>WNFT01000647.1_pt1 | contig 29164 bp, 22 predicted proteins | sample 5400191 | NCBI WGS metagenome assembly WNFT01 (sample SAMN13153359, study PRJNA577476) | soil metagenome | isolation source: 80 cm saprolite under Madrone tree | place: USA:California | collected 2016-06-14 | reverse complement strand
CTCGATCGCCGTCGTGAGCACCTCCCGGAGCTCCCCCTGCAGCGCGTGCTCGTCCACCCGCGGCGACCAGTCGTCCATCGGCTCGAAGTGCCGTCCCTCCTCGTCGAGCGCGGGAAGGAGCTGCTCCCACGGGAGCTCGCGCTGCCGGCCCTTGCGCGCGCGCAGCTTCTGGTACGCAGCGTTCGCGGTGATCCGGTAGAGCCAGCTCCCGAACGCCGCGGCGCCCTTGAACATGTCGATCTTCCGGACGGCGGTCCAGAGCGCGTCCTGCGCGACCTCCTCGGCGTCTTCGCGTAGGCCCGTAATCTGAACCGCAAGCCGGTAAATCCGCTCACCGAACGCGTCGACGAGCTGCTCTGCGGCGCTCGGCTCTGCGTCCCGGAGGGACTGGACAAGCTCCGCGTCCGGATCGATTCGTGCTGTCATCATCGGTCGCTCCCTGGTGCCCGAGAAGGGCTGCTTCATCTCGTCCAGGCACCGTTCCGTCGCGGGAATGTAATTCGTCTCCACGCTGTCGGTCCGATTCACGTTCGATGCCAGTACGCGATCCAAGTTCCATGGCCTCTTATGAAGCAGGTGGGACACCCGGTGTTCCAGCTCGGAACAGCACGTTCCCTTTCGAAACTGGCTCGATAGGGTCCGGGGGTCGTCCCGTCGATCCCTCCCCGGGTCCGGGCGGGCACGGCCGTCGCGCGGCGGCGCCTGAGATCAGGCGAGAGTGATGCCGGCAGACCTGAGCGCGCGGTCTCCTCTCGGTCTCACGGAGCCGGTCCGCACGACCGGCTCACATCTATGGGGCGAGGGCGCCCGGAGCCGCATCCTCGACGGCGGGCGCGTCGCGTGGGCGCTCGTGACAGGAGCGCCGCCGACCGGCCCAGACGCGACGCGTCTGGGCGGCTATTTGTCGAGCCCGTACTGCCTGAGCTTCCGCCAGAGCGTCGTGCGCCCGATGCCCAGGGCTTCCGCCGCCCGCGACTGATTCCGCCCGCAGCGTTCGAGGGTCTGGATGATTTGGATCCGCTCGGCGTCGGCCAAGGTCTGTTGGCCCCCAAGGTTCGGCGCGGGACCGAGGGCGAGCCCCGCGGTGACGTGGGGAGGCAGGTCGTCGGGCTCAATGGTCTCCACCTGCGCGAGGATGGCGGTGCGCTCCATGACGTTCTCGAGCTCGCGGACGTTGCCCGGCCAGGGATACCGGAGGAGCCGTTCCATCGCGGCCGGGCTCAGGCGCAGGGCGCGGCCCTGCCGCTGGGCGAACCTGCCCAGGAAATGCTCCGCCAGGCGCGGAATATCCTCCCGGCGCTCGCGCAGAGGAGGGAGCTCGACCGGGATCACGTTGAGGCGATAGAAGAGATCCTCGCGGAACTCGCCTTCGCGGATCATGTGCTCGAGATCGCGGTTGGTGGCGGCGACGATCCGGACGTCGACGGTGATCGCCTGGGTGGAGCCGACGGGACGGACCTCGCCGCTCTGGAGGGCGCGCAGGAGCTTGACCTGGAGGGTCGGCGTCATCTCGCCAATCTCGTCGAGCAGCAACGTCCCGCCCGCGGCCTCCTCGAAGAGCCCCTTCTTGTTCGCACTGGCGCCCGTGAAGGCGCCCTTGACGTGCCCGAAGATCTCCGACTCGAGCAGCGGTTCGGGCAGCGCGCCGCAGTTGACGGCGACGAAGGGCCCGTGCGCCCGGTCGCTGGCGTGGTGGATGGCCTTGGCGATGACCTCTTTGCCCGTCCCCGACTCGCCGTGGATGAGCACGGTCGCCCCCGTGGGCGCGACGCGCCGGACGAGCTCGAGCACCTGTACCATCGGCGCAGACCCCGCGATCATCCCGGGCAACCCGTACCGGTCGCGAACCTGTGCGCGAAGGTTCGCGTTCTCTCGCTGCAGCGCCTTCTCCGCCAGCGCCTTGTCGATCCGATGGAGCAGCTCGTCAGGCTCCCGCCCCTTCTCGAAGTAGTCGAAGGCCCCCAGCTGGATCGCCTCTTTGGCCGATTCCCACCCCGCAAACGCCGTGAGCAGGATGACGTCGGCTTCGGGACAGTGAGCCGTGGCGGCCCGCAGGACGTCCAGTCCGTCGCCGTCTGGCATGCGGAGGTCCGTCACGATGACCTCGAAGGCCTCCTCCGCCAGCGCCTTGACCGCGGCCCGGACGCCGTCGGCGTCCGTCACCCGATGACCCCGCTTCTTCAGCAGGAGCGCCAGGGTGGTCCGGGCCGAGGACTCGTCATCGACGACGAGGATCGCGGCCATCGTGCTCCCCTCCGCCGCTCAGCGGCAGGAAGACGGTGAAGGACGTACCGCCGCCGGGCGCCGACGCGACCTCGATCCGCCCCCCGTGCGCGGCCACGATGCGCTCGGCGATGGTGAGCCCGAGGCCGGTACCGCCGTGCTTCCCGGAGAAAAAGGGCTCGAAGATCCGCCGGCGCGCCTCCTCCCGCATCCCACTACCGGTGTCGGTGATGGCGATCGCTACTTCGGACCCCCGGAGGCCGACCGTGATGCCGAGGCGGCCGCGCCCCTCGATCGCCTCGACGCCGTTCAGCGCGATATTCCAAAGCACCTGGGTCATCTGGTCGGCGTCGAACGCGAACGGCGGGACCGCCGGGTCCACGCGCACATCCAGAGCCACCCGCTGGGCGCGGCCGGGATCCTCCCGGATCAGGGCCGCAACATGATCGACGACCTCGCGAATGTCCATCTGGAGCCGCTTGGGCTCACGGGGTCGGGCAAAGACGAGGAAGTCCGAGAGGATCTGGTTGAGACGTCGCGCCTCCTTTTTCACGGCGCCCAGCGTATTGGCGCGTTCGTCGCGCGTGAGCGTCTCCTCCGCGCCGAGGAGCGTCGTCGCGTTGACGATGGCGGCCAGCGGGTTGCGAATCTCGTGGGCGACGCCGGCCGCCAGCTCGCCCACCGCCGCCAGACGTTCGGCCTCACTGAGCCGTGCGTGCAACCGCTCCCGCTCGGTCACGTCGGCGACGAGCTCGAGAAGGAAGATCTGGCCGTCCGGCTGGCGCACGGACGAACAGCTCAGCGAGAAGCGCCGGCCGTCGGCGCCGGTCACCTCGATCCGCTCCGCGTCCCCCATCTCGTGCCGGCGCTCGAGCGGGCAGCCGGGGCATCGCAGCCCGTCGACGGTGAGCACCTCGTAGCAGCGGCGGTCGCCGAGTGGGCCGAACTGCCCGTGCATCCAGCGGTTGGCGTGCCGGATTCGGAAATCGCCGTCGACCAGCCAGAGACCCTCGCCGAGGCCGTCCACGAGCCGCTCGTTGAACTCTTTGAGCGCCGCCGTTTCGCTCCGGGCCCGATCCAACACCATGATGATGATGGCGAACGTGGCGAGGAAGTAGCAGAACATGAATGTCGCGTGGATCGTGAGGTAGCGGCCCGTCTCGGGCTCGGGGTTGAAGAACGGCGACACGATCCGGTGCACGCCCCAGAGCGCGAGCGCTCCGGCAAGGAAGCGGGTTCCGCGGTAGCGCGGTTGCCCCCGCCGCGGCCAGAACTGGAGCCCGCCCAAGATCAGGATCCCGCCCGTCACAAACCCGGCCGTGCTTCGCGCGGTCACGCTCGCGTCCGACAGGTCGCCGAAGCCGGCGGCCACCAGCGCGCCGAGCCCGCCGATCACGAGGGCGCGCTTGCTGATCCGGTAGTCGGAGCGAAGAGCGAGGCCACTGGCCAGTACGAGGAGGGTTGCCACGAGGAATGACGCATTGAGCAGCGCGCTCAGGACGTCCCACTCCGGCAGAAACGTCCGGGCGAGGTGCAGGCCCTTCGACACGCTCATCAGGCCCCAGGCCAGGAGCAGATAGTAGAAGAAGCGCACGCGATGAGAGGAGTAGACATAGGCGAAGATCAGAAACTGGAACGTCAGCGTGAGCACGGAGGCGAAGGTTAGTGCCGACGACATGGGCAGGTCGCGCGTCTCCTTAGGCGATTCTACCCGGACATGTCAAATCCCGTGCCAGGGCGTTGGCGCTGCTTTTCCCGTCATAAATGGGCGTCGCGTGTTTCGGAGCGAAACGGCCTGTTTCGTCGTGAAACAGGGGCAGGCGCGAATCGGCTGAGGCCCGTCACGGGAGCACGCGCCGGCCGAGGCAGCTCGCTCCAGCGGAGTCCGGTCGTAGACGTGGCGCGAAGTCCCGAAACGCTTCCGTACCTCGGCGGCCTTTCTCGGCCGTGAGGAGGGAGGTCATCTGGCTGTCCGCCTGGCCCGGATCGCGTGGCGGCGTCGAAGAGAGCGCCCACGCCGGTCGTCGCGGCGCCGCGTCTCGGCGCCCGACGGCGTCAGCAGGGCCGCTCGATGTCGCGAGAGGGTCTCGCCGTCCCGTCCTGGGTCCGGGTCTGCGGCCCCGCCCCAGGCGGCGGACCGAGGGGTCCCGTGGCACGCAGCGCCGGTCGCCGCCTACTTCTTGAAGAGATTGTCGATCCCGCGGCGGATGTCGCCGGGGCGTGTCGAGTCGGGCGAGGCGTCCCGCTCGACCGTCACGCGGAGCGAGAACCACCCGCAGTCATTGCGAGCATTCTTGTCCGCCAGCCGCTCGGGGATGGGCTGCGCGCACTCGAACCGCCGGAGCGTGTCGAAGTGAGTGCACTGGCGGCAGGCGTGGAGGGGGGCCCGGCAGTTCGGGCACTGCTCGAGCGAAGCGGTCGCGATCGGCAGGACCGCGCCGCACTCCCCACAGCGGGAGACGCTATGCTGGGCGAGCATCCCGCCGCTCCGCGGAGCGTCGGCGGGCGGCGGCTCCGGTCGGCGCGACTGGGCGCCCTGGTCCCGGTACCCTTGCTGACGGTATTTGCGGTCGGCCATGCGAGTGACCCACTCCAGCCCTACTCGAGCCGATTCGATTCGCCCAGGCGCCGCGACGCGCAGCGTCCCGTACGCGGCGAGATCAGCGTCGAGGCAGCGCGCGTCTCCACGTTCTCCACCCCGCCGGCCGCGCCCGTCCTGGACGGGCCACGGCGTCGACCTCCGGGTCCTCCCGACGCCCCCGTCAGGACCCCATCACCGCCGCGTAGGCATCGAGCCGCGGCAGTACGGCGTCGCGGGGCTCGGACGGCAGGCCGAAGATCGCCCGGTCGACACCGGCCGCCTCGAGCGCCTCCAGCGCGGGCTTCTTCGGCGGCGCGAAGACGATGGACACCGGCGCCGATTTCGCATCGCGGCCCGCCTGCCTGAGCCGCTCGCGCAGCGCGGGGATGCGCTCCACCGGGTTCCTGTTCGGCCGCAGGATCGGCATCCAGCCGTCGCCGAATTCCACGACGCGGTCAAACGTGGTCGCCCCGTCGCCGCCAATGAGGATGGGCGGGTGCGGCCTCTGCAGCGGCTTCGGATCGGCCCAGATCTTGTCGAAGCGGACAAACTCGCCGTGAAACTCGGCCTCGCGCTGAGTCCAGATCTCCTTCATGGCGAGCACGCGCTCGCGGAGCAGTCGCCAGCGCGTCTTCCACTCTGTGCCGTGGTCCTCCATCTCCTCGGCGTTCCAGCCGCCGCCGATGCCGAAGAGGAAGCGACCGCCCGACAGCCGGTCGAGGGTGGCGACCTCCTTGGCCGTGGTGATCGGGTCGCGCTCGACGACGAGGCAGATGCCGGTGCCGAGCTTCAGGCGGCTGGTCGCTGCGGCCGCCGCCATGAGCGCGACGAAGGGGTCGTAGGACGACCAGTAATCTCTCGGGAGGGCGCCCCCGCCCGGCCAGGCGCTGCGCCGGCTCGCGGGGATGTGCGTGTGCTCCGGGAACCACACCGACTCGAAGCCGCGCTCCTCGAGCGCCCGGGCGAGCTCGTCGGGGGCAATCGAGTACTCGGTCGAAAACATGACGACGCCGTAATCCATGAGGGCCCCCTCGGGTTAGCCCGCCCCCGGACAGGGACGATCGGCGATCCTCCCGAGCGTCCCTGGCCGCCAGCTGGCTCGGAAGCGCGGCCTACCCCACCTCCAGCTCGATGTCTCGACCCACCGGGCCCTGCCCGCGGCACACCTCGTTGCCGCCAGCCCGTCGCCGCCGAACTGCCGGACCTGCGCAGCGTCGTCGATAGGCCCGCCGGGGGTCGACCCCGCCCGGAGCGTTCGACCCGTATCTTACCCTCCCGGGCGGCTGCCCCGCCAGTCAGGTGGCCGCGAGTCGCGGCCCGGGCGCCCGGCGGCGCCGGTCACGACCGGAGCGTGGACTCCCGTGGCCGACCCCCTTCCCCCAGGCGCGCGCGGCCGCCCCATTGCGGACGCGACGGGCCGTCTCTATCATCGGCGTCACGGCCACCGCCTCGGGGAGGAGGCCACCATGGCGATCGGGACGAATCCGCTCCATCCGCTGTTCGGCGTCGAGATCCTCGGCATCGACGTCAGGCGCGTCGACGAGGCGACCTTCGCCGACGTCGTCCAGGCCTTCGACGAGCATTCGGTGCTCCTCTTCCGCCGGCAGCCGATCAGCGACGAGGAGCAAATCGCCTTCAGCCGGCGCTTCGGGCCGCTCGAGACGACGATCCGCACGATCATCTCGGAAGCGCGCACCCCCCGGGAGATCTCCAGCCTCGCGAACGTCGACGCCGAGGACCGCCTGATTCCGCACGGGGACACGCGCAACCTCTTCAACGCCGGCAACCAGATGTGGCACAGCGACAGCTCCTTCAAGCGAGTGCCGGCGCTGGCCTCGCTGCTCTCGGCGCGCGAAGTCCCCCCTGAGGGCGGCGAGACTCAGTTCGCCAGCATGCGAGTCTCGTACGAGCGGCTGCCCGAGGCCATGAAGCGGTTCCTCGAGGGCCGCGTGGCCGTTCACAGCTTCGCCTACTCGCGAGGCCTGGTGGGCGATGGGCTCTTGCCACTCGACCACGCCGCCCAGGTTCCCCCCATCGCGCAGGCGCTCGTGCGGGCCAACCCCGCGCACGGCCGGAAGACGTTCTACGTCGGATCGCACGCCTGCGAGATCCTCGGCATGCCAACCAACGACGCCCGCACGCTCCTGCGCGAGCTCCTCGAGCTGGCGACGCGGCCCGAATTCGTATACACGCATCGCTGGCAGCCCGGTGACCTGGTGATGTGGGATAACCGCTGCGTGCTGCACCGTGGCCGGCCCTGGGACGAAGACAAGTATCGCCGGGTGATGCATCGCACGACGGTGGCGGGGGACGGCCCGACGGCGCCCGACGTCCCCGCGGTGGCGGTCGCCCCCGCACGCGAGACCGACATCGCCTGGGGCCGCGCCCAGCTCGCATCCCTCTGGGCGGCCGGGGACACCGTCTCCTGACTCCCTTGTGAGGCGCGCGCGCGACGCCTCGCCGGGGGGCGGCCGGAGCACCCGAGGGCCGACCTTCGCCGGCTCCGTGAACCGGCAGGGACCGCGGGCGCGCCCTGAGGGGGATCCCTCGGGCGGCTCTGGACCGGTCGCCGTCCTCAGTCGAGCGTCAGCACGGCCTTGCCCTGGAAGCGCCGCGCCAACAGCTGCTGCGCGACCTGGCCGATCTCTCCCCACGGCCGTTCCAGGCTGATGTGGGGCGCGAGCCGCCCGGCCTCCACCAGGTCGGCAAGCCGCCGGAGTCCCACCGACGCCGGCTCGCTCCCGAGCTCCGAGAAGACGTAGAAGCCGTACAGCGTCGTCCGGCCGGCGACGAAGAACTGCCGCGCGTCGAAGGTGACCTCGGCGGCTGCGGAAACGCCGAACGTGACGCACACGCCGCCGCGCTCGAGGGCGGCCAGGGCCGTGCCGAGCGTGCGTCCGCCCACGGACTCGATGACCAGGTCGTACTTGGGCGTGGGCGAGATCTCGTCGCCCACCACGACCTCGTCGGCGCCGAGCTGGCGCAGCGCCGGCACCTGGTCGGCGCGCCGGGCGCTCGCCGTCACGTGGGCACCGGCGAGCCGCGCGAGCTGCACCGCGAAGTCGCCGACACCGCCCGTCGCGCCGGTGACGAGGACGCGGCGCGCGAGGAGCGACCCGCCCTTGGCGAGCGCGTGGAGCGCGGTGAGGCCGGCCACCGGGAGGGTCGCGGCCTCGGAGACCGTCACCTTGTCGGGCAGCTCGGCGAGGGCATGCGTCGGCACCGCCACGCGCTCCGCCCACGCCCCTTCCGGCAGGAGCCCGACCACGCGCGCCCCGATGCGCGGGCCCGATCCGTCCGCGGCCGCGCGCTCGACCTCGCCGGCGAGGTCCCAGCCCGGACGCCAGCCGGCCACGGCCATGGTCGAGCGCCGCACCTCGCCGCGGTTGAGCGAGATCGCGCGGACGCGCACCACCGCCTCGCTTCGGTCCGGGACAGGCTCCGCCACCGGCCTGATGACGAGCCGCGCCGGCGCTTCGGGATCAACGACGACGGCACGATTGGCGCTCACCGCGCACCTCCAAGGAGCCGAGGCTCCGTTCCCATGAGGAGCCCCTCCCTGTCGGCCGAGCGCGACCGATCATCGGTCGCCCCTCGGTGCCGTCGCGATCGTCGCTTCTGGCGGGCGTTGACGATCTTCCCGTGAGGATCTCGCCTCCGTGCGGAGGCGCGCCTTCTGTCCTCCCCTGCCCGACCGCGGCTGGCGGTCACGCGCCCGGTTGCCCCGACCGTCCGCATCCTACCGGAACGCCGGGGCGATCTCCTCGATGAACCGATCCAGATCGCGGCGCAGCTCGGCGAGGGGTCGAAACAGGCTCGGGATGAACAGCGTCTCCACCCCGACAGCCTGCAGCCGGTGGAGCTGCTCGCGGATCTGGTCCGGGGAGCCGGCCAGGCAGGTGTCGCGCGCGTCGGCGGCGTGGCGGCCCAGGCGCATGGCGATGCTCTCGGCGAGTCGCTCGATCTCATCCTTGTTGTCGGTAATCAGAAGCACCATGTTGGCCGAGCGCGTGATGTTCTTCGGATCGCGGCCGACGGCGGCGCAGTGCTCGTCGAGGATGGCCCCTTTCCGCGCCAGGACCCGCACGCCGCCCCAGACGTTCCAGTGGTCGGCGTGCTTGGCCACAATGCGCAGGGTGACGCGCTCGCCGCCGCCGCCGATCATCAGCTCGGGATGGGGCGTCTGCACCGGCTTGGGATCGAGGGGGGCGTCCGAGAGTTGATAGTAGCGCCCTTTGAAGTCGCTGCGGCGCTGGGTCCAGAGCGACTTCATCACCTGGCACGCCTCGTCCAGCCGCTCCAGGCGCTCGCGCACCGTGTAGAAGGGGATGCCGTAGGCCTCGTGCTCGTTCTCCTGCCAGCCGGCGCCGAGCCCGAGGAGGAGCCGGCCGCCCGAGATGATGTCGACCTGGGCGGCCATCTTCGCGACCACGGCCGGATGGCGGTACGTGTTGCCCAGCACGATGGTGCCGACGCGGATGCGGGGCACGAGGGCGGCCAGGGCGCTGAGCGTGCTCCACGACTCGAGCATGGCGCCCTCGCGCTCCCTCGTATTCGGCATGAAGTGGTCGGTCACGCAGCCGATGTCCCACCCCGTGGCCTCGACGTGTCGCCAGAGGTCCAGCACGCCCGACCAGGTCTGGGCGCCCATGCTCGTGAACAGGCCGAAACGCATGTCACTCCTCCTGAAGAGTCCAGAGCCAGAAATGTGTCTGCGGCGTCTGTCCGCCTTCCGCATGCATGATACCCGCTCGGCTGGCGGAATGTCGGCAGGGCGACGCGGAGCGGCCTTGACGACTCCGCTGCGCTCGCCTACTGTCTCGGCCATGCGCGACCGTTGGCCGATCGTGGTAACAGGGGCGATCTGAGATCGCCATGGACCTTCGTGGACACGGGGCCCTGGTGACGGGAGGCTCGGGCGATCTCGGGACGGCCATCTCCCGGGCGCTCGCCGAGGCGGGCTGTGACATCGCCGTGGGCTATGTCGGCAACCGCGACGGCGCCGCGAAGACCTGCCGGGCCGTGGAGGGCCTCGGGCGCCGCGCCTGCATGGTGCAGCTCGACCAGTCGGACCCCACGGCCATCGACCGGGCCGTCGCGTCGGCAGCCCAAGAGATCGGGCGCCTCGACGTCCTCGTCAACAACGCCGCCTGGAACATCGGCATCCCTTTCCCAGAGCTGGACAAGCTCACGACCGAGGTCTGGGACCGCGTTTTCAACACAAATGTGCGCGGCCCCTTCCAGCTCGCCCGGGCCGCCGCCATACACATGCGCAAGCAAGGCGGCGGCCGGATTGTCAACATCGCCTCCGTGGCAGGGCTCAGGCCAGGCGGCAGCTCCATCGCGTATGCGTCGAGCAAGGCGGCGCTCGTCCACCTCACGCGCTGTCTTGCGGTGGCGCTCGCTCCCGACATCACCGTCAACTGCGTGGCGCCCGGCCTCATCGAGGGTACGCGCATGGCCCAGCGGCTGCCGCCGGCCGTGGTCGAGGGCGCGCGGCAGAGTGTGGTCCTCCGGCGCACCTCGGACATGGGCGACATCGCCCGGCAGGTCGTGACCTTCTGCCAGGCCGACAGCGTCACTGGGCAGGTGCTGGTCATCGACGGGGGCATGCATTTCCACTGATCGCGACGCTCGTCGCCTGGGAGGGACGCGGGGCGAGTCGGCGGCCCCTCGAGAACGGGCGGCGGCGCGTCGACCTCGCCCGCCCGCGTGGGGCCTGGTCAGGCTGCGTGATCGGCTCTGACGCCTCAGAGCGAGCCGAGGCTCGGCCGCGGTCAGGGAGGCTTGCCGACTAACGCCCCCGTTTCTCGGATCGTGACCTCCGACCGCGAGCTGCACGAGATCGCCGGCGCGCCGAGTGGCCGGGATGACCGTCGAGGACACGCGACGACGACTCCCCACCGGGTCCGAGAAGCATCTATACGAACCCTAGCAGGGCCAAGAGGAGCGACCCGATGATGACGATCCAGAGCCCGTTCCTGTTCTCGGCCGCGATGGACGTCGAACCTTCCCGAGAGGGTCTCTTCAACGAAGTCTACGACAACGAGCACGTCCCGCTCCTGCTGGCCGTGCCCGGCGTCATCTCCGTCGCGCGCTTCAAGCGGGAGGAGTTGACGATGATCATTGGCGGCGAGCGTCGGACGATCGTCGTCGATGCAGAGCCACGGTACAACGCCCTCTATGAGCTCGAGGGCCCGGGCGTTCTCACCAGCGAGGCCTGGGCGAAGACTGTCGACGCGGGACGCTGGGCGGGCGAGGTTCGGCCCTACACCAGAAACCGTCGGCACGTGCTCTACCGGCGCATCTCCTGACGGGAGGCGTTGCGCGCCCACGCCCGTCGGCGGCCTCAGCGTCACCTTCTGGGAGACCTCCGATGCACTCGCGCATCGCCCGTGCGCGACGTCAGTCGCCGGCAGGTTTAGGTGGACCCCCCCGGCTGCGATCGCGAGTGCCGGCTGTCTCCCGCCCACGCCGGATTTGTTCGGCGTGGTCGTGAGCGTGCTTGGCATAGATCTCCAGCCAAGTCTCCACGGTGTACCGCCCGCTCTCGCTGTGGGTGCCTTCGCGTAGCCAGTCGGCCTCGCCGAGCCGCTCGAGGAGTTCCGCCGTCGTTTGCCGGGCCGCCCGGAATGCCTCGAGCGAGGCCTGAATGGGACGCTCGTAGTGGAGCCGTCGGGCAAACGCGCCTTCATCGTAACCGTGAATCATGGGGCCGTCCTCGACGATGAGGCGACGCAACCGGATCGCTGACGTCATCTCACTATCGGCGAGATGGTGGACAACGTGCCGCGGAGACCATTCCGTGGGCGCGGGACGGCTATCGAGTTCTGTCTCGGTGACGCCGGAGAGGGCCTCGATCACCGCCCGATAGCCGTTCTTGTACTGCTCGACTAGCGCTCTCCGTGCTGTAGGATCCATCGCCTCGCTATCCTCTGTAGTGAGTGGGTGCGGGAGTCCGGGAGTGCCATGGCGTCGGGCGCGGGGATGCCGCGCAGGAGGGCGCCGCGGGTGGCCCTCCTGCGCATCTGGCGGGGCCTTACCTCGGCTGCGCGACCGTGCGCAGATAGGGCTTCAGCGTCTTGAAGCCCTGTGGATACTTCTTCTTGGCGTCCTCGTCGGACACGGACGTCGGAATGATGACGTCCTGTCCCGGCTTCCAGTTCACGGGCGTGGCCACCGTATGCCTGGAAGTCAACTGGCAGGAATCGAGCAGGCGCATCACCTCGTCGAAGTTGCGGCCGGTGCTCATCGGATACACGAGCATCGCCTTCACCTTCTTGTCGGGCCCGATGACAAACACCGAGCGCACCGTGGCGTTGTCCGCGGCGGTGCGTTTGCCGCCGGTTGCGTTGGGGTGGATCATGTCGTAGAGCTTCGCGACCGTCAGGTCTGCGTCGCCGATCAGCGGATAGTTGACGGCGTGCCCTTGCGTCTCCTGGATGTCCTTGACCCACGACTTGTGGTCGCCCACGGGATCGACGCTGAGCCCGATGATCTTGGTATTCCGCTTGTCGAACTCGGGCTTGAGACCGGCCATGTAGCCGAGCTCGGTAGTGCACACGGGCGTGAAGTCCTTGGGGTGTGAGAACAGGATCGCCCACTTGTCGCCGAGCCATTCATGGAAACGGATCTTGCCTTCGGTGGTTTCAGCAGTGAAATCCGGCGCCTCGTCGCCTATGCGTACGGCCATGTTCGCCTCCATTCAGTTCGTGAGTTACGGCGGTCGAGTGTTTCGGGATGGAGAATCGTCGCGCCGCGCGTGAGTCTAAACGGGCAGTTGGCGTTGGAGCCATTTCTCCTGCCCACAATGCTTTAAGCGCGCCGCACGCTCTCCACCCCCTCGTCGAGGACAGGAGTCTCTGTCGGGATTGGTACCTGCTCCTCCTCCGAGATGCCGCCCCTGCGTACCGGCCTCGTCCGTGGGCGATCCGCCCAATCGGGTCGGACGCCACGCGAGTCGCTCGGTGGACCCGAGGATCTGCCCAAAGAGGCTCCGTGTCAACTGACTTTCGGCGACACTGACTTTCGGCGAGCTGACTTTCGGCGAGCTGGAGGGCGAAAGAGGGGGTGCCTCATTTGGGACGCTCGGCACTTCGTCCGGCCAGCTGGCCGAGAGCCGCCTGACTCCGACCCTCACCGGGGCGGCCGGGGGACGGACTCCGTGGGACTCGCCCCGGAGCGGGCCGCTAATCCGGAGAACTGCGCCCGTTCAAGGAACGGGGTGTCGGGAGGCACGTCGAGGTGGCCGCGCAAGGGACTGGCGCGAGTCCGTCCATTGAGCCACGCCCCGACGAGGCTCCTCTCATGCCCTGGGCGGCCGGACGGCGCCATCTCAACGGGGACGCCAGCGGACCTCGAAAGCGCGGTTGCGCCACGGCCCTCGCACGCCGCGCGCGCCACGCCGGTGGCAAACCGGCCGAGGGACAGGAGCCCGCTGACACAACATAGGCGAGCTGGCGACCAGCGACGTTACCACACTTGACTCTCCGCCTGAGGTCATCCTAGGCTCGTTGCCGCCGGCGACCGACTGCGTGGGATGCGAAACCCCTGCTGGGCGAACGCATGAGGCGTCCTCGCCCACGGCGTTCGCGCCAACTTGAGGAGGCAGGTGTGTCCGTGGCTCTGACATTCCGAAGGCTTCACCAGCATTTCGTCGCCGAGGTGAGCACGGTCGATCTTCGCCAGGTTCACGACCGCGAGACGCTCGCCCAGATCCGAGCGGGGATGGACGAATACGCCGTGCTCGTCTTCCGCGATCAGCCGTTCGCCGACGACGAGCAGCTCGCCTTCGCGCAGGAACTCGACGGTCACCTGCACTCGAAGACGGGCATCAGCGTCCTACGGAAGAGCCGCCTGGGGAACGAGGCGCTCGGAGACATCTCGAACCTCGACGAGGACGGCGAGATCATGAAGGGCGGCGATCGCCGTCGCATGTACGGGCTCGGCAATCGCTTGTGGCACACCGACGCGTCGTTTCAGGATCCGCCGGGACGATACTCAATGCTCTCGGCGAAGGTCGTCCCCCCCGTCGCGGCGGACACGGAGTTCGCCGACATGCGCGCCGCGTACGACGCGCTTTCCCCGGAGACGAAAGCGCAGCTCGAGGGTCTACGCGTCCACCACTCGATCGCTCACTCCCGCCAGACGCTCGGTTTCGAGTTCTCCCCGGACGAGCAAGAGTCCTTGACAGGCGCGGTCCATCCGCTCGTCCGCATAATCCCGCGCTCCCATCGTCGGTCACTCTACCTCGCATCGCACGCGTCGAGGGTCATCGACTGGCCGGTCCCCGAGGGGCGACTCCTCCTGCGTGACCTGATGGAACACGCCACGCAGCCGGAGTTCGTCTACCGCCACTCTTGGCGCGTCGGAGACCTCGTGATTTGGGACAACCGCGCCACCATGCATCGTGCGCGGCCGTTCGACGACACGAAGTACCGCCGCGAGCTCCGTCGCGTGACGACGCTCGATATCGAGCAGCCGGCGCCCGCTTCGAGGAACTCGTAAACGGGGAGAGCGGCGGGCGACGGAGGGGCTACCCGAACAGAAAATCGCCGATGAACTCGTCCCTGTTCTTGGGTCGAGGTGGCATGAAGTAATATCCGCCTTCCACGGTGTGATAGAAATCCTCAAGCCGATCGTGACCACCCCTGGCGACTCCAAGCATGCTTTTCTTAATGGCCTCGTACTGGTCCACGTCCGCCTGGTAGCAGATGAACAGCAGGCCCGACTCGAAGGGCGACCAGAAGGGATACGAACGACGATAGATCTTCATCTCGCGTCCGGCCAGTTTCACGTCGCTCTTCTTCTTGTGGCTTGTCGTCGGCGCGTCGGGATCCTCCGCACTGTCGACCTTGCGACGGCCGACGGCGTCCTCCTGTGCCCTGAGCGAGAGCTTGTCCCAGGCGGGCACGTCCTCGCGGATCTTGCGGAACGCCATGTACGACCCGTCCCTGAAGGAGGGGTCGGTGTCGCCGATGAGCACCACGCGGGGCCGGTCCTCGCTGGCCGGGTTGGCCGTGCCATCGATAAAACCCAGCACACCGCGAGTGCCCGGGAAGATGAAGCCTTGATGGTGCGCCTTGGGTTCGAACACCCCACCCAGCCGACCGAGAAGTGTCTTGCCTGCGATGTGATTGGCGAACTTCAGGTTGCTGCAGATCTGCAGGACCAGGTCTGCCTGCGCCTCCGTGGGATCGTACTCGTCGCCCTTGAAGCGCGGCATCGCGCGCAGTGCCTTCGGCCGCTGCGTGGCCGCGCACGTGTCCACGAACGCGCTGCCAAACCCGATGGTCACGGTCAGTCCGGACGCCATGTGTTGTTCCATGAGGCGCGTTGCTTCTTCGGAGAGGCGCTGAAGCGCACCTCGGAGCGTCGCACCGCGCTTCGGGGTGGCGTTGAGGCAAACGAGGTCCAGGTGTTCTTGCGGCGAGTCGATGACGCCCGGCTGAACATTCACCAGAGACTCCGTTAGACCGTGCTGACTCGCTAGTCCGCCGAACGTGAGAGTCTGTCGATCCGTCCGCGCCGCGAGCCCGTCGAGCCAGTGAACTGTCGACGGACGGTCCGATCAGCCTAGTCGGAGGCCGTGAGAAGGTCAAGCCATCGAGTGTTCTCGCGGCCTGGCACGAATCGGAATCCTGTCCTTCGACACAAGGACCAGCAGCCGGACGGGACGACTTCCAGATCTCGCCAGGCTTTCTGCATCTGCTCGCCGATGTGCGTACCGCCGAGCCGGGCGTGGACTGGTCCTGACCCGGAGCCAGTCGACAGAAGCGAGGGAGCGGGTTCGTCGAGATGACTGGAGAGAGCGCTCTTCGTCGTCCAGGCCTGGGGCGGGTTGAGGCGCGATGCAATGAGGAACAACGACTCTCACGCCAATTCCTTCATTTCCGTTTCCGTAGGGTCGAGGGCTGGCGCGGTACGCAGCACGCCCGTCTCCAGCCCCCGCCCGATCGAACGGCGCATACGGGTCTCCCGTACGCCGCTCCCCTGCCGGCTTCGTGTCAAGAGTTATGCGACCTATCGCGCTGGGCGCGCTTTCAGGCTCGGAGCTGATATTGCACCCGGTAGTCGCGAAAGACCCCGAGCACGGTATAGATCCACGCCTTACTCCACCGCTTCCAGCCGAAGCCCCGGCAACCCCTCGCCCGCATCATGTGGCGCCGTATCTTCCGCTCGACCCACTGCCTGACAAAGCCGAAGCACCGTGCCGCATTCCCAATCCGGAAGTAGTTCACCCAGCCCCGCAGGATCGGGTTGATCACCGCGATGACCCGCGCGATCGGCTGGGAGTCCAAGCGCCGGAACACCTCCTTGAGCTTCTGCAGCAGCGCCGTCCGCTGCCTCATGGCCGGCATCTTCTGCACCCACCACCGACCCCGCGGCGAGCGGAGCCGGCGGAAGATGAAGCCTAAGAAACCGAACGCCTCTCCCTGAGTCAGGTCCACGACCCGGCTCTTTGCCTCGTTGAGCCGTAGATCGAGTTTCGTGAACTCCTCCCGCAGCCGCCGGTCCACCGCCCTCAGTAGCCAGCCATTCCGCCACTGGCCATTCACGAGAATCGCCAGGTCATCGGCATAACGCGCGTACTCCACGTACGTGGTCGTGCCGTCGCGCGTGACCGCCTTCGCCCGCTCCAGCATCGCATCCACCTCAGTGAGGTAGATGTTGCTGAGCACGGGGGAGATCACACCGCCCTGAGGAACCCCGCGCTTACCGGATGCCTTCAGCATCAGCTTGAGCAAGTGCAGGATCTCGGCATCCTGAACCCGGCGCGCCACCTTCCCGAGCAGCAGGTCATGCCGCACGGTATCGAAGTAGGCGGCCACATCCAGATCGATCACCTGCGTCTTGCCCTCGAGGATAGCCTTCGTCACCCGCGCCACCGCGTCATGCGCTTTCCGCTTCGGTCGGTAGCCGTACGAACCGTCGTGAAAGTCCGCTTCGAAGATCGGTTCCAAGATGAGTTTGAGCGCCCCTTGGACCACTCGGTCCCGTATGGCCGGTATCCCTAACACGCGGACCTTCGTCCCCTCGTCCTTCGGAATCTCCACCCTCCGGTTCCGCAGCGGCCGGTAGGTGCGTGCGACCAGTTCGTCCTGCAGTTGGGCCAGAAACGCGTCGACCCCGGCGGCCTCGATCGCCTCAAACGTGGCGCCGTCGATACCCGGCGCCCCGTTGTTGCGCTTAGCGAGGTCATACGCGGCGCGCAGCGTCTCCGGCTTGGCTACATGAACGTACAGGCCCCAGAACTGCCAGTCCTTGTCGGCCTTCGCCTTGTCGTAGAGCCTCCGCCGCAGGTCTTGCAGACTAACGGACGCCATTGTCAGGACGCCCCTGCCTTCCATGTTGTCGGAGGCGTTGCCGAACAGCAGGGCCCCGTCGCTCCGCGGGCATTACCCCGCTTCCTCGCTCCTGCGGGCCCATCCGCCACCCTCTCGTCGTCAGCCGATTTCCCGGGGAAACCGGTTATACGGCCTACCCTGCTCCGCCGATTTCGCGGCGGGACGAGGAGGGCTTCTCCATTGGCCCGACGTGTCCTGGTCACCGTGCCGTCGCTCGCACCCCGCCGGAGGGGAGTCGCCGCGTCAGCCAGACTGCGACGGTCCCTGCTGCCTTCGCGCAGAAAGCACACGCTCAGCCTCCGGGGCTTGGCTCTTTCGAGGCTACCCTTGCGTTCACTCACGTTACGGCCCGGCAACTTGCTCACCATCCTTCTGATGGCTTGGTCGATGGGCTCCAGGGGTTCGGTTTCCCTCCGCCCTGCCATCCAAGCTACGGGACGTCTGGCTCTTGTCCCGGTGGGTCTACCTCCCACTGAACTCGTCTGCCTCTGGATCGCACGCCTTCTCGAGCCAGAACGGCATGTCCATCTCGCGGTACATTGCCGTCGCGGTTCTCAGGTGCTCCTGGGCTTGCTGCGGCTTGCCCATACGTCGACGGAGGCTGCCGAGGCCACGGTGGCAGTGAGCGACGAGCGGTCGCATACCGCGCGGCTTGGCGAGCGCCAGCGCCCTGCCGTAATGCGCCTCGCCGCTCTCGGCATCGAACCGGTCGGCCTGGGTCGCGACGTCGCCGAGGAGGTGCAGGGCATGGGCCGCGAACCCGGGCTGAGACGGAAGGGATTCGACCACGCGAGCGCCCAGGCGTCGCGCTTCGTCGAGCCGGCCGAGCAGCAGAGAGGCGCGACCCAGGGTGTGGTAGGCCCAGTCGTGCTGGCCGACGATTCCCCTCGCGGCCTGGCGCTCGAGGAGCTGCTCGCCTTCCCGGAGCCGGTTCAGGGCCTCGCTCGCCTCGTCGAGCTGCGCGAGGACCCAGGCCGAGGCAGCAACCGCGGACGGAAGCGCGAGGACGACGTTTCCTGTCCGGTACAGCCCGATGCCATGTTCTAGCAGTGAGCGGGCTTTGGCCCAGTCGCCCTTGAGAAGCTGGAGCACGCCGGCGGCATGGTGGGCTCGACCGATCGTGAACGCATGATGGGTCGACTCGGCGAGCCGGATCGCCTCGGCCTCGTACGCGGCCGCCTCGGCGAATCGGCCGAGCTGGGCGAGGCTCACGACCAGCCAGAAGCGGTCGTAGATGGAGGCTGGAGCGCTGCTTCCAAGGTACTCGTAGACCCGATCGGCGGGCAGGGCCGCGAGGTTGTCGGTGGCAAGCTCGACCACCCCTTCGTACTCGCCGCGGAAGTAGTGCACCTGCTCGAGATACGTCGTGGCGAGGACGCGAAGCTCTAGATCCCCCAGCTCCCGTGCGATCGCCAGCGCGCGGGTCCCAGACGCGCGCGCCTCGTCCAGCTCGCCCAGCAGCGCGTGGATGTTCGTCGAGAACGCGTAGACGCGCCCCAGCCTGCGCTCGTCGTTCAAACGCTGGGCGAGAACCTCGGCCTCGCGCAGGCGTTCCAGCTGCTGCCTGACGTCACCGAGCTGGTTCAGCACCGGCCGGAGCTCGAGGCGGATCTCGAACGCCTGCTGCAGCGTGGCCTCGCTCTCCGGCATCGCCGCGAGGACGCCGAGCGCCTGCTCGAACCAGGCCCGGGCATCCTGGAGCGCCGACCGTGCGGCCGCCTTGAGTCCGGCCTGCCGGAGGTAGGGCACCGCCCGCTCCCCCAACTCGCCTCGGAGGGCGTGCTGAGCGAGCCGCTCGATCTGCTCCCCGAGACGATCCCGGTAGAGCGTCTCGAGCGCGGCGACGATCCGCGCATGCAGCCCGCGGCGCTGCTCCTGGAGCAAGCCCCGGTACGTGACGTCGTGCGTGAGCGCATGCTTGAAGGAGTACTCGAGATCCGGAAACAGTCCGGTCTTATAGAGAAACTCGGCGACCTGCAGGTGGTCGAGTCCGCGATGGAGCGCTTCGTCGGGTATGTCCACGATCGCCTGGAGAAGCGCGAAGGGCACGTCGTTGCCGATGACGGAGGCGACCTGCAGCAGGCGCTTGTCCTCCGAAGGGAGCCGATCGATGCGCGCCGCCAGCATTGCCTGGACCGAGGCAGGAACCTGGATGGCGTGAACCGGTTGCGTCAGCCGATAGCGTCCTCGTTCTCCCCCGAGCACCTTCGTCTCCGCCAGCATCTGGACGGTCTCTTCGAGGAAGAAGGGGTTGCCGCGCTCGACGAGGAGCTGCTTGAGCGGCGCGAGACTGGGCTCGTCGCCGAGGAGCGCGTCCAACAGCTCGCTCGCGCTCGCGACTGGAAGCACGTCGAGCCATATCTGGCTGTAGGAGGCCTTGCCGCCCCAGGCATGCCGGTAGTCCGGCCGGTAGTTCACGAGCAACAGCAGGGGCGCCGATCCCAGGCTGTCGGCGAGGCCGTCGAGCAGCGCCTGCGTTTCGCTGTCGATCCAGTGGAGGTCCTCGACGATCAGGAGGACTGCTTGCTCGCGCGCTTCCCGCAGCAGCAACCGCGTCACGGCGTCGAGCGTACGCTGGCGCCGCTCCGTCGGGTCGAGCGTGCGCCACCCGGCATCGTCGACGGGCACGTCGAGCAGTGTCAGCAACGCCGGGAGCGTCGGCTTGAGGGCCTCGTCCAGCGTGAGCAGCTTGCCCGTCACCTTCTCGCGGATCTCGCGGAGGTCGTCCCTGTCCTGGATCTTGAAGTAACCCTTGAGGAGATCGATGACCGGCGAGTAGCTCGCCGCCTTGCCGTATGAGGCCGACGCGCTCTCCAGAACCAGCCAGCCCTGCATCCGATGCGAGTGGGTGAGTTCGTAGACGAGGCGCGACTTGCCCACCCCGGCCTCGCCGACGACCGCCACCAGCTGACCGTGCCCGCTGCCGGCCAGCTGCTGCGCGCGGCGGAGGTCCTCCAACTCGGCGTCGCGGCCGACGAACCGTGTCAGGCCGCGCCGGGCGGCCGCCTGGAGGCGAGTCCGCGCCGGGCCGGCCCCCGTCACCTCGTAGACCTCCACGGCATCGGCGAGGCCCTTGACCGGCACAGGGCCGAGTGCCTTCACGGCGACGTAGCCTTCCACGAGCTCGAGAGTCGCCGGGGCCAGCAGAATGCTGCCCGGACTCGCAAACTGTTCCATGCGCGCGGCGAGATGCGTCGTCTGGCCCACGGCCGTGTAGTCCATGCGGAGATCGCTGCCAATGGCGCGGACGACGACCTCGCCCGAATTGAGCCCGATCCGGATCTGCACGTTCACGCCATGGGCGCGGCGCGCCTCTTCGGCATATCGCTTTACCGATTCCTGCATCCGGAGCGCCGAATAGCACGCGCGCACCGCGTGGTCCTCGTGGGCCACGGGAGCGCCGAAGAGCGCCATGATGCCGTCGCCCATGACCTGGTTCACCGTGCCTTCGTAGCGGTGGACGGCCTCCATCATGTACTCGAGCACCGGGTCAAGAATCTTGCGCGCCTCCTCGGGATCTCGATCGGCGAGCAGTTCCATTGAGCCCTTGAGGTCGGCGAAGAGGATCGTGACCTGCTTGCGCTCGCCTTTCAGGGCGGCCTTGGAGGTGAGGATCTTCTCGACCAGGTGTCTGGGGGTGTACGTCTCCGGGGCGGGCGAACGCGGCAGGGCCGCGGTGCGAGCGGCTGCGGGGTGGCCGCACTGGGGGCAGAAGCGAGCGCCCCCGGGTAATTCTGCGCTACAGGAGCCGCACGCGAGCACGAGGTGGGCTCCGCACCCGGGGCAGAACCTGGCCTCGGTCGGATTGTCCTGCTGGCACCGGGGACACGTCATGCCGGGAGCCGGGCGCGCGTGTGGCGAGGGACAGGTCGGGCATCGTTGTCAGGGCACACGGGATGGCCTCCTGAGGGGTTGGGGCAGGGATCAGCCCTTGAGGCCGAGGCCGCGGCCAGCCTCGGCGGCGAAGCGCTCCAGAGTCGCGGCGTCCATCTCCGGGCGCGGTCTCAGGATGAGCCGGTCTACCCCGGCGGCGGCGTAGGCCTTCAGGGCTGCCTCGTCGGGGACGTCGTACCCCGGAGGCGTCACGCTGATCTCCAGCGTACCTAGTTCGACCGGCCGCCGATATGTTCGCAGGGCCTCGCGCAGCGCCTCAGCGCACTTCTGCGTCTCCGCCACGTCGAGTCCGAACCCGTACCAGCCGTGGCCCTGGGTCACAGCCCGACGGTAGGCCGGTGGTGTGCGTCCGCCCACGACGATCGGTATCGGCGCCTGCACCGGTCGCGGCATCGCCTGGACCCCCTCGAACGACACGTACGAACCGCGGTGAGACGGCTTCGGCTGTGTCCATATCGCGCGCATGGCCGCAAGATAGTCGTCGGCGATGCGACCGCGCTCGCCGAACGGCACGCCGACCGATCGCATCTCCGGCTCGCACCAGCCGACGCCGAGCCCGAACAGGAGCCGACCGCTCGAGAGCACGTCGAGCGACGCGAGTTGCTTGGCGAGCACCACGGCCTGGCGCTGGGGCAAGATGATGACTCCAGTGCCGAGCAGGATGCGTGAGGTGTGGGCGGCCAGGAAGGTGAGGGCGACGATCGGGTCGAGCAACCGCATGTCCGGCGCCATGGGGCGCCCCGGCACGGGCGGATCCGGCAGCACGACGTGGTCCGCCGCCCAGAGCGACTCGAAACCCGAAGCCTCGGCAGCCCGGCCGAACCGCGCGGCGACGTCAGGGTAGCTGCAACTGTGCAGGTTGACGGAGTGCAGCCCGAACTTCATGCGCGTGTCCTCCTTCGTGGCACTCGCTCCCCGGGTATCTCGCCGGCGTGCCGTAGCCTATCAGATCGGGCGTCAGACGAGTGAGCGCCACCGGGGTGCGCTTGCTCACCGGGCGCCCTTGACGCGCCATCTCCGCGGGAGGGGAGGCGGCGATGCGCGATACGATCGTCTCTGAGGGTCAGAGCGCTTCCTGGCAATCGACCAGCCGCCGTCGGGCCGTCTTGAACGGTCGCGGATCAGCGCGGCCGACACGGCACGGCTTCAAGTCTGACGCTCGTTTACCAATCGTTTGATTCTCGAACTCACGCACGCCAACCGCCCTCATGCGAGGCGGCGCTGCCCTCAGGGGTGCCAGGTCTCGTCTCTTCTGAGGAATAATTCCGCCTTGTGCCGTCTCGCTGCCGCTCAAGATCCGGTCGTGTCTCAGTTCGGCTGTGGCAAACTGAGACACGACCGGGCGTTCTCGTCGAAGGGGTTTCGTTGGGAAGAAGAGTAATTGCCGGGCAACCTGGTTCCACTTGGCGCACGTTGCGGGTCACCGGCTGCTGCCCAACACAACGTGAGTCACATGACCAAGCGGATCGACTCGAGATGGACGGGCGTCTAGACCCTCGCGGCCCACGGCCGGTCGCCGAAGCTCGACGCCGGCCCCACATCGAAAGGACGTCATGCGTTCACTGATTGCCGCCGCGGGAACGCTCTGGATCGCCGTGATCATGTGGGACGCCTTCGAGGCGATCGTCCTGCCCCGGCGCGTGACCCGGCGGTTGCGGCCGGCCCGGATGTTCTACCGCGTGACGTGGCGAATATGGTCGGCGGTGCCGCGTCGCATGCGTCCGGGCGGCCGGCGCGAGACATTCCTCAGCTTCTATGGCCCCCTATCGTTGCTCGTCCTGCTCGCCGCCTGGGCCGCAAGCCTCGTCATCGCGTTCGCGATGGTGCAGGTGGGGATCGGCACGCGCCTGAACGTGGCAGGCAACGGCGTCTTCCTCGACCATCTGTATCTGAGCGGCGAGACGTTTTTCACCCTCGGTCTCGGCGACGTGACCCCCACGTCACGCGCGGGCCGCGCGGTGATGGTGATCGAGGCGGGCGTGGGTTTCGGCTTCCTGGCCCTCGTGATCGGATACCTGCCCGTCCTGTATCAGGCGTTCTCGCGGCGCGAGCTGAACATCACGTTGCTCGACGCGCGCGCGGGGTCGCCGCCGAGCGCCGAGGAGCTGCTGCGCGGCTTCGGTGCCTACCAAGAGGAGCTGGCGGTGCTGCTCGCGGAATGGGAACGCTGGGGCGCCGATGTGCTCGAGTCGCATCTGTCCTATCCCGTGCTGTCCTATTATCGCTCGCAGCACGACAACCAGTCGTGGCTGGCCGCGCTGACGACGGTGCTCGACGCGAGCGTGATCGTGATGGTCGGCGTCGAGGGCGCGTGCGCGCGCCAGGCGGGCCTGACGTTCGCGATGGCGCGCCACGCCGTCGTCGATCTCGCCCAGGTGCTCGGCCGGCCGCCCCTCGGCTCGGCGGCGGATCGGCTGGCATCGTCCGAGCTCGCTCGTCTGCGCACGGGCCTGGCGGCCGCGGGCGTCGTCCTGCCCGCGGGGCACGGCGCCGAGGACAAGCTGGCCGAGCTGCGGCGGATGTACGAGCCGTACGTGGCCGCGCTCGCCCAGCACCTCCTCATGCCGCTGCCGGCCTGGCGCGGCGGCGCCGAGTCCCACGAGAACTGGCGGACTAGCGCCTGGGGCCGCCCCGCCCGCGGCGCCCAGAGTCGGTCCGTCGACCCGTAGACGACTGATGGGAGCGTCGGCGCCTCATATAAGAAGCGCACAGGGCGCGCCCGACGGGTGAATCAGCCACGACCGCGCGGCGACCCGGTCAATCCGTGTCGTCCACCACCCAATCCTCCCGGGTCCCACTCTACCCATCAGGGTTTGCGAGCGCGGACCAGCAAGAACATGGGCCGGCGTCGTTCATCGCGCGCCAGCGGGTGGTCGTGGAGCCACTGCTCACTGGGGATTGGCTCGATGACGCGCTCGACCATCAGTCCGGCATCCAGGAGGGCGTTGATCAGCGTGGCCACCATGCGGTGGACCTTCCGCACCCCCGGGACGAACCAAGTCTCGTCGCGGGCGCCTTCGTCGGCGTAGTGGTCCAAGCCCCAGCGCGTGCGCCGGCCTGTGTCGTCGAGCACCCAGCCATCGCCCGGCAGGCGCGCCGTATAGATGGGGTGCTCGGTTGAATAGACGAGGACACCGGCGGGCGCCAGCCACTCTGCGATACGCAAGACCAACCCCCGGTAGTCGTGCACGTAGTGCAAAACCAGCGAGCTCACGACCAGGTCGAACCGCGAGGGGGGAAACGCCACCGTCTCGACCGACCCATGCCAGTAGGTCACACGCGGATGGGCCCATTCGGCCCGCGCCAGAGCCAGCATCCGCTCCGAAACGTCGACCCCCACCACCTCGGCTGCTCCGGTCGTGGCGAGATAGCGTGCGAGCTGCCCGGCCCCGCAACCGAGATCCAGCACCCGCCGACCGTCAACTTCGGGCAGGAGCGCCAGCAGATCAGCATGCTCCATTGCCCGCTCCCACCCGGCACCGAATCGCTCGAGGGTCGAATAGCCGGCGAAGAAACCTGGGTCGTCGTAGATGTTCTGAGGTTCCCGAGGGGCGTCGGACATCGGTCACCGACCAGCCCACGGACTTGGGGACACGGACCGCTCGTCGCGCTGGATGATCACTCGATATGGGTGTCAACAAGCGACATCAGCTGAGCCCAGCGTTCGTCGTCCACTCGCCGATCCTCGATTCCGTCGGTGCGGCTGGTGGCGTGTTCGCCGAGTGGCACAGGGCTTGAGGCAGCCCCGCTATCACCGACGTCATAGTCGGCGGCCCCTCTTAGGGGAACACCGCGCGCGGAGCCTGTCAACAAGCGCAGACAGTAGTGATGGGACTCGTGCGGGGACGCCTTCCCGGTCGCTCGAGCCGTGGGTGGTAGGGTCGAGGACTGGCGCAAAGCTCCGTAGGCTCCCCTTGGCTGTATCCGCCGTTTCCAGCTTCGTGCCCGTGTAGGTTCGCCGTAAGCCGTTTCCAGCCCCCGCCACATCAAACCCGGCGTGCCGATTTCCGGCACCGGGCTTTCCTGGTCGCTTCGCGTCGTGGGTTATGGGACCTATCGGCTGGCAGCACTTTCAGGCCCGCGCCAGGTACCGAACGCGATAATCCGCGAACAGCCCGAGCGTGTCATGCAGTTGCGCCGTACTCCATCTGTTCCAGCCGAAGCCCCGACGATTCCTTGCCCGCATCAGATGGCGCCGGACCTTCTTCTCGACCCACCGCCTCACAAAGGCAAAGCACCGGCTCGCGTGCCCGATCCGAAAGTAGTTGACCCAGCCCCGCAGCTTCGGGTTGATCTCCGCGATCAGCGCCGTCACCGGCTGGGACCGGGCGCGTCGGAACACTTCCTTGAGCTCCTGCAGTAACGCCGTACGCTTCTGCAGCTTCGGCGTGTACTGCGGCCGCCAGCGCCCCCGGCGTGACCGGATGCGCCGGAAGTCAAAGCCCAAGAATCCAAAGCTCTCCCCTCGCCTCAGGTCCACGATCCGACTCTTCTCCTCGTTCAGCCGCACGTCGAGTCTCGCCAATTCCTCTCGGAGTCGTCGAGGCACCGCCTCCATCAGCCAGTCGTGCCGACGCTCGGTGTTCACGAGGATCACCAGGTCGTCGGCATAGCGCGCGTACTCGACGTACGTGTGCTGGCCGTTGGCCGTGACCGCCTTGGCCCGCTCCAGCATGGCATCCACCTCGGTGAGGTAGATGTTGCTGAGGAGGGGGGAGATGACTCCTCCAACACAATCGCAAACTTTGCCTGGGACCGGGTCATTCCTTATGGATGGCCTCCGTATCGAAAAGATTGCCGTGAATGACATAGAGCATAGTACCTTCATGGCACATGCCACATCGGCGGCGGGCGCGGATGGCCCAGTACGCCGAGCGTGTCAATCGCGCGCTCGACCTGCTCCGGCGGTTTCCGCCGGCGGCAGTGCTGCACACCCTGGCGCGCCGGTATCGCGTGTCACTTCGCCAAGCGCGGCGATATGTGGACGCGGCCCAGCAGCATCGGGAAGGAGTGCCAGTCCCGGAGGCGACCGTGGTGTTCACGGTCAAGCTGCCGGTCAGTCTGGCGCGGCGGCTGCGGACCATGGCGCGGGCCACTGGCGAGCGCCTCAGCGCCCTCGTCACGCGCGGGCTCGAAGACTGGCTGCACCGGGGGCGGCCCGGACCGGGCGGTGGAGGATAGCCGCGTCGAGCACGACTTCGTGTTTGACCGCCTGGGGAGTGAGCGGCTGATCCAGGCGTATCGGCTCTTGGTGTCGGACCGACGGCGCCCCGTGCGGCCCTTGCAGTCGCCGGGTGCGACTCCGGAGAGAGGAGGCTCCTTCCGTGAAGACCGCCGCGATCTACGCTCGGGTCTCGTCGGACCGGCAGAAAGAGGAGCAGACGATCGCCAGTCAGACGAGCGCCCTCCGCGCGTACGCCGCCGAGCACGACTATCTGGTGCCTGAGGGCTGGATCTTTGAGGATGAAGGCTGGAGTGGAGCGACCCTCGTTCGGCCGGGGCTGGAGCGCGTGCGCGACCTGGCGGCCCAGGGACAAGTCGATGCCGTGCTTGTGTACAGCCCCGATCGGCTCAGCCGCAAGTACGCGTACCAGGTGCTGCTGCTCGAGGAGTTCGCCAGGGCGGGCGTCGAGGTGGTGTTCGTCCATGCCCCGCGGGTCGAGACGGCCGAGGATGTCCTCCTGGTGCAGTTCCAGGGCATGATTGCCGAGTACGAGAAAGCGCAGATCAGCGAGCGGACCCGCCGGGGCAAGCGGCACCGCGCGCGCTGCGGCGTCGTGAACGTGTTGTCGGGCGCTCCCTACGGCTATCGCTACGTCCGCAAGACCGACGAAGCCCCGGCCCGCTACGAGATCCTCGAGCCGGAGGCGGCGGTGGTGCGGGAAGTGTTCCGACGCTACACCGAGGACGCGGTGCCCATTGCCGCCCTCGCGCGCTGGCTCACGGACGGCGGCATCCCGACCCGCACGGGCAAGGGCCACTGGGACCGCGCCACGATCTGGGGCATGCTGCGCAACCCGGCCTATCAGGGAACGGCGTGTTTCCAGAAAACCGCGGTGACGCCTCGCGAGCACGTTCGGGTGAATCGACGTCTGCGACGACGCGGGGGTATTCCGGTTCATCCCACGTCGCTGCGGAATCGTCCCCGTGCCGAGTGGATCGAGATTCCCGTGCCGGCGCTCGTCTCCCCGACCGAGTTCGCGCTGGCCCAGGCTCGGCTCGCTGAGAATCGCCGGTTCGCCGCCCGCCACACGAAGGTGCCGAGCCTGCTGCAGGGACTGCTGGTCTGTCGCTCGTGCGGCTATGCCTACTATCGGACGTCGACGCGGAAGCAGAAGTCGCGGCGGATCATCTACTACTACCGCTGCCTGGGATCGGACGGGTGGCGCTATCCCGAGGGCCGTCGGTGCACGAACCGTGCGGTCCGGCAAGACCGGTTGGACGCGCTCGTCTGGGACGAGGTCATTCGCTTGCTGGGCAATCCGTCGCTCGTGCGCCAAGAGATCGATCGCCGACTCGCGGCGCTGCGCACCGAGCATCCCGTCACGGTAAAACGCGAGAGCCTGACCAAGGCGGTGGGCCGGATCCGCGGGGCCATCACGCGGCTCATCGAGGCCTATCAAGAGGAGCTGTTCTCGCTGGATGAGTTGCGGAGGCGCCTGCCGCCGCTGCGACAGCGCGAGGTCACCGCCGAAGCCCAATTGGCCGCGCTCGATGCGGAACTGGCGGATGCCGAGACGTACGTGTCGCTCGCGCAGACGCTGGAAGGCTTTCTGGCCAAACTGCGCGAGGCGGCCCACACCCTCGCGGTGGCCGAGCGCCAGCGTGTGATCAGGCTCGTCCTGAAGGAGGTGCAGGTGGGACCCGACACGCTTGTGCTCAAGCATTCGATTCCCGTTCCCGGAAACCATCCTGACCCGGGTTATCTATTGCGTGGGAGGAGTCATCACGCCGCCCTGGGGCACCCCGCGCTTCCCGGAGGCTTTCAGCATCAGCTTCAACAAGTGCAAGACGTCTCGGTCCGTCACCCGCCGCGCCACCTTGGCGAGCAGCACATCATGCCGCACGCTGTCGAAGTACGCGGCGAGATCCAGGTCGATCACCTGCGTCTTGTTCCGCACGATCGCCTCGGCCACCCGGTTGACCGCCTGCTGGGCTGTCCGCTTCGGTCGATACCCATACGACCCGTCCTGAAAGTCAGCTTCAAAGATCGGCTCCACAATGTGGTTGAGCGCCCCTTGAACCACGCGATCTCGAATCGCCGGAATTCCGAGGACCCGGACCGTCTTCCCGTCGCCCTTCGGGATCTCGACCCTCCGATTCCGCAATGGCCGATAGGTGCGTGAGACCAATTCGTCCCGCAGTTGGGCCAGAAACGGTTCCACCCCGGCTGCCTCGATGGCCGCGAACGTCACTCCGTCGATACCCGGCGCGCCGTCCTTCTCCTTGGCCATCGCATACGCCGCGCGTAGCGTCTCCAGCTTGCTCACGTGCACGTACAGGCCCCAGAACCGCCAGTCCTTCTCGGCCTTCGCCTTGACGTAGAGCCTCCGCCTCAGGTCTTGCAGACTGATGGACGCCCTTATCATGACGCCCCTGCCTTCCATGTCGTCGGAGACGCTGCATACCAGTAGGGCCCCTTCGCTCCACGGGCATTACCCCGCTTCATCGCTACTGCGGACCCCTCCGTCACCCTCTCGCCGTCCACTCACTTCCCAGGGTTAATGGTTATAGGGTGGACATAGCTCCGCCGCTTTCGCGGTGGGGCGAGGAGGGCTTCTCCAGTCGCTCGACGCGTCCTCGTCACCGTGCCGTCGCTCCCACCCCGCCGGAGTGTCCCGCCGCATCAGCCAGGTGCGACGAGCCATGCTGCCTTCGCCTCTCAACCGTGGGGCTCGGCCTCCGGGGTCTTTGTGTGATTTCGGGGCCACCTCTGCGTTCACTTTCGTTACGGCCCGGGGACTCACTCACCCTCCTCCCGAGGGCTTGGTCGATGGGCTTCAGGGTCTCGGTTTCCCTCCACCCTGCCATCCAAGTTACGGGGCTCTGGCTTTTACCCCGGCGGGGCTGTCTCCCGCTGAACACGTCAGCTTTCTCTGGACGCACGGTTGATCCACAC
>WNFT01000646.1_pt1 | contig 29164 bp, 19 predicted proteins | sample 5400191 | NCBI WGS metagenome assembly WNFT01 (sample SAMN13153359, study PRJNA577476) | soil metagenome | isolation source: 80 cm saprolite under Madrone tree | place: USA:California | collected 2016-06-14 | reverse complement strand
CGGCGTGCAGAGGACTGCCAGCCCTACCAGAAGGCGGATCTTGGCTTAGGAGAGATCGTGGTCTATAGACATGCCGCGCCTACAGCGCTCTACTTGTGTGACTCGTATTTACCTGTCGTCACACCAGGAGGAGTATCGCCAGCTATTGCGCCAGCACGGGATCGATTTCGACGAGCGGTATGTTTGGGATTGACGATCACCCGCGGAACTGATTCGCGCTTTCAGCGCTGCTAGTTTTTGAACCGAAAGCGATGCGAAGACGCATCGCACTCCCAAAGCACTTCGTGCAAAATCGATGGAGGCGCGTGTTTTCTTTTCGTCCGGCAGCCGCCGGACTTTTGGAGTGCGTACGCGTCCTGGCGTCGCTTTTATCCCTGCCCCGACGCTTACGAGTATTTTGATTCAGAAGTCGTCCGGTACCTCGATCCGATCGGTCTTGAACGAATACACCGATTTCACAAACCCGGATCGCGCATTGCTTTCAAACCAGGAAGCCGAACACCACAGATACTGATTGGCCACCGGCACCAGTCCGTGTTTCACGGCGTTTTGATGCACATAGTTCAATCGGGCAAGCCACGATTTCTCGAACGTCAAGCGAGTATCCCAAAATTCGTACATGACCCGGCGGCCCGGAGTGCCGTCGATGCGGTTGAGCCGCATCGCGAGTTCGCGGTGCAGATGCCGGATGAAATCACGATGCGCTGTCGTGGTGTTTTCGAAGCTGATTACGAGATGATAATGATTGGGGAAGAAAGCCCATGCCTGTAGAGTTAGGGCATAGTTTCTCGCCAGCTCGAAAGTTGTACCGCGCAAAAGATCCAGCTTTGCGCCGGAATCAAAAAGTGGCTTTCGATGCAGCGTTGCCGCCGTAATGACGTAAGTGCCGTTAGGTGTGAAGTAATGTGGCGGCGCGTGCGGCCAATTCTCCCGCATACCAATGCCATATCACAGGTGGTCCCTTTGGCGAAAGCTTTTAGGCTGCCCAAAAGCGATGCGAGGACGCATCGCACTCCTAAAGCACTTCGTGCGAAATCGATGGCAGGGCTACGGCCGGGGTGGCGGAGTAGGGCGACTCCTCGGCGTGGGCCCACCCCTCGGCGTCGGCGTCGGTCTGGGCGTGGAAGTAGGTGTAGGCGTCGCCGTCGCTGTAGCAGTAGGTGTTGCTGTCGCGGTTGCCGTTGCCGTAGCAGTAGCTGTAGGTATCGCCGTAGCTGTAGCCGTCGGTGTCGCGCTTGGGCTAGCTGTAGGCGTCGGCGTCGGCGTGGCCCCGCCCGATGGCGACACGCGCACGTAATAAACGTCTTGCTCATGTTGGCCCCTACTCGGGTTGAAGTTGAAAGTCGCGGCGTACGCCACATCGCCTCCAGTGTTGTCTGACACGATCGTGATGTAATCGCCTATCTTGTTCTGTTGCGGCCAGCCTTCGAGAGTATTAAAGGCGTTGCTTACCGCTACGTTAGGCGCCCAGCTAACGCCGCCGTCGGTACTGAAAGAATAGAATAACTGCGAATCGATGTTATTCGCAGCGTTGCGTGTATCATACCACACAGAATCAATCCGTCCGTTGGGCGCTACTGCGAGCGTGCCGACCCAGTGATATTTGCTGTGATTAACCGGGTCGTCATTGATTCGATGCGGCGCGCTAAAAGTTAGTCCGCCGTCTGTGCTGCGCGCGAACATCACATCCGTTCCCGTGTTGAAGCCGGTCGGTCGCACAGTCGCCACCATGTAAATGTTGTTGTTCGTGGGGCCCCCTGAGCGGTCAACCACCAGGAAAATCTGTCCTGCCAATCCGCCTGGATTGACCGGTGGTCCGTACCATAGGCTGCCGCCCATGTTAACGGTTGTGACCTGATCAAAAGTCGGTGTGACCCCTGGGTTTTGCGCGTTGGTCGAGCGAATACACCAGAAGCTGCTGCCGCTGTCCCCGCCGCCGATAAAGAGGTTGCCGTTGGAGGCTACGTCGAGTGTTCCCCATTGAGGAGAGTTGGGAATACTGAGCGGACTCTGCCAGGTGGCTCCGCCGTCGGTGGAACGGCTGAATCCGCCGAAGTCGCAAGCGAAGAATTCGGTCCAAAACTGATACTGAAATCCGTGCCCCATGCTGGTGGGAGTCCTATCGATGGTGAACCACTCCTTATCGCCGCTGTGCGCGCCTCCGTTTGGTGAGCGGAGTGTCCATGATTGTCCGCCGTTTGTGGACCGCCAAATATCACCACAAAAACTTTGTACTAACAGACTCAAATAGAAAAAATTCCCGGTCTCATCTGAGTTTGTCACCGGGTCGCTGCGGAAGACGTTGTTTTCCAGAACGCCGGGGAAATGCCACGTGATGCCAGCATCGGTGGTGTAGCCATAGCCGGCTTGGCGGAAGTTGGACGTCCAGGTGTCAAACTGCCTCCAGCCGATTGCGATCTTATTGCCGTCCGTCGGGTCAACTGAAATTGCCGGCTCGTTTGCGGCGTCGCCGACGATGTTGTTCCCACTTGAATCGACGTTCACCTGATAGCTAACGAAGACGCCATACGGGGAGATCATCCGTGGGGAACTTTCCAGCCGATAAAATTTCGCAGGCGGCATGCCGTATTTTTCCAGTGTCTCGGGGAAGCGTCCCTCGGGTACTGGCATTCGCGTTTGTGCCGAAGCGGTGGCGAGCCAGGAGAGCGAGGTCAGACAAATCAACAGGTTTACGGTCGAAACGGTCGAAGATCTCATATGCGATTACGTGGATTGCGTCGTTGAGGCGTTGAATCATCGAAGCGATTCACGACTGTCCAATCTCGAATCGCCTCGCTGGCGCGCTTCTCCTAATTCAGAACAGCAAACTTGTCGAGATGTATCTACGAAATATTTCGTAACAAAATTGAAAGAATGGATTTTTGGCAGCGAAGCCCATGGCCGGATTGCTGTTGTAGCCGCCTCGCTGCGTCGAGGCGCGCGTCCGCTGCGTTGCCACCAAGCTCGCCACGGGACGAGTCCGTCCGACTGGCGGACACGGCGACGCAGCGCCGTGGCTACAACGCTCAGCCAACGGCATTGATTTCTTCGCTCACACTTGTAAACCGTCAACCATGCCGCCCGACTTCAAAAAACAGTGGCCGCGGCGGCCACCAAGGCTCGGACGCTTGTTCGATACTGCTGGCCCCTTTTACTTCGTCACGTTCAACACATACAAACGACGCAGCTTTCTGGCGCAACCTGAAGTGGCAGCGACGGAAATGAAAAATCCGAATCCACAGATTTCGCAGATTTCACAGATTTTCCCGAATCTGCGGAATCGGGACCGAGGGAATCTGTGGATAAAAAACGTTTTGTATTTTCTGCTGTAATTCACAAGCCGCACTGGCAGGCACTGCGAGCGGCAGCGAGCGCCTGCCCAGGATCGCCAGGGTGTGGGCTGTGCGTGCGGGACTAGGGTATGCACGCTAGGGCAGCCGGGGGCAGGGGAGCGGTGGGCTACGGCTTAATAGCCTTCGTTAGGTCTCCAGCGCTGCCACTCGGTGCCTGCCCTCGCGAGCGGTCGCAAGCTTCCGCTGTCTCGTCCGTCGTCCTCAACCGGGTCGTAGCTTTACACCCTCCTAACGGAGGATATTAAGCTAGGACGGCTTTTTCGATCATCTGCTGCGGAGTTATGAGAGCTACTCGCAGAAATGGGAGTACGTGCGGATGAATCCTGTACGAGCGCAACTGAGCAAAACCCCCGAAGCCTGGCCGTACCAAGGTGAAATTGTTCGGATTCCGTTTGATTGACGCACGCTGTTGTAGCCGCCTCGCTGTGTCGAGGCGTCCGTCGCGTTGGCCTCAGCTCGCCAAGGGACGAGTCCGTCCGACTGGCGGACACGGCGACACAGCGCCGTGGCTACAACGCCAGACCATTGCAAATCACGCCGGCGAGGATGCCTACGTGAAATCTGTCGGCACCACACGATCCACAGAGCCATGACTACAACCGATGACTGATCAGCACGCTGTTGTAGCCGCCTCGCTGCGTCGAGGCGTCCGTCGCGTTGGCCTCAGCTCGCCACGGGACGAGTCCGTCCGACTGGCGGACACGGCGACACAGCGCCGTGGCTACAACTGATCACCTTTCATCCGCCTTCGCCGAGGCTCCGGCGTGGCAGGCTGATCACTCGAGAATCAGGGTCTCGGCGGCGGAGTAGGACGACCCCTCGGCGTGGGCTGAGACCTCGGTGTAGGCGTGGGTCTGGGCGTAGCAGTAGGCGTAGGCGTCGGTGTAGCGGTCGGCGTTGCTGTCGCCGTAGCTGTGGGAGTAGCGGTGGCGGTTGCCGTAGGCGTAGCAGTAGCTGTCGCTGTGGCCGTAGCCGTAGGTGTTGGCGTTGGGCTAGCTGTAGGTGTCGGCGTGGGTGTACCTCCGCCCGATGGAGATACCCGCACGTAGTAAACGTCTTCTTCGTGTTGTCCCCGGTTCGGATTGAAGTTAAACGTGGCCGCATACGCCACATTGCCACCGGTGTTATCTGAAACGATCGTGATGTAATCGCCTATCTTGTTCTGATTCGGGTAGCCTTCGAAAGGATTAAACGCATTGCTTACAGCGACGTTGGGCGACCAGGTAACGCCACCGTCGGTACTCCACGAATAGAATAGCTGTGAATCTGTGTTGTTCGCAGCGTTCCGCGTGTCGTACCAGGCGGCGTCGAGCCGGCCATTTGGCGCCACCGAAAACGTGCCAAACCAGTGCCACTTGTTAGGATTAACAGGATCGTCATTAACCTTGTGCGGCGCGCTAAAGGTTAGTCCGCCGTCGGTGCTGCGCACAAACATCACATCGGTCGTGCTTCGCCCGGGCGGCACCACGCTGGCCAGCATGTAAATGTTATTGTTAGTCGGGCCGCCGGAACGATCAATCGCCAGGAATAACTGTCCGTCCAGTCCTGCTGGGTTGATTCCCCCGCCACCGAGGTCGCCACCCATGTTGACGGCGGTGCTTTGGTCAAAAGTTGGCGTCTGGCCCCCGATCTGCGCATTGCTCGAGCGAACGCAGTAAAAGGTATTCCCTTCGCCGCCGATAAAAAGGTTGCCGTTGGTGTCCACGTCGAGCGTTCCGTATATAGGCGAGTTAGGAATACTAATCGGCGCCTGCCATGTGACGCCGCCGTCGGTGCAGCGTTGAAATTGCACGCCGCCGCCGCTACAGTTAATGCCGTCGTCCGCTTGGTATTGGAAGCCATGCCCCGGGCCGTTGGTCTTATCGATGGTGAACCATTCCTTGTCGCCGCCGCCGGCGCCTTCGTCGGCTTGCAGTTCCGTCCAGGTTTGACCACCGTTTGTCGAGCGCCAAAGATCGTCGCAAAAAAACGAGAATCCGTCCGATCTAAGACTGAGGTAGAAGAAATTACCCAGCTCATTGGACTGTGTCACCGGGTCGCTGCGGAAGACGTTGTTTTGCAAAACACCGGGGAACGTCCAGTTCAGCCCGCCATCCGTTGTGTATCCCCAGCCGCCCTGCCGGAAGTTGGAGTTGACATCATTGAACTGTCTCCAGGCGATTGTCATCTTATTGCCGTCTGTGGGGTCAACCGAAATAGGGCACTCGTTCGCAGCGTCACCGAGGATGTTCTGGTGATTCGCATCAACGTTGACCTGGTAACTCGTGAATATGCCGAACTGCGAGATCATTCGTGGCGAAGTCTCTATTTTCCGAGGGGGCGCAGGCGGGTTATCGTATTTCTCCAGCGGCTCATTTCGCGGCACCTTGTGTGTGGGCGCCAGTTGGCCCGAAGCGCTGGCCAGCGCAATCAGTAGGATCAGACAAATCAATGAACCTGCGCTTAAAAATGTAGAAGATCTCATATCGGATTACATGGGTTGAGGCGTTGAATCATCGACGTGATTCACGACTGTCCAATCTCGAACCACCTCGCTGGCGCTTCTCCTAATTCAGAACAGCAATCCTGTCGAGATTTATCTACAAAATATTTGGCAACAAAACTGAAACGCGGAATTTTCGGCACCGGAGCCGATGGCGGATTGTTGCTGCATAGTGCGCGGCAGATCTAAACAGGCGCGCAGGTGGAACGCGTTGTCCGCAACGCGTTGGCAAGGCGGCTTGCCGCCTGACGTTCCTCAGTGTCTGCCGTCTCCCTTAAACTTCATCTTGCGCCTACGGCGATGACATCGTCTTCGGAGAAGCCGATCCACCCACGCAAATACCGAATACGTCATCCCAAACCCATGAGTTTATCCACAGATTCCCGCGGCCCCGATTTACGCAGATGAGGATTTGATTTCTGGAAATCTGTGGAATCTGCGCAATCTGTGGACGGTTTTCCGGCACACGCCCACACGGCTCAGTGAGCCGCAGCTACAACCGATCACTCATCACTTTTCACTGATCACTTGGGAAACAGCGCTTACGGGCGAGGCGGCGGAGTGGGACGACCCCTCGGCGTGGGCTGAGACCTCGGTGTGGGCGTGGGTCTGGGCGTAGCAGTAGGTGTAGATGTGGGAGTAGCGGTAGCGGTAGCCGTCGCTGTAGCAGTAGCAGTAGCTGTCGCTGTGGCAGTAGCCGTAGCCGTGGCTGTTGGGGTTGGACTAGCTGTAGGCGTCGGCGTCGGTGTACCTCCCCCCGATGGAGACACTTTTACGTAATAAACATCTTCTTCGTGTTGGCCCCGGTTTGGGTTGAAGTTAAACGTAGCGGCATACGCCACATTGCCGCCGGTACTGTCTGAGACGATGGTAATGTAATCACCTATCTTGCTCTGATTCGGATAGCCTTCGAAAGGATTAAATGGATTGCTTACCTGAACGTTGGGCGCCCAGGTCACGCCGCCGTCCGTGCTCCACGAATAAAATAGTTCGGAATCAGTGTTATTCGACGCGTTCCGCGTGTCGTACCAAACAGCGTCGAGGCGCCCATTCGGCGCTACGGAAAATGTGCCGAACCAGTGCCACTTGCTAGGATTAACGGGATCGTCGTTGATCTTTTGCGGCGCGCTGAAGGTCAATCCGTCGTTGGTGCTGCGCGCAAACATCACGTCGGTCGTGTTTCGCCCAGGCGGCACGACGCTGGCCAGCATGTAAATGTTATTGTTAGTCGGGCCGCCGGAGCGATCAATCGCGAGAAAGGCTTGTCCTGCGAGTCCGCCCGGATTTATTGCACCACCAAAAACTAGGCTGCCGCCGAGATTGACTGGGGTAACTTGGTCAAAAGTTGGTGTCTGGCCGCCAAACTGCGCATTGCTTGAGCGCACACAATTAAAGTCGCTGAACCCTTCGCCACCGATAAAGAGATTGCCATTGGTGTCCACGTCGAGCGTTCCTAAGTCAGTGCCGTCAGGAACAACGATCGGAGCCTGCCAGGTGACGCCGCCGTCGGTTGAACGCTGAAATTGAACGCCGCCACCGCTACAGTTAGCACCGTCGTCTGACTGGTATTGGAACCCATGCCCCGGGCCGTTGGTTTTATCTATGGTAAACCACTCCTTATCGCCTCCACCTGCGCCTCCCTCGGGTGGCAGCCGTGTCCAGGATTGACCACCATTTGTCGAGCGCCACATGTCATCACAAAACGTCTGTAGAAGGCTAAGGTAGAAAAAGGTTCCTGTTTCATCCGAGTCGGTTACCGGATCGCTGCGGAAAACATTATTTTCCAATACACCGGGGAACGTCCAGTGCACGCCGCCATCGGTGGTATAACCCCAGCCGCCCTGCCGGAAGTTGGAGTTAACGTCGTTAAATTGTCTCCAGGCGATTGTCATCTTGTTGCCGTCTGTTGGATCAACGGAAATTGCGCACTCGTTCGCGGCGTCTCCAATAATGTTGTTCCCATTTGCGTCGACGTTCACCTGGAAGCTCGTGAATGAGCCGTATGGCGAGATCATTCGCGGAGAAGTCTCTATTTTTCGAGGAGGCGCAGGCGGGTTATCGTATTTTTCCAGCGGCTCATTTCGGGGCACCCTGTGTGTGGGCGCCAGTCCCTGGCCAGAGGCGCTGGCAAGCGGGAGTAGCCAACTCAGACAAATTAACAGGCTTACGGTCGGAACGGCAGAAGATCTCATATCGGGTTACATGGGTTGAGTTGTTGAATCATCGACGTGATTCACGACTGTCCAATCTCGAACCACCTCGCTGGCGCTTCTCCTAATTCAGAACAGCAATCCTGTCGAGATGTATCTACGAAATATTTGGCAACAAAAATCGAAGATGCGTTGCAGATTTCTTAACCACGGATCGCACGGATGATGAGAATGACGAAGAGTAGAGGCCCGCGAATGACGCGAATGGACGCGAAATTCAATCAAGAGAAGATCATTCGCGCTAATTCGTGTGATTCGCGGGCAGATCTGTTTTTCTCTCTTATTCCCAGGTGGAACGCGTTGTCCCCAACGCGTTGGAGTAAAAATACGCGGCTCGGCCGCCTGATATCGTGCGCCTTCGGCGACTAATTCAGCATCGTCTTCGGAGAAGCCGATCCCCCCACACAGGGAACTCGCGAGGTTTTCTCGCGAGTTCCCAGTCACTAATCACTACTCACCAGTCAGCTTTCCGCTATGGGCGAGGCGGCGGTGTGGGGCGAGGTCTCGGGGTTGGAATAGACCTCGGTGTGGCAGTTGGTGTCGTCGTCGGTGTAGCCGTTGCCGTAGGTGTGGCCGTCGCTGTGGCCGTCGCTGTTGGCGTAGCTGTCGCTGTCGCAGTTGCTGTTGCCGTAGCTGTCGCTGTAGCTGTTGCCGTAGGTGTTGGCGACGCTGTCTGTCCGCATGCGGAAGCTGTAGCTGTTGCTGTTGGCGTAGGACTCGGCGACGGAGTTGGTGACGGCGTGCCTACAGCGGCGGCGATATCCACCCGGCCCCACCCATACACGTTGTTTGGCGGACCGGCTGTGCCGCACTGAGTGGAATCGATGTGAACAGCCGCGTTATCCAAGGCATCGCGGCTCGTGGTAATCTGGTGCCGCAGGCTTGGTAGCGCGCACCACAGCAGGGCCATGGCGCCCGAAATATGCGGAGTGGCCATGGAGGTGCCGCTGGCAGTAGTATAACAACTATCGCAGGCGTTAGTAGCCGAGCGCGTGCCTGTCCCCGGAGCAGTGATGTCCGGCTTTATCCGGCCGCTTCCGTCGATCGTAACCGGGCCGCGGCTGCTAAAGGAAGCGATGGTATCGGTGCCGGTATTCAATGCGCCGATCGTATAAGAGGCCGCATAGATCCCCGCCGGATCTGTCACGGTGGAACAACCAGAGCCGGAGTTACCCGCTGCGACTACCATCATGATTCCAGCGGCAGCTTGAGCTTCAACGGCGGCTTGCAACGTGTCAGCCGAGCAACCTTCCGAAGGCGGACATAACCAGGAGTTGATAGTAATGTCCGGTGCCTTGGTCGGGTCGCCCTCGTTGGGCGTGCAATTGAGCGGATAAGGCGCCAGGAAGAACTCCATGCACTCGATGTACCTGGCCGGTGTGCCGTTGCCGACGTCCATGTTACGGCAACCGATCCATTTTGCGCCGGGCGCCATACCGATCTGGTTGCCAGCGCCATCGTCACCGATCGCCGTGCCGGTGGTGTGGGTTCCATGGAAAAAGTCATCACAAGGGAATGGCGAGTCATTACCGCAAGGGTTGCCGACGCTGTCGTGGATAGAGTCGTGCCAGTTGTAATTGTGATTGGCGTTTACTCCGTCCCAGCCGCGATAATGAGGCTTAAGCGCGTTATGCGTCCAGCGCTGACCGGTGTCGGCGCTCGCAATCACAATGTTCTGCCCGGTGAATCCCAGCGCCCATACCTGTGGCGCGTGCGTGTAAGTGATTCCTGGTTCGATCGTAGCTGGCGTCTGAGGTTGCGAAGGCACTTGAGTCACCGGGCCCGGTTGGGGGAGATCATTCTGGATACGCGGATTGCCTTCCACTCGCGCCACGTCTGGCCGAGCTGCCAATGTCTCTGCGATCTCGCGATTACCGGTCACTAGAATTGCGTTAACGATGTGGAAGGAACGGTGCTCGATGGCGCGCTCGCGCAACCATTGCAGAATTGGTTCCTGGGTTGTCTGAGCCTTGTTCAACAAAGTGTCATATACGTAGCGCGCCTTCTCAGCCTTGGTCGGGAAACTGGCCGCGCCGCTCAGGTCGGCCTGGTCAGCGAGTACAACGAAAAATTCAGCTTGTTGGCCATTGGCTGTGTGTTCCGTCACCCACGGCGCAATCTTGCCAAGGTGGAACGCGTTGTCCCCAACGCGTTGACCCATCGCCTTCGGAGAAGTCGATCCACCTGCACGCGAGGAGGCGATGGCTCCTATGGCAGCTGCGGCAGCTGCCATAAGGAACAATGAACAAAAAATGCGCCGCCATCTCGACGGCGTAAACGTGGATGTGAGGTTTGGGTTTGTGATCATAGAGTTAACGGTGCGTTGATTTAGTTGGTAAAGAACGAAAACGCACCTCGAAGAAGATGCGCTTTAATGCCGGGGTTAATTTGCCTTTTTCGTTTAGTGTTGTCGTTGTTCGAACCCTGATTTGCTGCGGTGCAAGATTACCTTCTTGGAGCGGGATACCCTTTTAGTCAGATGCGTAAAAAAGTGTCAAGACTTTTTCTTAACGTTTTTTTGACCACGAATGGACACGAATCGACACGAATGGAGAGGTGAACCTGCCCGCGAATTACGCGAATAGACGCGAAAGAAAACTGACTTCTGACCTCTGCCTTCTGACCTCTAGATCCTTGAACCGCGGATCACACGGATGACACGGATTTCTCGGGGAGCTGTCGCCGCGGCGACCTGCGATTCGCGCCTTCGCCAATCGCTGTTTTCGGAGACGTCTGTTCTGTTTCGTCCGGCAGTCGCCGGACTTTGGGAGTGCGTACGCGTCCTCGCGTCGCTTTGGGGATGGTCACTTCAAATCGAAAGCGATACGGGGACGCATCGCACTCCCAAAGCACTGCGTGCAAAATCGATGTTGGGCGTTGGATGTTCGGCGTTCGGCGTTCTCGGCCGCTGTAACGCTTCCTTGGCCAGCCGCAGGTCGCCGCGGCGACGGAAGGCGGCAACGCCTTACCGCTTCACTCGCCCCGCGTCTCCTGATCAAGCACGGCGACCGCACGGTCGTACGTAGCCTTCGCGTCGTCGTGTGAATTGCCCACCGCGGTCAGCCCTGTTCTTCCCAGTTCGCCGAGCGCGCTCATCATGTGAAACACCACGCCCGTCTGGCGGGTTTGATCGAAGTGCAGGTTGTGCCGCACCACGATATCGAAAAGATCGTCGGGGGTCAGTGTGCGGTAACGCGGCGACTCGACATGGTCGCTGGCGACAAAGAACTTTTGCTGTCCATTCGGAGCAGTGAAGATCGCAGTTTCCGGATCGTATCTTCCGTCGGTAAGAAATTGTAGAGTCAAAAACGGGTGAGTAGTGCCGCCTTTTCTCAAATTAATTTCGATGGCATACGGCTCCCATTTTCCGTTCGAGCGTACTACCACAAAATCCAAAGCGAAACGCCCGAGGACTCCTTCTTTCGCTAGACGTTTGCCTATCTTGGCAGCCTCCCGGGTGATCAGGGCAGCGTAACCGGTGTCGGCAGGGAACACGCAGCCGAGGTACCTTTGCCCGGACGGCCCGCCCAGAAGCTGGTCATGCGTCGATAACAATTCGACTCCGCCCAATGGCGTGACGCGAAGCTGCACGCTGGGGCTCCTGAACTCTTCTCCCATGATTCGTTCTTCGACGACCCCCTTTCGTTCTTGCAGCAACTTCATGTAGGTGTCGTAGGTAACTCCCTCAAGCTCGAACTGCATCGCCCGGAGACGTTCCTCTAACATAGCTTTGTCCCTGCCGGGGTCAGTTGTAGCCGGGATCGGTGATCCCGGCCGGGTGGACACGTGTTTGTGGCCGGCATCACCGATGCCGGCTACAGGTGGAAGCCCATTTAGATCAACAATAGCATTACCCTCGCCCGAGACGCCTTCATTGAGCTTCACCAAGACCTGCTTGATCGTAGGTTTTTGCGCACGCATCTGCGCTATGGCCTCGATCAGTTCCTCTTTGCTCCCGAGATTCTCATGGCCCAAAGGATGCGGAACATCTTCTTCCGTGAAAATTTCCCGGCAGCCGCTTTTTGTGCCCAGCGGGAAAAACTTTGGATCGGCGCCGTACATGGGAATGCCGAGCCGCAGCGCCAGTTCTTTCTCTCGGTTAGTTGTGTTGAAAGGAATAAGGTGGGCGCGATCAGGATCCATTATCAAGGATCGGATGCGCTCGATCAGCCGCGGCCGCGCGAGAAGCTTATCGCTGAGCGGACGCACCGAACCGTCGAGAGGTGAAAGCAGGAAAAGCCGCCGCCGCGCATGACTAGAGATAACCCCGGGTAGAAGATCGAGGTAATAATCGATGATGCTGGGCAGAATCGTCTGCGAAGTCACATAGATCAGCCGTGCCCGAGGCTGGCGCAGCAGCAATAACAGGAACAGAAACCGTTCTTCGTACGCCTGCATCACTGCGCCCGAGCCGATCGCATCGATGGACATAGACGGCACGACCACGATCGTTTGCGGATCCTGGTTCAATCGTTCGATCGATTTCCACAAAGGTACCAGTTTCTTCTGCAACCGATCAAATTCGGATTGGGACACGGAAACCGGTTTCGATTCAGGCATAAGTCAAGACACGAATTACACGAATTATCACGAATCTGATACCATTTAAGTCGAAGGGGTTTGGCCAATTCGTGTGACTTCGTGAAATTCGTGTCTCATAGTCAATCTCATCGCCTTCGGCCGAACGAATATCCGCGATGAGTTCTCCCACCGCCGACCGCGCGCCTTCTGCTAGCCGCCGCCTCCGGTTCAAAAAGCGCGGTGTATAAGTAGGGAAAATTTTCCAGCTTCAGTCGCGGAATTTTCTGGCCGATAAAATGTTCGATAGCCTGCAAGGCCGACACCTCGTGGCCGCTCGTCAGCGTAAACGCGTCGCCGACATTTTGCGCCCGGCCGGTGCGGCCGATGCGGTGCACGTAATCTTCAGGATGCTCAGGCACATCATAGTTGATCACGTGACTCACGCCGGCAATGTCGAGCCCGCGCGATGCGATATCGGTCGCCACCATCACTTCGTATTTGCCGCTCTTGAATCCCTCCAGCGCTTCGATGCGTTCACGCTGCGTCCGATTCGAATGCAACACCGCCACGGCGTGCTTTGCATGCTTCAGGAAATGCGCGACGCGATCGGCGTTTTGTTTCGTCCGGCAAAAAATCAATACGCTATCGAAATTTGTCCGCTCGAGCAAAGCCATGAGCAGATCGAACTTTTGTTCAGCGGCCACGGGATACACGGCGTGAGTGACTGTTTCCGCCGGCGAACGGCGAATACCAATTTCGATTAACTCTGGATCCCGCAACACCCATGCGGCCAGACGTTCGATCTCTGGCGGCAATGTGGCAGAAAAAAGAAGCGTCTGTCGATCTGTCGGGATTTTCTCAACGATTCGACGCACGTCCGGCAGAAAACCCATGTCCAGCATTCGGTCCACTTCATCGAGCACGAGAATTTTCACCGATCGGAAAGTCAGTGCGCGTTGTTCCAGCAGATCCAGTAGGCGTCCCGGTGTTGCGACGAGAATGTCCACGCCGCGCTTGAGTTCCTCGCGCTGTTTCCCATACCCGACGCCACCATGCACGAGCGCGACTCGCAAATCTGTGAAGCGCCCATAATCGCGAAAGGCCGTCTCCACTTGCGCTGCGAGCTCGCGCGTTGGCTCGAGCACCAGACAACGGAAGGCGCCGTGCTTTGCCAGCTGCGTCAGGATGGGCAGAGCAAACGCCGCGGTCTTGCCGGTGCCGGTCTGCGCGGTGCCGATCAAATCTTTTCCAGCAAGAACAATCGGAAACGCGCGCAGCTGGATCGGCGTTGGCTCGACAAATCCCATCGCCTGTGTCCCACGCACGACCTCAGGCGAAAGTCCGAAATTATTAAATGACACAGCTTCGCAATCTACCCAGAAAACCACGAATTAACACCCGCCTTCGTCTGCTTCGGCGTGGCAGGCGAATCGACACGAACCTAGAAAGAGACTGCGCGCTAATCACCCGCCTTCGCTAAAGCTTCGGCACGGCAGGCGCGAATTCACGCGAAAGATCGGCTTTGCCATTCTTACCTCTTCCATTTGCGTCAATTCGCGTCATTCGCGGGCAAAATCCGCTTCCTCTCATCTTCGCGTCCATTAGTGTCCATTCGTGGTTACTGGGGTCTCACCTCCAGAAAAATCCGAAGAACCATAAAAATGTTGACATGTATCGACCATGTCAGCTACGAGCGGCGGCTCCAAATCCACCCACATCCGATGCAAACCAAATCCACCCCTCAATCCGCACCTGCCCGCCGTAGCCTCTCGACCCGCCGTAGTCCCGCGCCTACGATGAATCACGCGGATTCCGCTAAGGTTCCGCCGAGGCAGGCGAGAATCTTCTTTACTTCTGCCGTGAGGGCATGAGAGAAATACCCTTACTCAATCTTTAGCCAGGCTTGCCGCAACCAGAGGATCCAGCACCATGTCAAAGACAACGCTTACCGGTTTGCTCCCGTTGTTCCTGCTCTTTGCCTCGCCCGAAGCGGCCTCGCCAAACGCTTTCGGGGCTACAAAGAAAAGCCCCGACAGCCAGGGCCAGAGCGGGACGTTTCAAAAGATGATCGTGGAAAATGGAACGGTCGCCATCGATCTCGATGTGGACCGGCTCAACGCCGACGGCTCACTAGTTGCAAGAGTAGAGCAACTGCGTTTCGATGTAGCGGCCAATTCCTTCTTCAGCATCCTCGTGTTTAACGATCTTCTGCGCGGCCCTGAGCAGGGGTCAATGGCGCTAGTCCCCCGATACTCGGCGGTCCTTCCCTCGACGTTAGGGGCTTCCATCAATCAGCTCGCTGTGGAAAAACTCCCTTCGGCCGAGCGGTTCGATCTTGCCGTGCGCGACGCAAAAACAGGGTTCACGTTTTTCAACATCGAAGGACATCAATACGATTACGATGCCAAAGGACGGTTACTCAGCATACAGGGTGGACGGCTTCTGATCTCGAAAGAGTTTGCCAACGCGCTCGGCCGGCCCTCAGATGCCAGTTCCGCGGTTGGAAAAATTTCCATTGGCGCAACGATGCGGCCTATCGAGATCACGCAACTGGTGAATGGCGAGGTTAAGTCGGTAATCATGCCCCCGTTGAACGGCGCAGCCGGCTCGGAAACGCCGGCGCTGGCTCCGGGGCCTGATGTCATCGTTGGAGATCTGCCAGAAATGGCGCAATACGGAAGTACCGGAAACTTCGTCGGGCTGGGAATTGGAACAACCTCTTGTAACAACGGCGACCAGCCACTGCACTGGTTTGCATTGCCGAATACCGATCATCCCGTAATCCCGCAAAATTTCTACCGCATGAGCGGCGGGACAAGTAACACCGACCGCTTTGAGCAGATCGGCCAATCCTGGCTTAAACACGCCTTTTTCGCATTGGAGGGAGACGCCTGTAGCTTTGGCTGTAACACCAGCGGCTGCTCTACTGGCTCCAATCTATGCCCAGGATGCTCCGATCCTTACGGCTCCAGTTTAAATGCGGATCAGGAGGGGATAGGCTCGCGGGCGTGGGTCAATCCATTTACGGGCGTCTTCCCATCGGGCGCGAACAATCACACCGGTCACAGTCACACTGGCACATCGCACCGGGTCACCGTGGCAACCAGCGACCTGGATCCATCGCAAAATCCCGGTGCGACCTATTTCGCCGAAGGCCAGTATGTCACTCCGCACGAATACGCCTGGTGCCAATCGAATCCCGGGCAATGCAACATGTACGACAACGTTTCCCACCGTCAATTTGCTGTCAGCGGTGGACCGACCAATTTTACATTTTCCGGTGTTGGCTCCACAGTCCGAAAGCAGCCTGCCATCATGGCTTGGGCAAGTAGCGGCGCGACGGTAGCCCAGGTCGAGCCTGATCCGGGGAACGATGGCATTTTCTTCGTCGGATATGAAGTAACACAGACAGGCAATACGTGGCACTATGAGTACGCCATCTACAACGAGAACCTGGATCGCGGCATTCAATCCTTTAGCGTGCCGCTGGGAATCGGAGTCAACCTAAGCAACATAGGCTTTCATGCGCCGCCGCAGGAACCTGGCTGGGCAAATGATGGTACCCTTAACAACCAGGGTTATAGCAGCACATCCTGGACTGTGACTCGGGCCACCGATTCTATAACTTGGAACACCGAAACGTTTGCGCAGAACCAGAACGCGAATGCGATTCGCTGGGGCACATTGTATAATTTCCGCTTCGACGCTGATCAACCGCCACAGAGCGCCAATGCAACGGTCGACTTCTTCAAGACGGGCTCGCCCATTACGGCTGCAATCCAAGCTCCCGCGGGTGCGCCATCACCCACACCGACGCCTACTGCTACTGCTACTCCGACGCCTACTCCTACACCAACGGCCACTCCAAGACCTACCCCGACACCCAGGTCTAGCCCGTTACCAAGGGCTCGTCCAACTCCGCCGCCGCGCCCGTAAGCCCTGGCGGTGATCGATCATTAGTGAATTGTGAGTTGGAGACTAGCGAAACAACGGCGCAAGCCGCCTAGATCTTCTTGTGTGCGTTTAGCGCCTAAGGCGCTCTCTCATCCTAGCCTGGGGCATCGCCGCAGGAATCCAATCATCCGGGTAACCAAGCGCTAAAAGCGCGATTCAGTCCAGTGATGATTCTCAATCCCATACATACTGCTCGCGGAAACAATGCCCCACGAATGATGGAACGAATGACGCCACCACTGAATCGCGCTTTCCAGCGCTAGCGTTTTCTTGCGTGCCATGAATCCTGGGGCGCTGCCCCAGGGTTCGCCACGGCGAATGCGTCTTGTGGCGGACTGGCGGCGAATATGTGCGCCTTTGGCGCTAAACCCCTACCGGAAAGCGTTCGGGGCTCACCCAACTTGGAGGGCAAATGGAGCTTTGCCGACTGACTTCGCGTAATCTCACACGCCGCAAAAATTTCCAAAAAATCTTCTTTGCTTCTGCCGTCAGCGCATGAGAGAAATTGCGCTTACTCAATCTTTAGCCAGGCTCACCGCAACCAGAGAAAATCCACCACAATGTCAAAGTTAACGCTCACCGGTTTCACGCTCCTTTTGCTTCTACTTCTCTGGAATAGTTCGGGAAATTACGCAGCCCAATCCAAATCGAGGCCGTCCGACGCGCCGACCGGCACACTTCAAAAAATGATTGTGGAAAACGGAAGCGTCACAATGGATCTCGATCTCAATCGATTGAACGGAAGCACTTTCACGGCTGGCGGACTCGAGACCGTGCAATTCGCTGTCGCCGCTAATTCATTCTTTAGCATTCTGGTTTTTAACGATCTCCTCCGCGGCCCTGACCAAGGCTCGATGGCGCTAGCTCCGCAGGCCGGGGTCAACACCCCCGGACACAACAATCTTCCTGTGTCGCTAGCCGCTTCCGTTAAGCAGCTTGTAGTGGAAAAACTTCCTTCCGACGCAGCGTTCGACCTTGCGGTGCGCGACGGAAAAACAGGCTTCACGTTTTTCAACATCGAGGGAAACCAGTACAATTACGACGCAAAGGCGCAGTTGCTCACCATTACAGGCGGAAGACTGCTTATATCGAACGACTTTGCCAACACGCTGGGTCGTCCATCGGACACAGGTGCGCTGGTTGGAGAAATTTCCATCGGCGCAACCATGCAACCGATCGAGATCGCACAGCTTGACGAAAACGGCGACGTGAAATCCGAGGCACTGCCAGCACTGAATCAACCCGGCGTCGGAACTGTCCCCGGCCCCGACGTCATCATCGGCGAGCTGATCGGCTTGGAGCAATCCGACAATGGTTCTGTCGGGGGCCGCGTGGGTCTCGCTCTGGGGACCGATGCCTGCAACAAAGGGACCATAGACGTGGATTGGTTTGCCTTACCGAACAGCGACCATCCATTTATTCCGCAGAATGTTTATCGAATGAGTGGCGGGGGTGACAATACTCAGCGGTTCGAGCAAATCGGCCAGTCCTGGGGTAAGCATGCATTTACAGCGGCGTCGTCAGACACATGCGGCTTTGGGTGCAATGGTGTAGGCGGCAGCCATCTTGGCTCCGGCTGCTCCGATGCGTACGGCGCCGGTTTGAACGGCAGCCAGACCGGCATCGGTTCGCGCGCCTGGGTCAATCCATTTACCGGAAATTTTCCAGGTTCAACAGCGAACGATCACAGCGGCCACAGTCATGACGTAACGTCACACCGAATTCTGGTTGACGTTAACGACTTGAACACGTCGCTAAACCCGGGAGCGACGTATTTTGCTGAAGCGCAATACGTCGTCCCGCACGAATACACCTGGTGCCAAAGTCATCCGGGCCAGTGCAACATGTATAACAACGCTTCGTACCGTCAGTACAGCGTAACCGGAATCAACCAGCCCTTTAGTTTTACTAGCGTGGGCTCCACCGTGCGAGAGCAACCCGGCATTAGAGCTTGGACCGGTGCGACGGTAAATCAAGTCGAACCCGATCCGGGAAACGATGGCATTTTCTTCGTCGGTTACAAAGTGACGGGGCCAAATGCCGGAGTTTGGCACTACGAGTACGCCATCTACAATCAGAACCTGGATCGAGCCATCCAATCCTTCGAAGTTGTTTATCCACTTTTTCCGGCGGCACTGAACAATGTCGGATTCCATGCGCCGCCTCAGCATCCTGGCTGGGCGCATGATGGCACCCAGGGAGATGCTGGATACAGTAGCACTCCATGGACTTTTACTGACAATTTCCAGTCAGTCACTTGGAACTGCGAAACCTTTGCCCAGAATCAAAACGCCAACGCGATTCGCTTTGGCACACTATATAATTTCCGGTTCGATTCCAACGCACCGCCGGCGGCTAGCACTGCAAACATTAGTTTCTTTAAGACAGGTGCGCCAGTTTCCGTTCCAATCCAGGCACCTAACATGTCAGATCAGACCCCGACGCCTACCCCTACAGCAAGTCCAACCCCGACTGCCACGGCCACTGCGACAGCTACACCTACTGCTACTGCCACAGCCACAGCCACAGCCACAGCTACACCTACGGCTACTGCTACAGCCACTGCCACTGCGACGCCGACAGCGACAGCCACGGTTACACCTACGGCAACCGCTACACCGACGGCGACACCCAGGCCTACGCCATCACCAAGAGCTACGCCGGGACCAAGGCCTCGGCCGACTCCGCCGCCGCGCCCGTAGAAATTTTCGTCCTCCGAAAATTTCTAGTGATCAGTTATCCATGACTAGATGGTTCGGTAACAATCTCAATCCTTAACATTCAACGTTCAACGCTCAATGAGAAGTTCTAAGACATTACTCGCACTAATACTCACGACCGCGCTTGGCTATCTCTGGCCTGGTTTAGCGTGCGCGAACACTATCACCATCATACCGAGCAAAGATAACACGCTCTACCAGTACGTTCCTGCTGATGGTGACCGCAGCAATGGCGCTGGTTTTCACTTCTTCGCCGGTGAGACCGGCATGGGTGAACTCCGCCGGGGTGTGTTCGCCTTAGACATCGCGGGAAGTATTCCGGCCGGGTCGACAATCACAGCAGTGAGTCTCAGTATGAATATGTCCCGAACGCCATCCCAGACTGCGCGAACCATCGAGCTGCACAAGCTGCTTGCCGATTGGGGTGAAGGAACCTCGCACGGACCTGGAGAGGAAGGTGACGGAGCTCCGGCTATGCCCAACGATGCCACATGGCGGCACCGTTTCTTCGACACTATTTTTTGGATGACGCAAGGCGGAGATTTTTCGGCTACCGTAAGTGCAAGCCAATCGGTTGGCCCTCTGGGACAGTACACGTGGAGCTCTGCACAGATGGTCGCGGACGTGCAATTATGGCTGGACAATCCGGCCAGCAACTTTGGCTGGCTCGTGTTGGGAGACGAGTCGGCCGCCGCCACGTCGAAACGGTTCGACACTCGCGAGAGCGCCAGCCCGCCTGTGCTGACCATCGAATTCATACGAGCGCTCCCCACGCCAAGGCCACGTCCCACTCCCCCGCCTCGTCCGGTTACCTAGCCCGTTCGTCAGCATGCCGGCATTGTTTGGATTGTAGGGCAGGCGCTCCGCCTGCCATTCTGATTGAATGGGACATCCTCCGCGCATTCCCGTATGGTTGCGTTGGGACCAGTCGGTCATCTATTTCGTCACGATCTGCGTAGCTGATCGCAAACCAGTCCTTGCAAACAACGAGGCTTTTGATGCGTTCATGGTTGCTGCATCGAAGCTGCGGCATTGGCACATCCTCGCGGCAATCCTAATGCCTGACCATCTCCATGTCGTTGTTACTCCCAGGGAAAATCGTGAAGCTAAACTTGGAAACTTTTCCGCTGCATTGAAGCGCTGGATGCGCGAAGAACTAAAAGCTTCATGGAAGTGGCAGCCCGGCTGCTTCGATCGGCTGTTGCGCTCCGATGAATCGCTGCACAACAAATGGCTTTACGTCCAGGAAAATCCAGTGCGTGCAGGACTTGTGGAACGGTGGGAAGATTGGCCGTATCGATACGAATTCAACGACGTAAACGGCAAGCGGAGCGCTTGCCCTACAATTTTGATGTAACGATGTGTTAACCCAGCTTCAGCGATGTAACGCTTATGCGTCAGCGCTCGTTAGGCATCTGGTTCCCGGGGTCGAATTGGTTTGCTTGCTGGAAATGTTTTTCGGCCAACTCGGTCATTCCGAGGTCCTGGAGCCGGCGCCCGAGCATCCAATGGTAAAGCGGATTATTGGGCGTGAATTGGTCTGCTTGTTTCTCATGAGCGGTTGCTTCTTCGAGTTTACCTAACGAGCGCTCTGCACCAGCAAGCTCGTTATTGGCCAAGGCCAAACGCGCGTTTCGCTGCACGGCATCAGTCCAAACCGAAATAGCTTCCTCCCTGCGACCGAGCTGCCAGAGCGATTCGCCTTTTTCCTGGCGCGCCAGAATCAAGTCATCTCTTTCGGCCAGTGCTTCATCCAGACTCGTCCGCGCTTCTTCGTAACGCGCCACACGATTCAGGATTGCGCCGCGATAATAAAGACTCAAAGCCTTGCTCTCTCCATTTTGATGAGCCGCTGCCTGACTAAGCAATTGAACAGATTGCTCCGCGTTGCCCAAAAGATATTCAAACCAGGCGAGTTTCGGCAACGCTTCGCTATTAGCAAAAAGCCCGAGCTTCGCAGCGGCTTCAAAATGTTGTTTCCCATTGAGGATGTTCTCCCGATCTTCCGGACGAAGCCATCGGGCGGGATTCGCGTGCGCAAGCGCAAGCTCGTCCGGCACCTGAATTTTCTGGAACGCGCGATTGCCTCGAACCTCGTGATAGCGGACCCAGCCGCTGTGCGCGTTCAATCCAATCCAAGCGCAGGCGAAGATTGCAAATGCCCAGCCCGCCGTGCGAATTCTCCCTGCTGACTTCAAATTAAAACGGTAAAAGGACAATTCTTTTGCCCGGACCAATCTCCACATTTTCAGAGTGAGAAATGTGGTAACCGTCGCGCAGCCGAGCGCCATGAGGAATGGGACCAAAGCGTAGACACCGCGAACAGCCAGGAAACTTCCCAGAAACACCAGTGCGCCGATGATTTCTTCAGGCCACGTTACAGAATAGCTTTTTCGGATTGCATTTGATTTGGGAACCAGGATTGTCGGCTTCCCGAAACCGAAATAGAGAGCGTCGTTTGGACAAACGCTCACGCAATCCATGCACTTCATGCAACCTGGATCGACCACCATCCCGTATTGCTTCACCTCCGCGTGCACCAGGACGTTCGAAGTGCACGTTGCAGTGCAGTGGCCGCATTGATTACAAGCAGGCGTGACGCGGATCTTTCCGGGCGAGAACTTATCGGCAAGACCAAAAAATCCGCCGTAAGGACAGGCATAGGTGCAAAAGCCTTTTTGCCCCAAAAAATAAACTGTCACAAAACCGCAGATGAAAAGAAAAGGGATGGCCACTGCGACAGAAGGGAAAGTCTGCCAAAAGTTAGTGGTCACCAGATGATTGGTGAATTTCGGGATAATCTGCGCGTGCTCCGGGTTCCAGAACAACCGATAGGCGGTGGGCCAGACAAACATGTACAGCGCGCCGATGAGCGGGACATACACCAATAGCCGCGATCGAAACGGCTTTGGATGGAGACCAATTTTCTTTAGGAACCAGCCGCAGAGATCCTGCAGAGCGAGAATGTGACAACCCCAACCGCAGACGAAGCGCCCGAAGATGAGCGTCGCCAGGATTGCCAGAGTAAAAAAGATGAAGCCCGCGTTGACGAATCCCTTTTGCAAGGTGTGCATTGTCTCCGAAGGCTCGATAGGCGAGACCGTCTTGCCCATGATTCGCCACTGAATGATGTGCGCGATCATGAACAAGTTCAGAGCCATCAGTGCGGCCGCGCGCCACCGGCCGGTTTTTGATTTGCGAATACCGGTTTTTTGAACCGGAGAATTTTTTCCCGCAGCCGCGGGACCGCCTCGCCGGGAGATCGGCTCCGTCGTTTTCAATTCCCGGCTGACGCACCCACTTTTCACAAGGTTCGCGAATTTACGCCAAAACACGGCGGACGCCAACGCGACGATGAATCGCCAGAATCCAAAAAAATCGTTACCAAGTTTTTAAAGATTTTCTTTACCTCTCCGGCCTGCTTATGAGAGGTGTTGGAACTCTCCTCAGGACGTAGCCAACAACTAGAGGACCGAAGAAAATGAAGATAATACTCGCTGCATTCACGCTCCCATTGCTTTTGCTTTTCGCCCCGGCTGATATCCAGTCGGGCAATTCCCCCGCAAACAAAAGTCCGGCTACCCACGGCCAGGACGGGACCCTTCAGAAGATGATTGTGGCCAGCGGGAGCGTGACCATGGACCTCGATTTGAACCGGATCAACGGAGTGAGCTCCACGATAGCAAGACAGGAAACGCTGTATTTTGCCGTGGCGGCGAACTCTTTCTTTTCGGTTCTTGTTTTTAATAATGTGTTACGCGCGCCGGAGCCGGGCTCGATGGAACTGGTGCCGCAAAATAGCGTCGCACTTCCTACAGTATTAACTGCCTCGCTCAAGAGGCTGGCTATCGAAAAGCTCCACGGTAGCGAACCTTTCGACATGGCGGTGCGCGATGCCATGAGCGGGTTTGTGTTTTTTTATGTCGAAGGAAACCAATACGATTACGATGCCAACGCCCGATTGCTGAGCATCACCGGCGGACGGCTGCTGGTCTCCAATCAATTCGCGAAGGCCCTTGGCCGCCCGTCAGACGCCGGCTCAGTCGCCGGCGAAATCTCGATCGGCGCAACCATGGAACCGATCGAGATCAACCATCTTGACGAAAACGGCGATGTAAAATCCGCCTCGTTGCCGGCGCTGAACCAACCTGGCGTTGGGACCGTTCCCGGCCCCGATGTCATCGTCGGCAATCTGCTTGATTTTGTGCAATCCCAGACTGGCTCCGTCGGAGGCCGCGTCGGCCTCGCTTTGGGGACCGATGCCTGCAACAAAGGGACGATAGATGTGGATTGGTTTGCCTTGCCGAGCAACGACCATCCGTTTATTCCGCAGAATGTTTACCGAATGAGCGGCGGCGCCACTAACAACGATCGTTTCGAACAAATCGGCCAGTCCTGGGGTAAACATGCATTCGCAGCGGCATCGTCAGACTCATGCGGCTTTGGATGCAATGGTGTAGGCGGCGATCACCTCGGCTCTGGCTGCTCTGACGCATACGGCGCCGGTTTGAACGGGAGTCAAACCGGCATCGGTTCGCGCGCCTGGGTCAATCCATTCACTGGAAGTTTCCCAGGTTCAACAGCGAACGATCACAGCGGCCACGTTCATGACGTAACCTCTCACCGAATTCTGGTTGACGTTAACGACTTGAACACGTCGCTAAACCCAGGGGCGACGTATTTTGCCGAAGCGGAATACATCGTCCCCCACGAAGGCTCCTGGTGCCAAAGTCATCCGGGCCAGTGCAACATGTATAACAACGCTTCGTACCGTCAGTACACCGTAACCGGAATCAACCAGCCCTTTAGTTTTACTGCCGCAGGCGCCACCGTGCGAGAGCAGCCGGCGATCATGGCTTGGACCGGCGCGACAGTAAACCAGATCCAACCCGCGCCTGGAACCGACGGTATCTGGTTCATGGGCTATAAAGTCACGAACCCCAGTACTGGCGTCTGGCACTATGAATACGCGCTCTATAACCAAAATCTCGATCGCGCCATCCAATCCTTCAGTGTGCCTGTTGGACCCGGAGTAAACATCTCTAACATCGGATTTCATGCGCCGCTTCAGCATCCTGGCTTTGCACATGATGGCACCCAGGGAGATGCTGGATATAGCAGCACACCGTGGAATGTTACTCAGCTCGCCGACTCCATAACCTGGAACACCGAAACTTTTGCGCAGAATCAGAACGCGAACGCGATTCGCTTCGGCACGCTGTATAACTTCCGGTTTGATGCCGATCAACCGCCCAATCCAACCAATGCGACGGTAGGCTACTTTAAGACCGGCGCGCCCATGCCAGTTGTAATCCAAGCTCCTGGGAACGTACCGGCACCATCTCCTACGCCTACGCCTACGGCCAGCCCAACGCCTACGCCTACGCCTACACCGACCCCAACGCCGATACCCTGCGCAGGTCTTACGATAATTCAGATAAGCGGCAGCATTGTGCCGGGCACCGTGGACATTGGCAATCACGGGGATGATACAGTCACCACCATCGCGCTCCCCTTCCCTTTCACCTTGTACGGCCAAACCTTCACCAGCATCAATCTGTCCTCCAACGGGAATGCCCAGTTTGTGACTACCGATACGACCTTTACTAACGTCTGCCTGCCGTGGCTCACCCACGACTACACCATTTTCCCGTACTGGGACGACCTGTATTTGGTCAACAGTGGGTTCGGCATCTTCACATCGATAAGTGGTACTGCTCCCAACCGCATCTTCAACATCGAGTGGCGGGCGCAGTACTTCCCTGGGAGCGGCAGTGCCAACTTCGAGCTGAGGTTGTATGAGGGGCAGACACGCTTTGATGTGATCTACGGCACAGTGACCAACGGCAACGCATCGGCCACGGCGGGAGTGCAGAGAGACGACGCCTGCTTTAATCAATACTTCTGCAACGGCTCAGGTGGTCCACCTACCGGTGGGTGGGCTTTGGTTCCAACAGGCACGCCCACCCCGACGCCAACCGCAACGGCTACTGCAACGCCTACAGTTACAGCTACTGCTACTCCGACAGCGACGCCGACGGCAACTGCTACGGCTACTGCCACAGCCACTGCTACACCAACAGCCACAGCTACACCGACACCAACGCCAACTTCCACGCCCAGACCCACGCCCACACCGAGGTCTCAGCCAACACCGAGGACTCGCCCGACGCCGCCGCCGCGCCCGTAGCGCCGCGGTAGCAGTGAGTCAATCCGTGATCGGCGATCACCTACACCTTTAGCGCCAAAGGCGCGGTGCAAACTTGAGCCTGGGGCATCGCCCCAGGAATTGGATCGTCGATGACGCAGCGCTGAAAGCGCGATTCAGTGTATCAATCCCCAGACATACCGCTCGTCGAATTGATGCCGTGCCCGCGAGTGATTGGGCATGGGATAATCATGCATCGAAGTTGCCCAGAAAGTGAATCGCGCTTTCAGTGCTGGTGGCTTTTGTTGGTTTCACGAATCCTGGGGCGTTGCCCCGGGCTGGTAGTGAGACCGCGCCTTTGGCGCTAAACACATACGTGATCACTGAATCGGGAACTCGCGAAAACCTTGCCCCAAAACCGAATCGGGATTACGAAACAATATGACAGCCACACGAGCATTCATTTTCACGTTGGTCGCCCAAACCATTGCTGTGAGTCAGGCAGAATCTCCAAACCTCATTGGCAGATGGAACGTCGAGATCACTTTTGCGAATGAGGAACACCGCGCGCTGCGGTTTGAGGCGCAAGGCGAGGGCAAAGGCACGTTGCAGCTGCAGGACCCGCGCTCGAAGGTTTGGGGATCGGCCACGCCTTCGGAGGCGAAGTGGAGCCGGGGCGAAAGAAACTCGGTCACTTTCTCGGGCGCGGTGGAATTTATGATCGGCAACGTGGGGCGGGACGCGGGGACATTGGTGTTCACAGGAAAATTTGAAACAGCCAATCTGATCACGGGCGAGGTGGAATTCTCCCCGCTTGTTGGGGAGAGACCTTCGAAGCACGGCACGTTTAAAGCAGTCCGCGCCGGAGGATAAGAAGAGGGATCCGCCCGCGAATCACGCGGATAGACGCGAATGAATGTTTGATGGAATTTTTGTGTCCATTGGCGTCATTGGCGAGCCTCTCGCCTCCCATCTTTATTCGCGTCAATTCGCGTGATTCGCGGGTAAACATCTCCGCGCCTCTTCTACTGATTTTATCCGCATCATCTGCGTAACCGGCGATAGCGCCACGCTTGCATTTCGCACGAAGTGCTTCCAGCCTTCGCAGCCGCTACGGCGGAGTAGGCTTGGAGTGCGGCGGTGCTCCGCTTTCAAATCGAGGCCAACGTCCAAAAAAGCGGCGCGAGGACGCGCGCGCACTCCGAAAGTCCGGTCGCCGCGGCGACCCGGACTCGTCCCGTGGCGAGCTTGCGCGAAATAGTAACAGCGCTGTTACCTTCGTGCGGGGAAAAACCAGACACGAATTACACCAATTGCCACGAATTGCTGGAGGGGCGAGATCCTCTCCTGCTCGCCACGCCGTAGTGGAGCGAAGGCGGGTCGATTCGTGTCGATTCGTGAGCGGAGCCGATGGGATCGGCGACACAGAAGGCAAAGCCGCGACGGGAAGCGGCGAGCGAGCCGGGAGGCAAGCGAGTTTCAAATTCGTGTCTCGGTTCCGCAAAAAAACGAAAAAAAAGCTTGTCATTTACTCACGCATCCAATAAAACCTTGGGAATCAAAAAAAGAAAAAGTGTTGACGCGTTTCTGGCGTTTTAGCTACAAGCGGCGTTTCACACTCAAAATCCATCTACATCATTAGCCAACTCCATGAAAAAGAAATCCACTTCACAATCTGCCTTCTTTAATCTGCGTGTTTTAATCGGCGTGTGTATAGCCCTGGTCGGCGTCGTTCTGGCGCTGGCAGGCCTTGGCACATTCTCCGCGCTCACTGCCAGCATCGCGCAAGCGCAACAGAGACATAAAATTATCAACGTCCCAGGCCTTCCTCCTGGGTTTGACTGTTCCACCATTCACGAGAAGGGCATCGACAAGATGGAGAACTTACGGGCTGGCTTCATCATGATTGCCTGCGGCGAGGCACAGGGAGGTTCAGCTTCCCCGGCTGGCGCCTTCTCTCAGTTTGTCCAAAAATTGCTACCAGCACCCCTGGCGTACGGCGCTGCGGACGTTGATCTGATCAACCCGCAAACCGACTCGGGCACACACATTATCCAGTCGGAGACATACACTACGGCTAACCCAGATAACCCGCAACAGATCGTTGTCGCGTACAACGACTCACGGTGCTGGCCCGCCAGCACTAACATCTCCGGCGCATCGGTCTCCACCGACGGCGGCACCACCTTCACCCGCCTCACCCAAGCCAGCGGTTGCGGCCCCTTCAACAATACCTTCGGCGATCCTGTTATTCTGTACAATAAGCCAACCAGCACTTGGTTCACGGTCTGGATCGACGCGAACGGCAGCTGTACACTGGGCGGATACAAATCCACCACCCCGTGGGACCCGAATAGCTGGGGAACCCATTTCTGCGTTCACAGCAACGGCGGTGACGACCGAGAGTCTGGTTGGGCCGACAACAACACAAGCTCTCCCCACTTCGGGAACATGTACGTCTCCTGGAACGACTTTAATTTCCCCAACGCCGACATCTTCGTCAGCCGCTCCACGGACAACGGTCTCACTTGGGGCAGCGCAGTCCAGGTGAGCAGCGGCGGCGTCTTCATTCGCAACGTGCAGATCACCGGCGACATGTCGGGCAACGGGGACGTGTACATCGCCGGCATGGACGAAGGCGGTGGAGGCTTCCCCCACAACGACATCAACCACATCTTCAGGTCAACCGACGGCGGCAGCACTTGGACCCACACCTATACCGGCCCCAGCTTTCCCGGACCGGGCGTCACCGCTGTGGGCTACTTCGCCCAAATGTTTTCGGATGACGGTGGCTTCTGGCGCCACGAGGGCTGGGGTGAGCCAGCCGCCTTTAACAACGTAGTTAGCTTAGTCTATGCCCAGCATGGCGCCGGCGCCGACCCCGGCGACGTCTATTACATTCGTTCTACTGACAGTGGCGTGACGTTCAGCGCGCCATTCAAGTTGAACACTGATTCTACTACCCGTCCTCAGTGGCAGCCTAACCTTTCGGTCAGCCCTGCAGGCACCCTCTTCGCCACTTGGTACGACGCGCGGGAGAGCACCAGCTGCACCAAGGGTAACCCAGCCGTTCCGTGCTACAGGATGTTCTCGCGCAAGTCTCCCGACAATGGCGCGACGTGGCTGGCTGACGATACGTTCTCGGACGTAGTCAGTCCTCTACCGGCGCAATCTGACGGGAACATCCAGCCGACCTATGCGGGTGACTACGACTACGGCTCCGCGTTGCTCACCAAGCACGTGAGTTCATGGGTGGACGGGCGCGTGACCATCGCCGGCGCCTCCCAGCAGGACGCCTTCACTGATAGGGAGCTAGTGGGTTTTGCCGTGACGACCAGCGACCCGGCTTGCAACAGCGTCATCAATACCCAGCCGACTGACTTCATTATCAACCTGACGGACCCCGTGGATCCGACCACTGTCCAGGCCACCGATTTCACAGTGAACGGAACCGCAGCGAACTCCTTCACGTTAGGAGGAAACCCGCCGAACACGCAGATCACCTTCCACTTCAACAGTTCGCCGGTGACAACAGAGGGCCAGTATACGATGCATATCCCGGCTGGCGCATTTAATCGTGCTTCGGACAATATGCCGAACTTTGAGTTCAACTGCACGTTCTGTTACGCCGTAACGCCGCTAATGGTGACTACGACCAACCCGCCTGTTGGCGGCACGTTTTCACCGCCGGCGCCGAACAATTATAACTATGACGTGAACTTCAACCAGGCTGTTGATCCCGCCTCAGTTCAGGACAGCGATCTCACGGTGAGCGG
>WNFT01001058.1_pt1 | contig 29169 bp, 25 predicted proteins | sample 5400191 | NCBI WGS metagenome assembly WNFT01 (sample SAMN13153359, study PRJNA577476) | soil metagenome | isolation source: 80 cm saprolite under Madrone tree | place: USA:California | collected 2016-06-14 | reverse complement strand
ATTATTTCCGCTCTACCCAGCCGCTGCCCTGAATGTAGTACTGTTTCGTGCGGCCGTTCGCTCCCGAGATCGTGACAGCCCTCGCGGTGGCGTCTCCGCCGCTGCCAATGGTAAAGACACTTCCGGATATGACGATTCCAACATCGTTGGTCAGCGAGCCGTTGCCGAGAAACAGTCCCCTATTGGCGCCCTTGAAATAGACGGGAGTCGCGTTGCCGTAATCATCCTGCGTATCGCGGGTGATGCCTGCCGGCAGACCAAACGTGTAGCCTGCTGGCAGCGTCGCAGTGGACAGGACGGTTGTACTTTTATCGTTCTCGATTCGTGAGACTTGAATCGTCGACGGACTGATGAACTCGACGCGCACATTGCGTCGCTCATTTATTGCGCTTTCCCTCGCGAGTTTCAGTTGATCGATTACAGCCGACGCGGCAACATTCGCTTCCAGCGACGTTCTTGACGATTTCATCTGGACAACGGCCACGCTGGACCCGACCATCGTCAAGGCGACGACGGTCAGAACTTCAATCAGTGAATATCCCGGATTGCGTTTTCGCATGGCTAACCTCCGCGTTCCGTCCTGGATAATGCAAAGCCGCTGCCAAATGTAACTTGCTGATTAACAAAGAAGAACGATCACTGGGTCAGAAATTGTGGAGTGAAATCGTTACGTAGTGGGTATCAAGAAAGCGTACAACAGTGTCTAGGCAGCCGTCGAGACGTCGGCTTTTGCGCTGGCGGATGAAGCTTTCGCTGTGAAGCGGATCGAACAGTAGTAGACGAATGCAATCACAGTGACCAGAATGCCGGCAATCGGCAGGAATTGGCTGCCGGCGAGGCCAATCACGGCGGACGAGAGGATGCCAGCGATCAGGAACGAGGGTGCGGACGACATGAAATGCTCTGTCCAGACCTTGTACATCGACATTCCTCTGGTAACCGCGATGATGAGCGAAACGGAGAGCGAATTCCCAAGGAAGTAGACGAAGGATGCCAGGACAGTGGCGGGTACCGCAGCCGGTAATGTCTCAACGACTTTGATGCCGGCCAGCCAATGATATGTCCCGAATGTGGCGCCGACCGTTAACGCGATCATTCCCGCGTTGAAAACGATCTGATAAACAACAAACTTTTTCGATGGGAACACCGTTTGAACGAGCACACCGCAGATTCCGATCAGCATCGCCGCTGCAGAGCTTTCTGTCATGACGGCTATCATCACGATCGATGTTAGAAAGGAAATCGATGAACTGCGGTACAGCTTCACTTTCGCCCGAGCGCCTGCAACCGCCAACGCCAGTAACGCGATCAACCGGGCCGGCTCGAAGACCGCCCCGCCTGAGCTCGCGTACAGCATCGCTGCCAGTCCCGCAAGGCCGAACGCCATAACGACGTATCTTGCGACTACCGGTAAGGTTTTGAAACCGGACTGCAGACTCACAAATTCTCCCTTAACCCACGCCGGGTTCTCCGGCTATCAGGAGATCTATCGGCAGCGCTCACCAAACCTTTAGGAGAAAAATGGGAAGGTTAGCCGCGAATTACGCGAATTACGCAAATGGGCGCGTCAAGGAATCTTTGATGCGCCCATTTGCGTAATTCGCGTAATTGGCGGCCAACGACCTCTTTTTCTCTTAGAATAGCGGCCCGTGAGCACAAAGCAACTTCGCAAGGCGATGGGTTTTCGGGATCTGCTCCTGCTTTACGTCGTGGCGGCCCTGAGCATCCGGTGGATCGCCACTGCCGCTGCGGCCGGCCCGAGCTCGATTCTCATGTGGGTTGTGGGTTGTGTGACCTATTTTGTGCCGCTCGTGTTTTGCGTCCTCGAGCTCTCCTCACGATACCCCGAAGAGGGAGGAATGTATGTATGGAGCAAACGGGCATTCGGTGAATTCGCCGGTTTCATGACGGGATGGCTCTATTGGGCAGCGACCCTCCCGTACTTCCCGGCCATCCTCTATTTCGCCGCGGCAAACGCCCTGTTTATCCGCGGAGACCGGTGGCAGCATCTCGCAAACAACAATGTCTACTTCATCGTGTTTTCTCTGGCCGGATTGCTCGTCGGCGTCACGCTGAACATTCTTGGACTGGATTTCGGAAAGTGGCTCCACAATGTCGGCGCGATTGGAGCCTGGCTTCCGGCCTTCATGCTGATCGTGCTGGGTTCGATGGCGTGGCTGCGATTTGGTTCGGCGACCCAGATGAGCACGTCAACGCTTCTCCCAAGCGTCAATTTGAAGACTTTGTTCTTCTGGTCCACGATTGCGTTCGCTCTGGGAGGAGCGGAAGGCATGTCGGCTATGGGCGAGGAGATTCAAAATCCCCGCCGTAACATTCCGAGGGCGGTGGTGGCCTCCGGCATCATCATCACGATTACCTATATCGCTGGAACCGCGGTGGTGCTCGCGGCATTGCCCGCCAATGAAGTCACGCAGCTGCAGGGATTCATACAGGCGATCACCAAAGTCGGGGATCGCGTCGGTTTTTACACCGCAGGCCCGTTTGCTGCTTTGCTTGTGACGATCGGCAGCATCGGCACACTTGGCGCCTGGTTCGCAGCGTCGGCCCGGCTCCCATTCGTCGCGGGTATCGACCGGTTTCTGCCTGCCGCCTTTGGGCGTGTTCATCCCAGATGGAAAACGCCGTATGTGGCGCTCATCGTTCAGGCCATGGTCGCGGGCATTTTCATTTTTCTTGGACAGGCCGGAACATCGGTAGCGGGTGCATATGACGTGCTGGTCAGCATGGGTATCATTTCTTATTTCCTGCCGCTCCTTTATATGTTCGCTGCGGCGATCCGCCTGCAGCGGGAGCCGGCCGGTCCGGATGTCATCCGGGTTCCCGGGGGCAAGCCTGTCGCCGTCTTTCTCGGGATTCTTGGTCTTCTCAGCACTATCATCTCCAGCGTTCTGGCTTGTAACCCACCCGGCAACGAATCCAACAAGCTCCTGGCGGTCGTCAAAATCATCGGCTCCAGCGCATTGACGGTCGCGATCGGCGCGGTGATTTATTGGATAGGGAGAGGGAGGAAAAATCGGGTCGTAGAGAGACAGATTTAACTGTAGCGGCGGTCTATGACCGCCGGATTTCGGCGGTCACAGACCGCCGCTACAGTTTGCTAAGTCCGCATGAAGGAGCCTGTGAAACAGATGCTCCCCCGTTTCACGCCGAACGGATAGACGGCCCGCAGTATAAGCGCGCGACGCAAGGCCGCGCTGCACAGACTTGCAGATGGCTGTGTCTTCATCCTGGATGCGTTCACTCGCCGCGATGCTGGCAAGATTTCGGCTCCGAGCTTCTTTCGCGATATCCGTGAAGTAGAAATCGAAGATCACTTCGCTCTTGTCTATACCGCGTGGCACGACGAGATTCGTGTCCATTGATTCCTTGTACACGTTGATCATGAAGTTTGGATAGACCCAGTAGTACAGGGCGCGATCGCCTGTCCGCATCGGACTGGACTGCAGGCAGTGGCGCTCGCCGTTCTCGATGGTGTAGTTCGGGTAGTCGAGGACGGCATCCAGACTCGCGTGGAGGTGGGGCACATGATAGCCGCCATCGAGGTAGTTATCGACGAAGACCTTCCAATTGCAGTCCATGTGGTAATGCCGCCGTTCGAACCAGTGAAACTCCGCAACGTCCAAAGGAAAGCTTTCGAATGGGAGCCCGCTGGGATCAAGCTTCACCAGGACCCAGCTCTCCCAAACCGCCACTTCCACCGGCACGAGCCCCATGGATCCGCGATCGAAGTTCGAAACCTCGCCGAACTCCGGCGTTCCTTTGAGTTCTCCTTCGAGCGAATACGTCCATCCGTGATACGGACACCGCAGGTGCTGCGCTTTGCCTGACGGTTCCGTCATGACTGCAGCCGCATGATGGCGGCAGACATTGAAGAAGGCGCGAAGTCCGCCGTCGTTCCCACGGACAACGACGATGGGCTCTCCGGCGATCTCGTCCGTGATGTACTGGCCCGGGCGTGCAACCTGTTCGGCCCGTCCCACGACCTGCCATGACCGCGCGAATACAGTTTTCAACTCGAGGTCGAGCATTCGCGGATCGACGTACCATGGCGCAGGAATGGTCGATGCCTCGGAAAGAGGCGCGGCGGGGTCGTAACTGTCGATGATTTGCTTCAGTGACGGGTCCATTTTATTAATGGCTGCGCCCTTTCTTGAGGCTGCGCGCTAGCGCGCTTGCGCTTCGCGTCGGGCTTGCATTCGCTCCGCTCATTATCAAGCCGGCGTCGCCGTTTTTCTTTTTGGATTGAAGAAAGGCGTTTTCACCACCGTTGCCCCCACGCGTTGCCGGACGGCTTCGACGGTCATTTCCATTTCAAGGTCCGTGCCGGGCCGGGCAAAGTCCCGTTTCACCGTGGCGAGTGCGATCAGCTTTTTCAAGGCCGGTGACCAGGTGGTGGATGTGGCCTTACCGATCTGGTTCCCGTTCTTGTAAACCGGAACTGCGACGCGTGAAGCGGCAGACGGCATTGCCGGAGGCAATCCGACTTCGTCGTAAATGCGCTCCACATCGGTCCACTGCATTTCCAATCCGACGATCTCTCGCGCGTGGCCTCGTTCCCGTTCTTCGCGGAGCCGATCCTGTCCAACAAACCTTCCCTTGTCGAGGTGGACCAGACGCCCGAATCCCAATTCGAATGGGGAATACTTCTGCGATTCGATCAACGCCTTCTTGCTGCTATTGAAATCCACTTCGATCAGAAGAAGGCCGGCCTCGATTCGAGCCACGTCCAGCGCCAGCATTCCCACCGGATGAACGTCGAACGGACCGCCTGCTTCAATGAGGGTATCCCACACTGCCGCGCCCTTGTTCCACGGCACCCATATTTCATAGCCCAGATCTCCCGTGTAGCCCGTGCGAGAGATGTCCACCTTCACGCCGGCAATCTTGCCCTGCGTGACGCTGAAGTACTTGAGGTTCCCGATATCTGCACCCAGGACACTCTTGAGCAAACCTGCCGACGTGGGTCCCTGAAGCGCGAGCGCCGCAACCTTTTCCGAAATGTCTTCGATTTCCACGTCCATTCCCTGGGCGTTCTGGTGAAACCAGCGAAGACTGGGGTCTGCAGCGGTCCATCGGTAGGTGTTTTCGTCGAGGCGCGATACCGTTCCATCGTCGATGACTTTGCCTTGTTCGTCGCACCACGGCGTGTAGATCACTTGTCCCACTGAGACCTTTCGCATGTCCCTCGTGACGATGCGATCGACCAGGCGTGTGGCGTCGCGGCCACTGATCCGATATTTGAACAGCGGAGAAATATCGATGAGCGCGGCCGCATTACGAATGGCGTTGTACTCGTGCTCGTGATGCGTTTCGTAGGCACTGACGGTGTAATAGCCCGACCATTCGCGGTAGTTCAGGCTCTCGCACAGCGCAAAGGTTTTCTCATGGAATGCAGTTCCGATTGGCATTTGTAAAATGTATAGTACGGTCTTGATGAAATCCAACCCATCACGACGCCGATTCATGGGGAGCGTGGGTGCTGGTGCCGCCACCCTGGCCCTTCGGCCTCTGTATTCCCGCAACTATCTTTTCGGAGCGCCGCCGCTGCCCGGGACCGATAACTTTGTTCACCTGAATCTCAACGAGAGTCCCTATGGGCCATCGCCGAAGGCGCTGAAAATGATTCGCGATGCGGTCTCACTTTCCGGCCGATACTATTATGACCTGGCGTTTGGCGGCCTTGCCGGCGAACTGACCGACCACCATGAGCTCGACGGTGATTTCGTGGTGACTGGCGCGGGTTGCACCGAAATCCTGAAGCTGTGCGATGACCTGTTTCTCGGACCAAAACCCCAGCTCGTGGTGGCCGAGCCGACGTACGATGCAGTTATCCAATATGCGGTGAACAGCAAAGCGGAGGCGGTGAAGGTTCCTCTGACGAAGGATTACCGCCATGATCTCGCAAAGATGGCGGACGCTGTCACACCGCAAACCGGAATGGTGTACATCTGCAATCCGAACAATCCCACCGGCACGATCGTCACGAAGGATGAGATGGACCGGTTCATGAATCGCATTCCGGAATCCGTCACGGTTGTGGTGGACGAGGCATACAGCCACTTTGCCGGTCCCGGTTTCGAGAGCGCGGTCAAGTATGTGAAACAGGGACGGAACATTGTTGTCGCGAAGACCTTTTCGAAGGCGTACGGCCTGGCTGGTATGCGGGTCGGCTACGCGCTTTCGAACGAAGACCTCATCGCGAAGATGAGGCCCTTCACGGTGGATTACGCGGTCAGCGCTCTTTCGGCATATGCCGCTTCCGCGGCACTCACCGATTCCCAGCACATCGAAAGGTCCGTCCGGCTCATTGCCGAGCAGCGGCAGGCGCTTTATGCCGAGCTGAAAAAGGCGAAGTTCGAGTACATTCCGTCAGACTCGAATTTTGTGATGATCAACGTCGGCAGGCCCGTGGGCGACGTGATCGACGAGTTCTACAAGAGGAAGATCCTCGTCGGAAGGGAATTCCCAAGCATGCCGAACTTCATGCGGCTGACGATCGGCAATCCCGACGAAATGAAAAAATTCTTCGCGGCTTTCCGGGAAATCTTCAAGGTCTAGAGGGAACGAAAAATAGCCGCGAATTCCGCTGATTACGCGAATGGGGCGCAGAAAAAGATTCTTGATGCGCCCCATTTGCGTAATCAGCGTAATTCGCGGCTAATTCTTTGTGTTTCTACTGCCGCAATGCAAACGTGAACAGCGAATTCCCCGCCGCAATTGCAACGTACTGCCGGCCGTTTAATGAAAATGTCATCGGGCCTGAAATGACGCGGCCACCAACGTTCGCTCTCCAGAGCAACTTGCCGTCGCGGGCATCGAGTGCATAGAAGTAGCCTTCCCGTCCACCGCTGAAGAGCAGGTTCGACGCGGTAGTCAGGATGCCGGCGTCGGTCACGTCCGTCATTTTGAACTGCCACTTCATTTCGCCGGTGTGCGGATCCAGGGCCCGAATCGCGCCATATCCCTCGTCTTCTTTTGCAAAGTTATTGGCCGTCGTGCGAATTCCCTGAGGAACGGTGTTCCTCGGCCCTCCTCCGCCATAGGTCCTGCCCTCGACGAATTCCTGCTCCTGCTTGACGTAGAGACTGGAGTAATTCGCCCATGTCGGAATATAGAAGAGCCCCGTCCGTGGACTGAAGGACGGGTTATACCAGTTCGTGCCGCCCTGGTTGCCGGGAAGAATGAGGGTGCCCTGGTTGTTCGGTGTCATGCCCGGAACGCGCTGCGGCCGGCCCTTCGCATCGAAACCGCTGGCCCAGTTGACTTCGACGAAAGGTTTGCCGAGAAGGAATTGGCCGGTGGCGCGATCGAGCACATAGAAGAAACCGTTCCGATTAGCCCACAGCATGACTTTCCGCGGGCTGCCTTGCCACTGAATGTCGGCGAGGACGGGAACCTGCGTGGAGTCGTAGTCGAACTCATCGTGCGGCGAGAATTGGTAATACCACTTCAGCTTGCCGGTATCGACGTCGAGCGCGACGACCGAACAGCTATAAAGGTTGTCGCCGGGCCGAGGATCGCCGTTCCAGTCCGGGCCGGGATTTCCAATACCCCAGTAAGTCAGGTTGAGATCAGGATCGTAAGAGCCGGTTACCCAGACCGAAGCGCCGCCGTGCTCCCATGCGTTGCTATCGGCCGGCCATGTCTCGTGGCCCGGCTCGCCGGGTCCGGGGATGGTGTAGAACTTCCAGGCTTCCTTGCCGGTTTTCACATCATAAGCGGCGATGAAGCCGCGAATGCCGTACTCGCCACCTGCAGTGCCGACGATCACTTTGTCTTTCATGACGAGCGGAGCGAGGGTCATGGCATAGCCCTTTTCCGGCGGAGCAATCTGGATATTCCACAGCGGGCGGCCGTTCTTTGCGTCGATAGCGATCAAACGCGCATCGATCGTGGCCATGAAGAGCGTATCGCCGAGCACGGCAACGCCCCGATTCACGCGGCCGCAGCAGGGACGGGCCGCTGACTCGGGTGTCCAGGAATAGGTCCAGAAGGTTCGTCCCGTCGCGGCATCGAGCGCAACCACGTCATTCGGGGCCTGAACCGTGTACATGATGCCGTCCACAACCAGCGGCGTCGCCTCGAATTTTTCCAGCGATCGGGCCTGGAAAATCCACTGCTGTTCCAGGTTCTTCACATTCTCCGGAGTGATCTGGCTCAGCGCACTGTAACGCTGGGCGTTGTAGTGTCCGGAATAAGTGAGCCAGTTCTGCGGCTCCTGATTGGACTTCAGGAGGCGGTCATTGGAAACCTGCGCCTGGAGCGAAGTGGCGATCAGGACAATCAGAAATAGCGCGCGTTTCATGACTATAGTCCTTTCAGCGAAGCCAGGTAGCTGACGACGTCGGCCAGTTCCTGGGAACTCAGCTTGTCCTTATACGAAGGCATTGTGGAGTTGGCAACAAAGGAAAATTCACGCAGATTCGATTTGGAGAAGGACCGTAGCTGCTCCCTGGAATCGAGCATCTGCAAAGTGAACGCATCCTGATTCAAGAGTCTTCCGGTGACCGTAGCTCCGTCGCGAGTAACGACCTTTAACATGCGGTTTGCCGGCACGATCTCGGCATCCGGATCAACGAGCGACCGCTGTAACTCGAGGGTCCGCCGCGCTCCGCCGATCTGACTGAGATCGGGTCCAACGCGAGAGCCATTGCCGAGCACGCGATGGCAACTGGTGCAACCGCCCTTTCCTTCAAAAATGGTTTTGCCTCGAGCGGCATCGCCTGAGGCAATGGTGCCGGCAGCCGTCGCCATGCTGCGCAGATAAGCGACGATGGTGAGCGCGTTCGGTTCACTGATATTGATCGCCGCCATCGGTGTTCCTTCGATGCCATTCCGGATCATGCGCGCCAGGTCGTCGTCGGTCGATCCACGGCGGAATTTGCCGTGGCCGATGTCCGCGTCTTTAATCAGGTCGCCGTCCGGTCCATGGCAGCGCAGGCAAGTGTTCGCGTACTGCTGCCTTCCGGCTTCGATATCTGCCGGAGTGAATTCGTGCTGCGCGAGCACCGTGCCGGGTCCGGCTACCAGAATGAACATCAAGGTACAAACTCGGACAGGCCACATACCGTGCCGCCTTTCTGGTTTAAGGAATGCGGCTGATCTTACCTCCCGTTGATGAATGAGGTCAACGACCGGAGTGAGTGGGCTCTTGTCAATAAAGTTCCACGTCGAAGCTCAAAGGTGCAATCAAGCTGCACCTCTATGCAGAAACGGGTGTGCCTGAATATTGGATGTCCGATTCTCAGAACGACTGTCTCATCGCGGGTCAAGACCAAATGGTCTCGGTTTAAGACCGATCGGTCTCGAACTCCGTGTCGCCAACAGCTTTCAGCAATGCAACTCCTTGAAATCACTCACAGACCTCCAATTCCGAAGACTGGCCCCCCGAATGCCTTTAGTGTCCTGAGTCAGAAGTTCGCTCACATATTCGGGACCATTTTTCCACTGTAGCGGCGGTCTATGACCGCCGGTTTTATGGCATGTTGCAAGGAAAACCGGCGGTCATAGACCGCCGCTACAGTCGGAAAGCCCCCATGGATGGCATCGAATTTGTGAACGAATTTCTGACTCAGGACATTAGATGCGCCGGGAAAGGAGGGCGACATGGTCCAAAAGAACAGATACGCAATCACGGGAAAGTTCGTGACTGCCTCGTACGGCAGTCCGGGAGTGGCAAATTCGATACAGACGGCCCAAAAGTCGGATCAGATTGTCCGTGAGAAGCCCCAGGTCATCCAAAAGGGAGAACGGCCGGTCCAGTTGGGCGGTTCGGTCACGACAAAATGCTGTCATGCGGCCCGGTAGTAAGGCACGTCAGTCCCGTAGGACGTCACTGTCACCAGAAAGCGGTGCACGTCGACCGCAGAGCGGCGCACGATGGCCAGAGAGCGACGCACGATGGCCAGAGAGCAACGCACGATGCCCAGAAAGCGATGCACGATGGCCAGAGAGCGATGCACGATGGCCAGAAAGCGGCGCACGATGGCCAGAGAGCGACGCACGATGCCCAGAGAGCAACGCACGAGCTTCAAAAAATTTGTTCCGACGATCATCGAGCATCGAAGGGAGCCGAAAAAGCGATCAAGGGCGATCAAAAAGTTGACGAACCAGCCGGAAGACTCAACATTACAATTGAAATCTCATGAATTCGAACTATGACGTGGTGGTCATCGGCGGTGGTCATAACGGCCTTGTGAACGCCGCGTACCTCGCTCGGGCGGGCAAGAAGGTTCTCGTCCTGGAGCGGCGACACGTCCTCGGCGGGGCCGCAGTCACGGAAGAGATATTCCCGGGCTTCAAGTTTTCGGTGGCTTCCTACGTCGTTTCCCTCTTGCGGCCTGAAATCATTCGCGAACTCGACCTGCCTCGCCACGGCATGGAGGTCCTTCCACTGGACGGAACGTTCACGCCTATGCCGGATGGCGACTACCTGTGGAGGGTGAACGACCACGCCAAAACGCGCCGCGAAATCGCGCGTCACTCGCGTCTGGATGCCGAAGCTTACGATGAATATGGCAAAGCGATGGTCGAAATGGGCCGCTTCGTCAAGCCGATCCTGGGAATGACCGCGCCCGATCCGGCATCGTTGACTCTCCGGGGTCTGTCGGACATGCTCTCGCTCGCACGACGCTTTAAACGCCTGCCCAGCAACGACAAATATAATCAGGTCCAGCTCATGACGATGAGCGCCGCGGATTTTCTGGACCAGTGGTTCGAAACCGATGTGCTCAAAGCCACGATGTCGGCTTCGGGAATCATTGGAACGTTTCTCGGCGTGCGCTCGCCCGGGACGGCCTACGTCCTGCTACATCACTATATGGGAGAAATTGACGGCGCGTTCCGCTCGTGGGGTCTCGTTCGCGGTGGAACCGGCGCCATCTCCAACGCCATTGCCGAAGCCGCGCGGGAAGCCGGCGCGGAGATTCGCACGGAAGCTCCAACCGCAAGGATCTCCGTTGCGAACGGGCAGGCGACGGGAGTCGTTCTGGAGAATGGCGACGAAATCACGGCGAACGTGGTTTCTTCAAGCGTCGATCCCCGTTTGACCTTTATAAGAATGGTGGGAGCCGAAAACCTGCCGGGTGATTTCGTGGAGGACATTAACCGGTATAAGTTCCGAGGTTCTTCGGGAAAAGTGAATCTCGCTCTCGACGCATTGCCCGACTTCACGTGCCTTCCCGGTGCCGGTCCGCACCTGCGCGGCGCGATCTCCATTTCTCCATCGGTGGAGTATATGGAGCGCGCTTACGACGATGCCAAGTACGGATGCTTCTCGCGCCGACCGTACATCGATATCGTGATTCCGAGCCTGACCGATCCCTCGGTCGCGCCGCCGGGCAAACACGTGATGTCCTGCTTCGTTCAATACGCGCCCTATCATCTGAAGGATGGGACCTGGGACGAGAAGCGCGAAAAGTTCGGCGACACGGTGATCGATACGGTGGCCGAGTATGCGCCAAACCTTCGCGACATCATTCTGCATCGGCAGGTGCTGACGCCTCTCGATATCGAGCGGCGCTTCGGTCTTTCCGAGGGCAACATTTTCCAGGGCGAGCTGACACTCGAACAATTGTTCTTTCTCCGGCCTGCGCCGGGCTGGGCGCAATATAAGACACCCATTCGACGTCTCTACATGTGCGGATCGGCGACGCATCCCGGCGGCGGCATCATGGGCGCGCCGGGCCTCAATGCGGCAAAAAAGATTCTCCGCGAGTGGAAAAGTTGATGGCGAGCCGGGGAGCGAGAGTCGTCATCGTCGGAGCGGGCCACAACGGACTGGTGGCCGCGTGCTATCTCGCGAAGGCCGGTCTCGCTCCTCTGATACTCGAGCGGCGTGAAGTCGTTGGTGGCGTCGCGGTCACCGAAGAGTTCCATCGGGGTTTTCTCTGTCCGGCGGTCCTGCATGGCGCCGGTCCGTTGCTCCCTAAGATCGCCGCAGAGCTGCAACTCGAGAAACACGGGCTTTCGATGATTCCTTCCGATGTCCGTGTCCTGGCCCTCAATCCCAACGGCCCCTCGCTGCGCATCTATGACGACAGCGCGCGTACGGCGATGGAACTTACACGCCTCTCCGCCCGGGATGCGAAGAACTATACGGCGTTTCACTCGAGCTTTGAGCAGCTCGGCCGGGCGCTGGCCCCAGTGCTGTCGATGACGCCGCCGGATGTGGATGATCTCAGTACCGCGGATTATCTGAATCTCGGCAAACTCGGCTTGAATTTCCGCAGTCTAGATAAGAAGGACAAGTACCGGCTTCTGCGATGGGGCCCCATGGCGGTAGCGGATCTCGTCACCGAATGGTTCGAAACAGACCTGCTGCGCGCCACAATCGCCGCGCGGGGAATCTTCGGCGCGTCTGCGGGACCGTGGTCCGCTGGAACCAGCGTGGGATTGCTCTTGCAGGCTGCGATGGACGGCCAGGCTACAGCTCCCGGTTCCGCCCCCAAGGGTGGAATCGGCGCCATAACCGAAGCACTGGCCAATGCAGCTTCGGCCGCAGGTGCGACGATCCGCACAGGCGTACCTGTTGCCGGAATTCGTGTGAAGGACGGCGAAGCGGTGGGCGTGGTCCTGGCCGACGGGGAAGAGATCGCCGCGAGTGCGGTCATTTCCAGCGCCGATCCCAAAGAAACTTTACTCAAGCTGGTTGACCCTGCGGATCTGGATCCGGATTTCTTGATAAAGATGCGGAACTATCGCTGCACCGGGTCAGCCGCTAAAGTGAATCTGGCATTAGCTGGATTACCCAAATTCCCGGACGTGTCGGCAAGGATCCACATTGGCCCGGATATCGACTACCTTGAACGAGCTTTCGACGCCGCGAAATACGGCGAGTTCTCCACGGAGCCTTACATGGACGTCGCGATTCCGTCGCTCTCGGATCCCTCGCTGGCCCCAAAAGGAGCGCATATTCTATCGATCCACGTTCAATTCGCGCCTTATCAATTGAAGAATGGGGACTGGAATTCGCAGCGCGAGAGATTCGGCGACGCGGTTGTGAAAGCACTTTCGGCTTACGCTCCAAATCTTCCTGAACTCATCGTCCACCGTCAGGTCATCACACCGCACGATCTCGAGGAAACATACGGCCTCACCGGCGGCCACATCTTTCACGGCGACCACGCGCTCGACCAACTCTTTACCTTCCGGCCCCTTCTGGGCTGGTCGCAGTACCGAACTCCGATCCGGGGTCTGTATCTGTGCGGCGCCGGGACTCACCCCGGCGGCGGCATCACCGGGGCGCCCGGGGCCAACGCAAGCCGAGAGATCCTCAAGGATTTACGTTAATTCGGGAAGGTAAACACAAAGAATTAGCCGCGAATTACGCGGATTACGCGAATGGGGCGCAAAAGAAAGTTCTTGATGCGCCCCATTCGCGTAATCCGCGTAATTCGCGGCTAATTCTTTGTGTTTACCTTCCCGAACTAGCGCCTTTCTTGACACCAACTCCTGCCCGGTATCGAATATACTTCTGAATGCCGAACTCGGCCGAGGCGGGGGACCCGGTTTTTGGGGCGAAGCCGGCTGGAGCGAATGATGCTTCGCTGGCAGGGTATTTTCGAGCCCTAGCCCGACAGCTAACCCCGCAGGCAAAATCGAAAAGGAGAATTTCTTGTCTACCGAACAACGGTCGGCCGCGACGCGCGTCGTCGTGGCCAGCACTGTAGCTCTCTCGTTCATTTCTTTCTGGCGAGGAGCAGCAATCGTCCTCAGCGATCTTGCATCGTCCGCGTTCTACGCCGGAGGCATTGCCGAAGGCGCCATCGGAAGAAGTGCCCCCTGGTTCGTTCTTGGTGTCATGTTGTTCAGTTTCGCCGTGAGGTCCGTGTACATGGAAAGCTGCAGCATGTACGTCCGCGGCGGTGTGTACGTGGTCGTGCGCGATGCGATGGGTCCGGTTCTGGCTCGGCTTTCGGTTTCCGCTCTGATTTTCGATTACATCCTGACTGGTCCGATCAGTGCGGTCAGCGCGGGCCAGTATCTCGGCCGCCTGATCAACGAAGTGTCGGAGATGATGAACGCCGGGATGACCGTTCCTCCGAACCTGTTCGCGGCGGCCTTTGCCCTTATCGTGATTGCGTATTTCTGGTGGAGCAACACGAAAGGCATTCACGAATCCAGCGCGAAAGCGCTGCGCATCATGCAGATCACGACCGTCATGGTGGTGATGTTTCTCATATGGTGTTCGATGACTCTGCTGACGCGCGGACCTGCGCAAATTCCGCCTCCACCGACTCCATCCAATATTGACTGGGGACCCGACGCGCTCGGATGGCTGCAGGGAACACGCTGGATACAAATCGCAGCGGTCGCCATCATTGTTGCTTTCGGTCACTCCCTTCTCGCGATGAGCGGCTTCGAGACACTGGCACAGGTCTATCGCGAGATCGCGTCGCCGAAGTTGAAAAACCTCAAGATCACGGCAAACATCGTGTGCATCTATGCTGTGATTGCCACGGGCGTGATCACGCTGTTTGCCGGAATGATCATCCCGGATTCGATCCGTCCCGAATACCACGACAACCTCCTCGGTGGTCTGGCCATGCACCTGGCCGGACCCCCGTTGTTGCGTCTGGCTTTTCATGTTTTTGTCGTCATCGTGGGTGTTCTGATTTTGTCCGGCGCCGTGAACACTTCCATGATCGGGGCCAATGGCGTTTTGAACCGGGTAGCTGAAGATGGAGTCCTCGTTCCCTGGTTTCGGAAACCTCACAAGAAATTCGGTACAACCTACCGGCTGATCAATGTGATTACGGGGCTTCAACTGGCGACTGTCATCGGCAGCCGGGGTGATGTGGTCGTTCTCGGCGAAGCTTACGCATTCGGCGTCGTGTGGAGTTTCTTCATGAAAGCGCTGGGAGTGCTCGTGTTGAGATTCAAGCGGCACGATCAGGACTACAAAACGCCGATCAACATCACGATCGGTGGAAGAGAGTTGCCTATCGGCCTGATGGCAACGACGCTCGCATTGTTCTTCGTTGCCGTTGCCAACCTGTTCTCGAAACAAATCGCGACGATTTTCGGTGTCGGCTTCACTCTGGTCCTGTTCGCGGTGTTCACAATTTCGGAGCGCCTCAACGCGAAGACCCGCCGGGAGACGAAACAGGGCCTCGAGCAATTCAATCTCGATGTACAACCTGAAGTCAGCGTGGGAACCGCCGCGATTCATGCGCGGCCGGGATGCATCCTGGTGGCGGTGCGCGACTACAATCGCATGACGCACCTGAAAAGCGTCTTGCAGAAAACGAACTTGCGGCGGCACGACATCGTGGTCATGACGGTCCGGGGCGTCTCTGCAGGCGCCGGCGAATACGACCTGGCTGAAAACCAGCTCTTTACCGACTACGAACGAGAATTATTTACGAGGGTCGTGGCGCTGGCGGAGAAGGAAGGAAAGTCCGTCGATCTGGTCGTCGTTCCCGCCGTGAATCCGTTCGATGCCATGGTACAGACGGCCGCGGGACTTCAGGCGTCGCGCCTGGTCACTGGCGTGTCCTCCCGCATGGACTCCGAGGAACTGGCTCGCCGCATCGGGCGCGCCTGGGAGCGCCTCCCGGAGCCTCGGCATCCGTTCTCACTGGAAATCATCAGCCCGGGCCGGCCTTCCATTTACGTAAACCTCGGTCCCCACCCACCACGACTCTGGCCCGAAGACGTGGGTCTCGTTCACGACATGTGGCTCGAATTGAGCGAGAAGTACGCCGGCGCGAAATTGCATCACCGCGACATTGTGGGCGTCGCCTTGCGGCGAATGCAGGAGCAACTCAAGAACGAAGGGCGCGACGACGTCGTCAGGGATATCCTTGATGAAGTCGAGCACCGGAAAGAACCGTCGCTTACAGAGGAAAAATCCGTAACCGGTTCCGACTGAAGTGCATCTCATTCCGCTCGCGTGCCATTTGGTACAGGCTTCTCCGGCAGGGCGAGTACCGGCAACACACCGTCGGCAAAACCTATATCGAAGAGCATTCCCTGCGAGACGATTCCGGCCATTGTTCGAGGCGCGAGGTTGACGACAAACAATGATTGCAGGCCTTCCAGTTCCTTTGGTTTTTCGCGTTCTCTCTTAATACCGGCCAGAATACACCGCCTGTGATCGCCGAAATCGACGGTCAAGCGGACGAGCTTGTCCGAGTTCTCTAAATCATCTACGCGTTCTATCGTGCCGACCCGTATGTCGATTTTCTTCAGGTCGTCGATCGTGATCGTCGGTTTCGTGGGTGCGGGTCGCATCGGACACTCCTTCCGTCAGGAACTATGCCGAACTGCCTCAAAACGTGCAAGCAGTGGTGGAGGAAGGTAACTGGCGGCCTGCCGGAACAATTGACTCGCCTCCAATTCCCGGCAGAGGACTACGATGGTTTCGTGCTGGTCAGCAATGCATTGTTCTCCATCGATCAACGTGAAAGAGAACTGTTTGCTGAGTCTCTCGTATTCGTGGATCACCCTGCGGATGAAACGGTCGTAGCTCCGGAACGGGTCCGTTAAGCCGGTGACATCCTGCCCGGCCTCATAGAAGCTCGGTTGGCGCGACAATGCGATTCGGCTTGCACAGGTTTCAGGTGAGACCGAGAAATAGAAGACGAGGTCGGGCTCGAGAATCGGCTCGTACAGCTTCATCGACCATTCCCGATCAAGACCGCGGGCCACGTCGCGAGCGATACCCGTGAACACGTAGCGATCAGCAATAACGATTTTTCCTTGCTCCAGGGCCGGCACGATCTCCGTGTCGAGCCGGTCCCGGAAATCAGCCGCTGCCAGTTCGGCGAATTGCGCCGGCGTCAGGTTCCTTTCCGCTTTTCTGGCTTGGAGGACCGGCTTAATCAGCGGAGAGGAATTCCATTTCGTGACCAGTACGTCCTTTCCCTGGCCTGTCAGCCAGCTGTTCAGCAGCTTGCGTTGGGTTGTCTTGCCTGAGCCGTCCGGTCCTTCGAACGCGATGAGTAGTCCACCGTTCTTCATTCCAAACATGGCTTTTTGGACGCGGACTGAAGGAAAAAGGTTTACGTAAAGAATTGTTAAAGGGGAAGTGGGCGAAGGTACCTCATAAAGATCCTCCACAGAAACGGCGCGAACTCTGAGATCGGCGATGGAAAGAATATTTGTTCGGTCCCGTCGATGCAACCTATCGGTTCTTACCGGTTTCGTGGACCGGGCTCGCCCTTTTCCAGTTCCTATGGTGGATTAGCCTCGTTGTCTTTATGGTTTATTTATGATTTTCCTAATACTTTACTTGTAACTTTGTAAGAGCGCGCACGAAAATGTGTAGACATTGAAACCCGACATCTTTTATAAAAATCGCAGTTCGACACAACGAAGTGCCGATCGGAAAGACTGCGAAGTCTTCGATCCGATTTTCCGGGTCGAGGGCTTTTTTTATTTGCGCCTGCGTTGTCTTTCCTGGACGCGGCCAGATAAAACCGCCCCACAGAATCCAGCGCAGCGCAGTTGAAAAGGGCCTTTCGTTTCAAGGCAAAGTTGCCTTTTCGACGACGACGTCTCACGGCAGGGATTTGACCCTGTGCCGGGGGACTTTTTTTTTGCCCGCAGCAGGACGGAGCACAACGGCTTTGGGAGGGGTCATGAAGTTAGTTCAATGCATCCTTCGTCCCGAAAAGCTGGAGGAAGTGATCGACGCTCTGGAGCGTTTTACCGAAGGAGTAACAGTTTGCGAAGTTCGGGGACACGGGCGCCAGAGGGGACACAAGATTGTCTACCGTGGCCGTGAATACCGTACCGGCTTGCTGCCCAAAGTCATGATCGAAGTTGTTAGTGATGAGAGCTGGGTTGACGACGTCATCAAGGTCGTCGTCGAAACTGCAAGGACGGGAGAAATCGGGGACGGAAGGATATTCATTCTTCCCGTGGACGAGAGTTATCAGGTTCGAACCGGCTTTATGGACATTTGAAGAGTTTCCATCCATTGGGATGGGATTGAGCGTCTTTATTTTTCGGACAAAACAATCGTCGTTTCGGGCCGGCATCCAGGACGAGCTTTTGACGTGCAATATCGCGTCCCTGGGTTTTGGCAAAGAATCGACTCAGTTGAACAGGAGACATTGCAATGGCGTCCATTCCACAACAAGGGACATACCTGGGCACAACGCTTGCGGGTTTCACGGCTTTCACCGCAGGCCTCGTGGCTCGCACGAGCTACGGTAGTGTGGGCATATTAGTTGCGCTCGTGGGCCTGGTCCTGCTGATTTATTCGGCTGCTGGCTTTCACCGGATCAAGGATCTGAAGTAATCGAAACAAGACAACAGGAGAAGCATATGAAACTTGTCGGGATTTTGTTGGCGCTCGCCGGATGGTTACTTCCGGTAGTGGCCCTCACGCTCACTCAATCATTAATGGCGAGATTCATCCTGACCGTGGTTGGGATCATGATCACCCTGATTGGAATTCTGGCTGTTCTAAACAAAGCCCATCTGCAACACGCCATCTGGAGGAAAGGTTAGCTATGGCAAGGAAACATGAGATGAGATTCTGGGAACGAAGAAATCGATGTTTGTGGATGGCAGTCGCCGCATTGCTCTTTTGCGGCCTGACGGCGTGGGCCCAAAACCCCGCGCCAGCTCCAGCGACACCCGCTCCGGCGCAAGCTACGCCCGCGCCGGCTCAAGCCGCGCCCGGTCCGGCCATGGACACGCCTTTGGACGTAAAGGCGGCCCAACCTCCTTCAACTGATGAGCTGGCAAAAGGCGATCCTGGAGGCATCAAAACGGGAACGGTTAGCGACGTCGTCGCAGCTGACACGAAAAAGGGTTTGACGTTGGCGGATATCGTTAATCAGGCCGGCCAGAACCGCATCGCTATCAATTTCGTGTGGACGTTGATCGCGGGCTTCCTCGTCATGTTCATGCAAGCAGGTTTTGCCCTCGTGGAGACCGGCCTTTGCCGCGCCAAGAACGCAAACCACACCATGATGATGAACTTCATGGTGTACGGCTTCGGGTTGTTTGCCTTTTGGGTGTGCGGGTTCGCCATCCAGATGGGAGGAGGCGCTCCCTATTCCACCCTCGGCGGCATCAACGGCCTGAGCTCCGAATACACCATTAATCTGTTTGGAAAAACCTGGGGCTTGTTTGGCACGCACGGCTTCTTCATGACACATGGGGGGGCCTATGACGTTGGGGCCATGGTGATGTTCCTGTTCCAGATGGTGTTCATGGATACAGCCCTGACGATCGTGACAGGAGCAGCTGCCGAGCGCTGGAAATTCATCGCGTTCGCCGTTTCCTCTATCTTTATGGGTGCATTCACGTACCCCCTCTTTGCAAACTGGGCCTGGGGCGGGGGCTGGCTGTCACAACTCGGTGCGAACTTTAGCCTGGGTCACGGCTACTGCGATTTCGCCGGTTCGGGCGTGGTGCACGCCGTCGGTGGCCTCACGGCACTGGCCGTTTCTTTGATCATTGGCCCGCGTATTGGCAAGTACGACCGTAGTGGAAAGGCGAATGCCATGCCTGGGCACGACATTGTCCTGGTGCTAACGGGCTGCTTCATTCTTGCCTTCGGCTGGTTCGGCTTCAATCCCGGAAGCACTCTGGCGGCCTCGGGCAACGGCGCGCTGCGAATCGGTTCCATCGCCGTGAACACCATGCTTGCGGGCTGCACGGGCTCCTTCGGCGCAGTCCTCTACATGTGGATGCGGTACGGGAAACCGGATGCTTCGATGGCCGGCAACGGCCTGCTCGCGGGTTTGGTGGCAATCACGGCGCCCAGCGGATTTGTCAGCACTGTCGGGGCCGCGATCATTGGCGTTATAGCCGGCGTGCTGGTTTGCCTGAGCGTGGAATTCCTGGAGCGGATCATCAGAGTGGATGATCCCGTGGGCGCAATTTCAGTTCACGGAACCTGTGGGCTTTGGGGTGTCATCTCCGTCGGGTTTTTTGCGGACGGCACTTCGAACTATGGTGGCAGCTGGAATGGCGTCAACGGCTCAGTCACGGGCCTGTTCTACGGAGATCCCAGCCAATTGGTGGCGCAATTGATTGGCGTCGGCACACTCGTTGGTTTCGTGTTCGCGTTCTCATATGTTGCCAACTGGCTCATCGACGTGATCGTCGGGCAGCGGGTTCCTGCGGTGGATGAGCTCCAGGGCTTGGACATTCCTGAGATGGGAGCTCTCGGCTATCCGGAGTTTGTGCTGAGGGAGGAAGCGGAAATGGGAGTTGCTGGGGATTGACATGAGGGCTTGTGGCTTTGTGAAAAGAGGAATGAAATGACAATAAGTGCTCCGTTAGCCAAAGCTGAACTCGTGGAGTTTCAGGCGGCCTTGCAAAGCGCACCGCTTCCCGCACTGCCGGTGAAGGCTCGGCAATATTTCCAGGAAGGAATGACACATCTCCAGTTGGGAGAGGCTGCAGAGGCAGTGGCAGCCTTCTCCCGCAGCATTGAGTATGCGCCTGACTTCGCGGTTGCTCGTGTGTTTCTGGGGATCGCGCATGCCCTGACGAGCAATATCTATCCCGCTATCGATCATCTCGAAGCCGCTGCCAGGCTGGAGCCGGACAGCTTCGCTGCTCATTTCACGCTCGCCCAACTCAACTTCAAGCTGCGAATAACAAAGCGGGGATATGAAGCGGCGGGACGCGCTCTGCGGTGTGTGAAGACACTCGAACAACGCAAAATACTCACTCAGTTGCTCCGCGAGGAACGGGAGCGAGAACGGAATGGGATTGCGCGTCCCTGGTTTAACAAGCCGTTCAGCGCTCCACTGCTTTTCCTCGCGGGCAGCGCGCTGGCAGCAGCAGTCATCGCTGTGATCGCGCACATGCATTAGAAGCACCGGCGAGCATCCGAATATGATTCCGAGATCGATTCGAACCGCTTATGAAGCGACGAAGCGGCAACGGCCGTGGTGGTCCGCTGCCCTGATTGTCGGTCTTATTCTTGTTCTCTTCGAACACGCACCTATCGTGCCAGTGATTGCGGGTTGTGTTTTGGCAGTAGCAATTGCCGCTTTCGGGTCCGGACGCCGTGTTCTTGATCGGAAGCAGGCATCAGGTCACCAAAAGATCAAGAAAGACGAATGAGAAGATTTTTTGCCGAATCAACGAAATACCGGCGGTCATAGACCGCCGCTACAGGTTGCGTTTTCTCCGCTCGGCGACGACTGTGATCTGGATATCCTGGGCGAGACGCAGGACTTGGGAGACGAGACTTCCGGGAGGCAGCAATTTCCAGCGGCGGGACCTGGATCGCGCCAGGAAGATCTGGGTGATTTGATGGCGATGAGCGAAGTCCACAAGCGTAGCAGCTGCATTCTGGCCTTGAAGTATGCGTGTTTCAATGTGCAGATTCCGCGCGAAATTCAGGTGTCTTTCAACCGACTCACGTTCCTGCGGAGGCAAGCTCGAGAGGTCGCCAGCCGGCGCGACGTAGATCGCGAAACATTCGGCTCGGAGATAATCCGACACTCGTCTGCCGCGCCGGATCAGCATGGCGGTTGTCGGCTCATCGGTTACATGAATGAGGATGCGATCGGTGGGGCGCTCCTCCTCTGCACGGACTTCCACTTCGTGTGCAGCCTGCCGCAGCGCCAGTTCCCTGAGTGCGACCAGCGTCTGCTCTTTGAAGAAATTCTCCAGGGCCCGGCTGGCCTTGTCGGATTCATACACCACGCCTCTTCTCAATCGGTTGATAAGAGCTTCGGGAGTGACGTCGACCATCACGACTTCGTCGGCCTGCTTGATCACCCAATCCGGCACCGTTTCACGGACGCGGACTCCGGTGATGTGCCAGATCTGATCGTTGAGGCTTTCGAGGTGTTGCAGGTTCATGGTGGTCAACACGTCGATGCCGGCATTCAACAGCACCATGACGTCTTCCCACCGTTTTGATCGTTCCGAGCCGGGAACATTGGTGTGTGCGAATTCATCGACGGCGCATACTTTTGGAGCTCGTTTGAGGATGGCCTCTGTATCCATCTCTTCAAACATGCAACCGCGATACTCGATTTTTCGCCTGGGAATGATTTCGAGTCCTTCAGTCTTCTCGATGGTGTCTTTTCGGCCGTGAGGCTCAAAGTATCCGACGACGACATCGACGCCGCGCTTCTTCAGTTCCTGCGCCTCTTCGAGCATCCGATAGGTTTTTCCTGCGCCCGCCGCATAGCTCAGGAAGACTTTGAGATGGCCGCGTGCAGCCGGCTCCGATTGGCTCATGGGCCGGGCCTCTGGGGGAAGACACGAACGTCGATTCCTTCCGCCAGGCCGATCAGGCGTTCCACCGGGTTGCCGCGCAGCCGATGCCACCATCCTCGGCGAAGGCTGTGGCCGATGAAGATCTGCGTTATTCCTTTTTCGTGTGCGAACGTGACGAGCGGGCGTACGGGATCGTGGCCTTCGAGAACGTGAACGGCCGCGCCCAGCTCCCGCGCGATCGCCAGGTTTCTGTCGAGAGCGGCCTGGTCATCAGGGGACAGAGTGGTCTGCCGGACGTAAGTCGCGAACAACTCGCCGTGAAAACGGTCTGCGTTGCGGCGTCCGCTTTCCAATATCGGCCGCGCATCCGATCTTGGAGTAATGCCGACCAGGATTCGTTCCTGAGTCCCCCAGATTTCGTCGATATGATGCGCACGAAGATAGGCTCGAAGCTCCGACTCCACCACTTCTGCAGCCACCAGCAGCGCCAGCTCGCGAAGGCGCGAGAAGCCCGCCTGGGCCGGCGCATCGATGATTTCGATGTCATCTGCCTGCTCCAGAAAACTCCTGGGCACGGTTTCCTTCGGACGTTTGCCGGTGATGCTGGAGACCTCATCCTGAAGGTCCTCGATGTACTGAAGATTGATGGATGTGATGACGCAGATGCCGGCCTCCAGGAGTTCCTCGATTTCCTGCCATCGATGCGCGTGGCGGCTGCCGGGCGGATTGTCGTACGCAAGGCCGTCGATCAAAACCACCTGCGGGTGACGGCGTAGTATTCGCTCAACGTCGATGACATCTTTGCCGGCGATTTTCCGGGTAGGAATGATTTCATATTGCGAAAGAAGCCGGTCGATCTCCGGAGACGACTTGGGCTGAATCGCTCCGACAACAACGTCCTCGCCGCGCTCTCTCCTCCGTAAACCTTCCGAGAGCATCTTTCTGGATTTGCCGACGCCTGAGGCATAACCTAGCCTCTCGCGTCTTTGTTCTTTTTCGATTTGCTCGAGCAGCCATTCCGGATTCCTCCGGAACTCTGAATCCATGCAACCACTCTCCCGTATAGACATTATGGTTTACTTGCTGTTATTAGCCACCACACTTCATCGCCAGAAGGATGGATAAGGAAAACAGCCACGAGGACCAGCGCCGGCCGAAGCGAACGAGCGATACGTTTAAGCATGTATGTAGTCGCGGGCTTTATGGGCGTGACGCCCAACTCGATAGGAAAAATGGATTCCCCTCCTTGAAAAGGAGGGGTGGCCGTGCCGTCAAGAAAAAGAATCCGTTCCGATATGGCACGGCCGGGGTGGTCGCTCACAAGTCACGTTGCGGAATGCGTCTTGAAACGTTGCGTGTGAGCGACCACCCCGTCTGCGCCGCTTCGGTGGCTTCGCATCATTTTCTTAATGGCGCAGCCACCCCTCCTTTGCAAGGAGGGGAATCCGCTTTATTTGGAAATTGGGAATCGCTGATCGACTGCAATATTCAACATGGGCACATTCACGCGGGGTTCGCCAAGGAAGCCGAGATCCGCTCGTTCCGTAAACTGGGTGATCAGCTGCCTCACCTGATCCACCGGAGCGTTACGGGCTTTGGCGACTCGCGCGGCTTGTGCATCGGCATTAGCCGGACTGATGTGCGGGTCCAAACCCGAGGAGGAGCCCGTCACCGAATCAGCGGGGATCGGCGCCTTCGGCGTGAACACGAAGGGGGCTTTGTCGTCGTTGAAAGCCTTGATCAGCTTTACCTCATCGAGATCACCCTGCGCATTTTTGAACTGGTCCAGCGGCATCGATGATTCATAGGGGATGCCGTTGTCGACACAGTAATGCACCATGCGAAGGCCGATGCCGTCGAAATCGACAACTTCGTTCTTCTTGTCGTCCATCTTGGTCGTGCCGTGCAGGAGCTTGGCGCTCGTCGGCCCCAGGTTCGAGCCGCTGCTGGCGGTTGCGTCATAGCCGCCACCCGCCGACGAGGGTCGCGGATGAAAGTATTCGGGTTTGGAGAAGGGCTGCCCGATAAGGCTGGAGGCAACAACTTTACCGTTTACGGTCACAAGGCTGCCATTAGCCTGTTTGGGAAAAATGAGCTGAGACACACCGGTCATGACAGCGGGATATAAGAATCCAGTGAGTATGGTGAAAGCCAGAGTCAAACGAAATCCAGGTCCAAGTTCTTTAAGCATGTCTTTCTCCCTCACGCCAGGCCGAGTGCGACAATGAGCTTGTCGATTGCCCAAATCCCGGGAAATGGAACGATGATTCCGCCAAGCCCGTAGATCAGAAGGTTTCGGCTCAGCATCTGACCCGCGCTGACAGGCTTGTACTGCACACCGCGCAATGCCAGAGGAACCAGCGCGATGATGATTAGAGCGTTGAAGATTACGGCGGAGAGCACGGCGCTCTGAGGCGAATGCAGACCCATGATGTTCAGTGCCCCGAGTTCCGGATACATGGACATGAACATTGCGGGAATGATTGCGAAATATTTTGCGACGTCGTTCGCGATTGAAAACGTCGTCAATGCGCCGCGAGTGATCAGCAACTGTTTTCCGATGGCAACGATCTCGATCAGCTTCGTTGGATTGCTGTCCAGATCCACCATGTTGCCGGCCTCTTTCGCAGCCATCGTTCCCGTATTCATGGCTACGCCGACATCGGCCTGAGCCAGCGCCGGCGCATCATTCGTTCCATCTCCGGTCATCGCAACCAGGCGGCCTCCGGCCTGTTCCTTCTTGATGTACTCGAGTTTCTCTTTAGGTGTCGCCTGTGCGAGAAAATCATCCACGCCGGCCTCGGTAGCAATGGCAGCGGCGGTCAGCGGATTGTCGCCCGTGATCATGACGGAGCGGATGCCCATTGCACGTAATGACGCGAGGCGTTCCTTCATTCCGCCTTTGACGATGTCTTTCAAGTGGATCAGACCGAGGACTCTCGAACCGTCGGCAATTGCCAGAGGGGTACCGCCGTTTCTCGAGATCTGTTCCGACAATTCCTTAAGCGTTGGCGGCACACTGCCCCGATGTTCCTGGACAAAAGTGATGATTGCGTCGGTAGCGCCCTTACGTAGCTGGCGGCCGTCCATGTCTACACCGCTCATCCGCGTATACGCTGAGAACGGGATGAAGCGCGCCTCGTGCTCGGCAACTTCGCGGCCACGAAGCCTGTACTTTTCTTTTGCCAGGACAACGATGGAACGTCCCTCAGGAGTTTCGTCAGCAAGACTCGACAGTTGAGCGGCGTCTGCCAGCTCGCTTTCGCTCACACCGCCGACTGTGATGAATTCGACAGCCTGGCGGTTGCCTAGAGTAATCGTCCCAGTCTTGTCCAGAAGCAGCGTGTTGACGTCACCGGAAGCCTCCACGGCCTTTCCACTCATAGCCAGCACGTTGTGCTGCATAACGCGATCCATCCCGGCAATACCAATCGCAGACAACAAACCGCCGATCGTCGTCGGAATAAGACACACGAGCAAAGAAACGAGCACGGCAACCGTGGGCGCTGATCCGCTGCCAACCGCCTGTATCGCATATTTGGCATACGGCGGCAGCGTCGCTACTGCCAGCAGGAAGATCAAAGTTAGACCTGCGATCAAAATGTTCAGAGCAATCTCGTTCGGAGTCTTCTGCCGGACGGCGCCTTCGACGAGGGCGATCATACGATCGAGGAAGGTCTCTCCTGGATTCGAGGTGATCTTGATCTTGATGTGGTCTGAGAGCACTTTCGTTCCGCCGGTCACTGCGCTGCGGTCTCCGCCGGATTCACGAATGACGGGAGCACTCTCTCCGGTAATCACCGATTCGTCGACGCTCGCGATCCCTTCGATGACTTCGCCATCGCCGGGGATGAGGTTTCCCGCTTCGACAAACACGACATCCCCTGCCCGGAGTTTGGATGCGGGCACCATTTCGAATTTGGCATTCGGCAAAATCTTCCGCGCCATCGTATCCGTCTTTGTCTTTCGCAGGTTGTCCGCCTGAGCTTTTCCGCGGGCTTCTGCCATCGCTTCGGCGAAATTGGCAAACAGGACGGTGAACCATAGCCACAAAGCAATCTGTATGCCGAAAAGAAGGTCACCGGCGCCGGTTACCGCATCTTTGATCACAAACACTGTGGTCAAGGCGGCGCCCACTTCGACAACGAACATGACGGGATTCTTCGCGACCATTCTGGGATTGAGCTTTACGAAAGACTCTTTCGTCGCCCGCCGCACGATTTCGGGATCGAAGAGAGGACGCGCTCGAACACCCTTGGAAATGAGCTGCGCGCCTTCGTTTTTAGTTTCTGTTTTGACTTCGCGTGGAGGAGCATTAACGATCGCCATATCAAAACACCTTCCCGTTCAGCATTTGAAAATGCTCAACAATCGGTCCCAGCGAGAGTGCCGGGAAATACGTGAGGGCGCCTACAATCACGATCGTTCCAACAAGCAGGATCACGAAGAGCGAGCCGTGCGTCGGCAAAGTGCCGCTCGTCACCGGGATGAGCTTCTTCGCGGCGAGACTGCCCGCGATCGCAAGAGCAGGAATGATGAAAAGGAATCTCGCGATCAGCATGTCGATGCCGAGCGTCAGGTTGTACCAGGGAGTGTTCGCGTTGATTCCGGCAAAGGCGCTACCGTTATTGCCGGCGCCGCTTGTATATGCGTACATGATTTCCGAGAAGCCGTGAGGCCCACCATTGTTGGTATTTGCCGTAGCGGGTCCAGGTGGATTCCAGTAACCATCCTTGGCAAACGGAGCGATCGAACTGACCGCAGTGAACCCCAGAATGCACATTGAAGTCGCGAGTATCGCGATGATCGCCATCTTGACTTCTTTCTGCTCGATCTTTTTGCCCACATATTCCGGCGTGCGCCCGACCATCAGTCCCCCGATAAAGACGGCCACGACCACATAGATCAACATGCTGTAGAAACCCGCGCCCACGCCGCCGAAAATGACTTCGTCGGTCTGTATGTTGAACAGCGGGACAAGGCCCCCAAGCGGCGTGAAGCTGTCGTGCATACCGATGACAGCTCCGCAACTCGCATCGGTCGTAACGGTCGCGAAGAGCGCAGTCATCGCGTTGCCGAAGCGCACTTCTTTGCCCTCCATGTTGCCGCCGGGCTGAGCGCCGTTATAGGCTGTCTCGATCCCAAGCTTCGCGGTCGTGGGATTTCCTCTCTGTTCGGCCCAATAACAAATGAACGCACCGGCGAGGAAAAGTACCGACATGGTTGCAAATAATGCCCATCCCTGCCGCGTGTCGCGGATCATCTTGCCGAATTGGTAAGTCAATCCCGCGCCGAGAACGAAAATCAGCAACATTTGGACCAGGTTCGATAATGGCGTGGCGTTCTCATAGGGATGAGATGAATTGGCGTTGAAGAATCCGCCGCCATTGGTGCCCAGCATCTTGATGGAGAGCTGCGATGCGAGCGGTCCCTGTTCGATTGTCTGAGAGCCGCCTTCCAGTGTCTGCACGGCAGCAGGCGGCTTGAAGTTTTGAATCGATCCCTGCGACACGAAGAACAGCGCAGCGACAATTGAAATCGGCAGCAGGATGTAAACCGTGCAGCGCGTCACATCGGCCCAAAAATTCCCAATCGTCTTCGTCGTATGCCGCGCAAATCCCCGCATCAACGCAACGGCCACCGCAATTCCCACGGCGGCAGAAACAAAGTTCTGCACGGTGAGGCCGGCCATTTGAACCAGGTAGCTCATCGTGGTGTCGGGCGAGTAGGACTGCCAGTTCGTATTCGTCATGAAGCTGACCGCCGTATTGAACGCGAGATCGGGGCTCATTGGTGTCGCGTTCATTGGCGCCTGGCCTGTCGAGAATCCCATGGGATTCAGTGGCAGCAGCCCTTGCAAACGCTGCAGGGCATACGGAAAGAGAACGCAGAACGTGCTCAAGGAAAGCAGAGATGCGGTGTAACGCATCCATGTCTGTTCCACGTTCTCCTGCACACCGCCCAGCCAATAGATCAGCCGCTCGACAGGGCGTAGCACGGGATGAAGGAATGTTCGCTGTCCCTCAAACACTCGAAACATGAAAATGCCAACCGGTTTCGTAACCGCGAGCACAAGCGCGAAGAAGATCACTATCTGTGCAATACCCAGCAAAGTCATAGGGCCACCTCTATTAGCGTCGGGCCCACCGTCCGGGTCGCTTCGGTACACCGCTTCGCGGCCTTCTTACCACCGGACGGTTCCCCCACGCTGAAAACCATTAGCGTCGGGCCCACCGTCCGGGTCGCTTTGGTACACCGCTTCGCGGCCTTCTTACTACCGACGGTCCCCCCACGCTGAAAACCATTAGCGTCGGGCCCACCGTCCGGGTCGCTTTGGTACACCGCTTCGCGGCCTTCTTACTACCGGACGGTTCCCCCACGCTGAAAACCCCCACGCCTAAAAACGTTCCGGACGAAGCAACGCGTACATCAGATAAATGAAAAGAAAGATCGCAGTAACTCCGGCAATTGCGTATTCCATTTGACCCTCCTTATCAAAGGCGTTCCGACGCCTTGGTAAACCCCCACATCAGGGCGAAGAAAACAATCAGGACAGCGATGTAGAAGAGATCCAGCATTGATTCACCTCACAACTAGTGGTGTCCGCCGAAAATAACGTAACAATGGGAATCGGCCTGTGGACGAGCCAGATACGGCCCGCAGCCCCGTTTATTAGTTACGGTGTTTCTGGCGGACCACACTAGCAACATGACTTCATGGCCTGCCTGAGTCAAGAAACGAGCCAGTTTGGTTTCCCTTGTTGGCCACCATCGTTTCTTCGTGGCAAGTACGACGAGAGACTTTGGCTGGAGTGCGCCAAGAAATCCCTGGAATTGGTCTCGGGCGTAAACCACATGGGCTCGTCCGGGAAGCCGGCTTTGCTGCGCCAATTCCAACAATCGGCGTTCTGAATGTTCCTTGCTGACCGGCGGGCATTCCATCGGGCATGGAAACGGTACGGTGTGAACATCGATGAGATGTATATGAACATCCAAC
>WNFT01000645.1_pt1 | contig 29193 bp, 27 predicted proteins | sample 5400191 | NCBI WGS metagenome assembly WNFT01 (sample SAMN13153359, study PRJNA577476) | soil metagenome | isolation source: 80 cm saprolite under Madrone tree | place: USA:California | collected 2016-06-14 | reverse complement strand
GCCGCTGCGGCGGCATTTCTGGTTTTTGGTTTTGCGAATTCCATCTGGCTGCTCTTCCTGTGCCGGATTGTGCAGGGTCTTGGTGGCGGCACCACGGGTGTTCTCAACGCGTACATCGGGGATACGGTGCCTCCCGAACATCGGGCGCGATCGCTCGGCTGGCTTTCGGCCGGAACGAATCTGGGGACGATGCTTGGTCCGGTGATCGGATCGTTCGCTACATACTGGGGGCAGGAAGTGCCGGGCGTTCTTGCCGCGTCGCTCTGCCTTACAAATGCGATCTTTGCCTGGAAGTGGCTTCCGGAATCGAAACAACACCACGGACCGCCGGCGAAGCGGAAACCGGTCTGGCATGGTGCGTGGATGGTGTTAAGAAATCCGGCGGGTACAGTGCAAAGGCTCATACTGATCTATGCGGTGGGAATGCTGGCATTTTCCGCTTTGACCTCCGTGCTGGCGCTTTATCTCAGCGCGGAGTTCGGGATCACGGAAAAGACGATCGGATACGTCTTCCTGTATGTCGGGATCTTTTCGGTGCTGATGCGTTCGGCACTGATTGGTCCGATCGTCGATCGCATCGGGGAAACCTGGTCGATCCGCACCGGCGCGGCGATCCTCATCATCGGCCTGATCGCTTACCCGATTGCACCCAGCCTCTGGTCGCTCGCTTTCATCGTTCCGCTCGTGCCGATTGGGACTTCGCTCCTGTTTCCCGCAACCACCGCTCTGATGTCGCAGGCATCCGCGAAGTCCGAACTGGGCACAACGATGGGCATTGCCCAGACGTTTGCGGGTATTTCCCGAGTCGTCGCTCCAATCATCTCGACCACGCTTTTCCAACGAGTTGGGCATGGAATACCGTTCTATTTCGCCGCCGCGTCCGTAACGCTGGTCAGTCTGTTATCGTTGCAGGTAGGGGCACAGTTCCGGCCGCAGCCTGCCCGTGTGGTAGACTGACGCTGAGTACAAAAATTATTGAGAGGTGAGGTGAAATGCCCGTGTCAGTCCCAAATTTTGTGTTCTTTAGAGGCCGCGTCGTACCTTATGCCGACGTGAAGTTCGGCGTTCTGACGCACGCTTTAAACTACGGAACCGCTGTTTTCGGCGGTCTTCGGGCCTATTGGAACGCTGACGAAAAACAGCTCTTCGTGTTCAGGCCAACGGATCATTTCCGCCGCTTTCTGCAGTCTGCGAGCCTGCTATGCATGGATGTGACCTACAAGAACGAAGAGCTGGTAAAGGGACTCACCGAGCTTATTCGCACCGAAGGCTACAAAGAGGACCTCTACGTCCGGCCCCTTGCCTTTGATGCCGATGAGATCATCGGAGTGCGGCTGCATGATCTGCATGCCGAAGTTTCGATCGTCGTGCTTCCGTTCGGCCAATACAACAAGAACGAAGAGAACATGCACGTGACGGTATCCTCGTGGCGCCGCATCGACGACAACACGATTCCCGCTCGAGGAAAGATCGCCGGCGCTTACGTGAACTCCGCCTTCGTGAAGACCGACGCGAATCGCGCGGGTTTCGATGAAGCCATCGTTCTCAACAACGATGGGCACGTCTCCGAAGGTTCGGCCGCGAATTTCTTTCTGCTGCGGAACGGTGTTTTTGCCACGCCGCCGACCAGCGACAACATTCTCGAAGGAATCGTCCGCCGCAGCGTCATGCAACTCATCCACGAAGAGCTGAAAATGGAAGTGAAGGAAAGGCAGATCGATCGTACCGAGCTCTATCTGGCGGACGAAGCCTTCTTCTGCGGCACCGGTGCTCAGATCAGCGCCATCACGCGCGTGGATCATCGTCCGGTCGGGACCGGCAAGATGGGAGAGGCGACCTCCCGTTTGCGAAACCTTTTCTTCGACGTGGTTCGCGGCCGGGTTCCGAAGTATCGCGAATGGTGCCATCCGGTCTACGACGTGAAGCAGGGAAGTCCTTCACAAGACCGGACTCACGTAACCGTGAAATAACCGGTAAATTATTAGCCGCAGATTACGCGGAACGCAGATGGGCGCTTCCAAAGAAGTTTTAAGCGCCCATCTGCGTAATCCGCGTAATCTGCGGCTGAGAAACTTTCCTTCTTGTCCTATGTCCAACCTTCAGATCAAACAAGCAACTGAGCGAGACATTCCCCTCATCGTCCGCTTCATCCAGCAACTCGCCGAATACGAGCGTCTTTCGAAGGAAGCCGTCATGACGGAAGACCTGCTTCGCGAAAGCCTCTTCGGCGAGCGTCCGGTTGCTGAAGTTGTGATCGGCTACTACGAAGACAAGCCCGTCGCCTTTGCCGTGTTCTTTCACAACTTCTCGACTTTTCTTGGAAAGCCCGGCCTTTACCTGGAAGATCTTTTTGTTATTCCCGAGATGCGCGGGAAAGGATTCGGCCGCTCGATGCTGGTGTATCTGGCGAAGCTCGCGTGCGAGCGGAACTGCGGGCGATTTGAATGGTCCGTGCTCGATTGGAACGAATCCGCGATTGGCTTCTACGAAAAACTGGGTGCTGTCCCGATGAGTGAGTGGACTGTGTTTCGAATGACAGGAGCGGCAATCGAGCGGCTGGCTAACGAGTCCCCAAAATGATAATGGTCGTTGTAGCCCTGTTTCTTTGACCCGACCCTTTCGGAATCCCTCGAACCGTGCCCGATTCGAGGTATAAGCCAGAAGGAGCGACCAGCTCCCGGATTTTTCTCCCAAGAGCGCTGACCGATAATTGGTTTTGTTCGGCCAGCTCCGACTACCTAGAACGCGAACAAAGCTGTTAACCCCATCCGTCGCTCATCTGCCGGTGTTCAAAGTCACATGAACTACAACGACCGAGGCATACTTTGTCAGAACTCACGCATCGAGTCAACGTGATTTTTTTGAAATTCCTAAAATAAATCTTCGAGTAATTCCACAAATTTCTTGCGCGATTTCTCGACGAGTGCGCCACTTGAACTGACGTGGGTTTGGCGAATGCACCGTGCTGTGGAAAACCGTCTCGCGGTCTGAAACCCAGGACTGGCGCGGCTAAACTCATTCAATGATTTCCTTGACGCGGCCCACGATTCCATTTTCCAGCATTACTTTGATTCCGTGGGGATGAGAAGCTGACTTTGTAAGAATTCTTTGTACGATTCCCTCCGTCAGCTTTCCCGTGCGCTGATTTTGCTTTTCGACGACGCGCACTTTCATACCCGGTCGAATCTGGGAGCGAGTCTGGCCGTCCATTACTTCGACTACTTCGACATTTGGATCACGTCGTAGTAGCCGGCGTTGCCGGAGCGGATTTCTCCCGCTTCGAATGCTTTGAGGAGAGTGGGAATCGAAGAGAGCAGCGATGCCGACCGCAGGCTTCCGAATCCCTGATACTGGACCGCCATGTTGTTGAACACCGAGCGAATGAACATTGCCGAGGAGTCCAGGGGAAGGGCGCCCACGTTTGAATAGAACTTGCTCCAGTCATCGTTTTGCTGGAAGAGGTACTGCTCGACGTTAGACAGGTAAAAAGCTGTTACGGATGCCTCGTGTTCTTTCAGATATTGCGCGACTGCGCGGATTGCCTTCGACCCGGCAAAGTCGCCCACGAGCGGAACGACCAGATTCTTCTTTTCGAGGTCCTGCAGGATGCGGAAGTTTTCTTCCGTGCTCATATAGCTTCGGTTCAGATCCTGCCCGTCGGTCTCCAGCATGAGCTCGGAGTAGGATGGCATACGGCCGCGGCCCCCGGCGAATCCTCCGAGGTTCGGGCCGTTGTATGTAAGATCCGGCCCACCCGCGTAGAATGCACGAAACACATACTCGATGCTCTGTTCATCGTCGGACGAGAGCTTGAACCCATGACGTTCGACCAGTTGTTTTTTCACTGCCTGGAGATTGCTGTAGAACATTTCACGCTCAGGTTCCCGATTCTCGAATGCAGCGAATAATTCTGCAGCGCTGGATCCGGCTCCAACGTCTGCCGGGCGCTTCCTCGAAAACAGCCGCGAGAGAAACTCGGCCCGGTCTTCAGAAAGCTCAATCAGAGCTTTGTACATCAGGTGGTGGAGCATGTTCTGACGCCGTATATCGACAATGAATGCAATTTTCGGCTGAAGCGCCACGATGTACGTGAAGTTCTGGTCGGGGCCGACGCCCATGTATACACCGTCGTGCTTCGTGGTCTTCTTCAGCTCGGGAATAACGTACTGAAACATCGTTTCATTCGACACGAAGTTGTCCGATCGAAAATAACCCCCAGGCTCCGAAAAATCCGTCACCAGTTTCCAGAACGCTTCATCGCTGAGTTCCCTGGGAATTTCTTCGCCAAAGCCGAGCGCGCAAAAAAAGACAAAGAGTAAAAGAGCGGTAGCCGGAATTGTGCGAAGACGTCTAATCTTGAGCATTGTTTTGGGGACCTCCGTGTTCGGAAGGTTCATTCTGACCTGAGTTGTAATTACTGGCAATCAGAACATGAGCACACCTGTGAAACGGCTTCACAGGGGAGCCGCAGCCGGTCCGCGTTGAATCAAGGACTTGGACATTGGTGGGGGACTTGCTTATGGTGTCCGCCATGAAGTACCTGAAACTTGTTCTCCTGTTCCTCTTACTCTTTCCCGCTTTGCCGGGGGCGGGCCAGGAGGCCGTTCCGCCAGTAGATCCCCAGGGTATCGTTGAAAGCATCGAAATCTCCGGTGTTCCCGAGGATGACATCAGCCAGGCTGTGCGCGGCATGATGCAGAAACTTGTTGGCCAGAAACTGGATCAGCAAGGGGCGAACGACCTGTTGGATCGGATCGAAATCGAGCTTCCGGGTTTCATCGCAACAACAAAGCTCGCAGTGGGTACCGAGCCTGACCGGATCAAGCTGGTCTTTGTTGTCGAGAAGAGCAACGAGGAGCCTGGGCGGCGGATCAACATCAATTCGAGGTACACGGTTGAGGATGTCCATATTGATGGTATCGACGAATCCAGGCTGAGCAGAGGGATTCGGGACGACATCCACAAGCTCATTGGCCAGATGCTCAATCAGGCACTGGCAGACCGCATTCATCATCGAATGATAAGAGAGCTGCGCCCCAGGTACTCCGTAGTAAAGAGGGTTGTGAAAGGAACCCGGCCGCAGCATGTCGTTGTGGTCTACGAAGTCAAAAAGGCTTCCTGGATACCGTTTCTCGATCTGTCACCCTACATCGTGTATCACTCGAAACAGAACTTCAGCGCCGCTGCCGATGTGCCCATCCAGGTCGGAAGCAACCGCTTCACTTTTGGAATCGTTGACGACGCCGATCAGTTGCTCGAGCGTTTCGCCGGATTTCGGGTTGGATACGAGAACGTCAACGTGGGCACGGAGCGGCTTGGTATCGGCCTCCACTATGGCAGCTTTCACGAGCGCTGGCAGCCCGTCACGACGTCCGGAATCTATCGCGAGCGCCGAACGTTCGATCCATCCCTCACGTTTGCTTTCGATCCCCGGTTGAAATTGACAGCGGGCGTGAGCCTTTCCGAACTGGAGATTCAGTACCCGGCGACTCATTCCGAAAATTCAAATGCAGCGCTGGCTTCTCTGAATTTTCGTGAAGTGTGGGAGAGCTCCGAAACGGACAAGCATGAGGTCGATGCCGGTTATGACCTGCGGGCAGGCGCTCACAATCTTGACAGCGATTTCATCTTCACCCGCCATCTCGGCCACGCACTCTACGCATTCCAGCACGAGAGAAACAAGCTGACCATTTCCGTAATGGCCGGCGGGATCTCCGGCCGGGCTCCCCTGTTCGAGCGATTCTCGCTCGGCAACACGACGACACTGCGGGGATGGAACAAGTTTGATATCGCGCCGCTGGGTGGAGATCGCGTCATCCACGCGACGCTGCAATACGGATTCGGAGACGTGAAAATCGGGACATGGACGAACGATACGGACCAGAAACGTCCTCTCGAAACGGGGTTCTACTTGTTTTACGACACCGGCGCCGTCGGCGATCGCGGCAGCCCAATGAAAGCGAGACACTCGGTCGGACTCGGGTTTGGTCAGGAAAGCTTCTTCGTCGCGCTAGGCTTTCCTATTCGCTCCGAAGGAGTTCAGCCAACCTTCATGATGGGAGCCCGATTTTGAAACGCGCGGGCATTTTCATGCTGGTTTCGATCGCCACGCACGTTCTTGTTCTTGCTGGCCAGTCCCTCTCCGCCCGCATCGATCGCGACCAGCTCCGCGTTCTGGCGCCGCGCCTTCATTTCCTCGTCGGCGAACCGCTCACGCGTTTGCGTAACGGCGCCACCGTTAACTATGAGTTTCAGCTCGTTCTCCGTACAGATCGAAACAGCAGGCCTGTGGCACGCGCCCAGCAGCGGTTTGCGGTAAGCTACGATCTATGGGAGGAAAAATTCGCCGTAGCCAGACTGGATCCGGCGCCTCGCTCGGTCTCACACCTTTCCACGGCTGCCGCCGAAGCCTGGTGTGTGGACAACGTTTCCATATCTGCCACGGCTCTGGCTCCCGAGCAGCCCTTCTGGCTAAGATTGGACTTTCGTACGGAAGATCCGAGTGATTCAACCAACCAGTCGGAGTACACGGGCATGACACTCAGCGCGCTGATCGATATCTTTAGCCGGCGTAGCCGCGGTGAACAGCTCCGCGGTTACGATGAGTTGGGGCCGCTTCGCCTGGCCGATCTGAGAAAGAAGAGCACGGGAACGAAGTGAATCGGCTTCGAAACAGACTCATCGTTGCATTTCTCGCAGCTACGATAATCCCATTCGCTGCGACTCTGTGGATCACTACGTCTCTGCTGGAACGCAGCCTCAGCTTCGCAACCACCGAGGAACTCGACAAACTCTCAAGGTCGCTGGAGGAAACCGCTCGGGAGTTCTATCAGCAGGCACGCCAGAATCTCAAGGAAGATGCAGGAGCGGGCAAGGTCCGGCCCGAGCATTACGTGGAGATCAACAAGGAGAGGTGGCCGGCAAGCGTTGCGGAATTCTGGGACAGCGCTGAACCCGAACGATTCGCGCTGTCCGGACCCGGAGGAGGCCACCTCGATTACCTCGTCCGCCACGGCGGCGATGTCTGGGTCTACTCACGCGATCTCGGTAATGTCCGCATGGAGCAGCTCACGAATCAGTATCGGCGCGCACGCGAGCTGGTCGCCGTCAGCGAAGCCCGCGATCTGCGGCGCGGGTTCACGGTGACTCTGATCGTGCTGGTGGCCGCGGTGTGGCTGGTCTCACTGGTCTCGTTGATCTCTCTGGCGCATTTGATCAGCCGCCCAATTCAGCAGTTGACGGCTGGATTGTCTGAGCTGGCGTCCGGGAATCTGCAGGTGCGTCTCAACACCGAGCGGAACGACGAAACGGGCCGCGCTATAAAGGCGTTCAATCACATGGCGGATCAACTGCAGCAAAGCCGCGATCGGCTGGTGTACTTGACCCAGGTTGCAAGCTGGCAGGCTTTGGCGCGCAAGATGGCCCATGAACTCAAGAACTCACTTACGCCCATACGCCTCACCGTTGAGGAGATCGCTGCGCGGCAGGCACCGGGCGACCGGCAGTTCATGGATCAGGCGGTTCAGATCGTGGTGAACGAGATCGAAACACTCGAGCGGAGAGTGCGCGCCTTCTCAGAATTTTCCAGCGAGCCCGCAGCGCATCCTGCGGCCCTCGATATTAACGGCGTGCTCGAGGAACGCATTTCGTTTTTGAAGCCGGGCCATGCCGGAGTGATGTACAGCGTGCGCCTGGCTGAGAATCGTCCTCAGGTCTTCGCCGATGCAGACCAGGTGAAGGGAATTCTGACGAACCTCCTCGAAAATGCGGCGGAAGCCGCAGGCCCCGCAGGCCGGGTTCTGGGCCTGACGTATGTTTCGAATGGGAAGGTCTGCGTCGAGATCCACGATTCCGGTCCCGGTTTGAGCGAAGAGGCCGGACGCTTCCTGTTTGAGCCAACCATTACATTCAAGAAGCGCGGCATGGGGCTGGGTCTCTCCATCGCGAGAAAAAGCGCGCTGATCAACGGCGGTGACATTGCGCTGATACATGGGGAACTGGGAGGCGCAGGCTTTCGCGTCATGCTGCCCAGGGCTTAGCAGCGCCGGAAAACTCTATGACTTCGAAACGCATTGTCATTGTCGATGATGAGCCCAATATCGGGCTGTCGCTGCAGTTGATCCTCGAGCGGGAAGGTTACTCCGTCCTCATCCACCACTCGGCCGCAGAATTCCGAGCCCGCATGGCGACCGAGCGGGCCGACCTTTGTATGCTCGACGTTCGACTTCCCGACGGCAACGGCATCGATCTGCTGCGCCTGTTGCGGCAAAGCGACAACCGGGTTCCCGTGGTCATGATTTCGGGTCACGGCACCATCAGCGATGCCGTCGAAGCCACGCGAGCCGGCGCATTCGACTTTCTGGAAAAGCCGCTAAGCCGGGACAAGGTGCTCGTGGTCGTGAAGAATGCGATTCAAACGGCCAGCCTCCAGCGGGAAAACGAGCGGTTCCGGGAAATCGTTGGCGAAGGTCCGAAGATGGTCGGATCCAGCGCCGTGTTCCGGCACGCCGTGGAGCAGGCGACGCTCGTGGCCCGATCCGACGCCCGCGTGCTGCTCAGCGGCGAATCCGGCACCGGCAAGGAACTTCTCGCCGCGCATATCCATCGTGAGAGCCCATTCGCCGCGGGTCCATTCGTCAAAGTGAACTGCGCTGCGATTCCAACCGAGCTTCTCGAAAGCGAACTCTTCGGTCATGAAAAAGGCGCCTTTACGGGCGCCGTTTCGATGCGGCGCGGCAAATTCGAGCTTGCAGACGGCGGAACGATCTTCCTCGATGAGGTCGGCGATCTTCAAGAGGCTTCACAGGCGAAGCTGCTGCGTGTACTTCAGGAAGGAGAATTCCAGCGGGTGGGGGGCGAGCAGACCGTTCGAGTTGTTGTGCGCGTGGTTTCGGCCACGAACCGAGACCTTCAAGACCTTGTTGCACAGAACAAGTTTCGGGAAGATCTGTATTATCGTCTCAAAGTCGTCCCGATCCGCGTTCCTGCGTTGCGCGAGCGCCCGGACGATGTGCGCCAGCTCGCCGAATACTTCCTCAATGAGTTCTGTTCCCGGAACAACTTCAAACCTAAACGCATCGAAGACGAAGTATTTGAGATGCTCGAGGGCTATACCTGGCCGGGCAATGCGCGCGAGCTCCGGAACACCATAGAGCGCATGGCGATCCTCACACCCGGAGACCGCATCTCCGCCGAATCGATTCCTTTGGAGATAAAGCTTGCGCCGGAACCCGCCTCGCGTCTCAACCTTCAGCAAACCCGCGACTCCGCCGAACGAGAACGCATTCTCAAGGCTCTGGAGGAAACGGATTGGAACGTCTCGGGCGCCGCTCGTGCCCTGGGCATCGAGCGCACGAACCTTCACAAGCGAATTCGGGCCTTAGGACTCTCCCGCGGAAAATGAGGACGTAATTCGGGCGTAATTCGGGGACAGACGTATAAATCACCTAATTAGCTAGCAAAGTCCACGTCGAATGCTAATTAGGTGATTTATACGTCTGTCCCCGAATTACGTCAGTGCGTCATGGCGTACATGACGAAATTGATGCCGAGCTTGAGGGCTTCCGCGGACGGTCTTACGGCATAGACCGGCTGGTCGATCAATTCCCAGAAGTCGCCGACGTCGTTGTTGAAGCAGATGATGACGGCGAGATTGCCCTGCTCATTGTTGATCCCATAGAAAACCGCATCGGCGCCGACATTGTAGGGCGATTCGACGTAAAGGCTGTCGATCTTGTAGTACGTATTCAGGATGGGGTGATTGTCTGTCATCCGAAACATGTCGCGATCGGGGAATACACGCTCGAGGTTCTGCCGCATGACTGAAAATTGCCGCGGTCCGTCAAAATCGTCGATCATCACGAATCCGCCGCGATCAACGAATTCCCGGAAGTTCTTCACCTCTTCGTCCGTCAGCCACATCATCCCCGGTTCCGAGATATATCCGAACGGGTATTTGAAAATGTCCTTGCTGCTCATCGGGACGATGCGATACGACGCCCGATCCACATGGATCCCAGTGGCCTCTTTCATGACCTGGTTGATGTGCTCCTCGGCATCGGGATAGTCGTGCCACCAGCCGCCGTTACGGCCCCGGCCGTACTGCCAGCGGGCAAACACGAACTCCGTGTCTGCCGGAAATTCGTTGTCGTCGTAACTGAAGAAGTTGCGAAAGCGCTGACCGTAGAGTTGGCCGAATGCCGCAAAGGCCAGGACAGTCAAAAGAAGAACTGCCATCCATCGCAGAAGTCGCATGCCCACATTGTTTCCTGATCGGCTGCCACGAGCAAGCAGAAGTTGCTAGCCGTCGAAACGGTATCCGAAGCCGGGCACGGTAACGATGAATCGCGGCTCTTTCGGATTATCTTCTATCTTATGCCGCAGCCGAAGAATGTGAACGTCTACGGTGCGCGTTAAAGGCGCTCGTCGATATCCCCAAACGTGCTCCAGCAGAGCGTTTCGCGAAATCGTTTTGCCGCGATTTTCGGCGAAATAACGAAGCAGCCGTGCTTCACGTTCCGAGAGTTCGATGCTCGATCCGTTTCGGAACAATTCGGATCGATGAAAATCCACCCGCATTCCCCCGAATTCATAGCACGAGATCTCCTGCTTTTTGCTGCGAACCGACCGCGCAAGCAGCGCTTCTATTCGAATGTGCAACTCATCGAGATCGACCGGCTTTAGAAGGTAATCGTCTGCACCGGCTGCGAAAATAGCAATCCTGTCCTGGACATGATCGCGCGGCGCCAGAACCACTACTGGCGCCTCGACATTCCGCTGGCGCAGCTCGGCGCAAATCTCCATCGCATTGAGTCGAGGCCCGGCGTGGTCGATGACGATGAGATCAAAATTGTCGGCAAGTCCGGGATCAGTCGTGAATTCAAAATTTGAAGCGGTGGCGACCGTATAGCCTCGGTTTCGCAGCAGGTCGATCACGTATCTGATCGAGTAAACGTCATCTCTGATCAAGAGCAAATGATGATCCATCCAGTTACTCCCACACCATAGACGCGCGACGCTTCGAAATGGCTGTTACATTTTTTAACGACGACCTTAGTTAAAGGTGTGGTCTAAATAGCACTGTGGACGGCAACGTCCAGGAGGATGTTATGAAGAACACGTTGTATTTCTTTGGGATCGGCATGGTTGCGGTATTGACGCTGTCCACTTCTGACGGTTTCTCCCAGGGTCAGGCAGCACAAAATCGCATCCCCCAACAGGTTGTGATCAATGGACAGATGGTCAATGGGGCATTCGTGACTACGGCTGGAGGGCAACTCCAAAGTTACACGTGTGCGACACCGCAGCATTACGCTACGGCCGACAGTACATCTCAAGGATGGGCCTGCTATGAACAGACCACCGGCGTCTGGTTGCTCAACTCATTGCCGCCCGCGCAAGCTCAGGCCGCGCCGGCTCCTCAGCCAGTTCCCCAACAACAGCCAGTTCCCCAACAGCAACCGCCGGTCATTTACCAGCAAGCGCCACCGCCGGTCTACCAGCAGGCGCCACCGCCGGTCTACCAGCAGGCGCCACCGCCCGTCATCTACCAGCAAGCACCGCCCACGGTCATCTATCAGCAAGCGCCGCCCACGGTCATCTATCAGCAGGCGCCCCCCACGGTCATCTATCAGCAACCGGTTTCCACGGTGGTTTACACGGCCCCACCCAGTCCTGTCGTTGTAGAGCCTGCCTATCCGTCATCGGTAGTGCTAGGAAGGGCAGCCATCAATGCCGCGGGAAGAATCGCCTCGGCCGCCATCATCAGTTCGCGTCACCCGCGAGGCTACTACTACGATCGTGAGCCGGTTCGCGGGCGGCATTGGTAAAAGCGATTCAGTCATTTAAACGGTAGCGTCACATGCATCTCAGGTGAACTCCACGATCTTCTAAAGGAGGTTCAATGCTGCTCGCAGGTTTATTCGCGCTTTTGTTGTATCCCGCCGGTCAGGAAATGATGATTCCCGAGGGGACCATTCTTCCCGTCGTTCTCAACGAGACCCTGAATACGGCCAGGGTTCAAGAGAACGATCCGGTCTTATTCTCGCTTGCCGAGGATATACGTGCGGCGGGTCGCCGAGGCCCCATTTTGATCCCGCGCGGATCGGACGTGGTGGGTCGCATCGTGCGATCGCAGCGCGCCGGCCATTTCATCGGACGTTCCCAAATGGATATCCATGTTCAGGAAATCATCACTCCAACGGGAGAGGTGTACGATGGCTTGTCCGCCAAGATCGTGGACGTTGCGAGGAAAAAGGGTGAAAAGGGCGAAGTGAAGGCGGACGGCGGTATTCAGGGTCCGGTTCATCGGACGCGTGACACGTTCCTGCTATTGTTTCCGCCGACAACCCTCGTGCAGCTCCTGTCGATCCCCAGGCGCGGACCCGACATCGTGCTGCCTGTCGAGAGCCGGCTTTATCTGAAGCTGATGACTCCGATCTACGTCGAATCCCTGTCAAGGGTTGCCGCGGCTCCTGCGCCGCAACGCGTTCCTGTCCCACAACTCGTGCCGCAGGCGGTGGCTCCGATATCTGCGAACGGTCTCGAGATCCTGGTAGCACCAGTGGCGCTTTATCCGGACGCCATTCTTCGCGACCTTTTCCGCGCATCCGGCCATCCGTTTGAAATTGTTCAGGCGAACCAGTGGGTCCATCAAATCCGTGATGCCGCAGGAAGTCTCCCCGCAGGCGGTTACGACGAGAACTGGGATTCCAGCGTGAAAGCCATCACTGCGTATCCCGACTTGTTGCAGCGCTTGAGCGCCGAGATTGATTGGACGACAAAGCTCGGCTCTGTCTTCGTCACGCAACCATCAGAGGTACTGAGTGCTGTACAGCGGCTCCGAATCCAGGCGAACTCCTTGAAGACTTCGGCAGGCGTTACCGCTGTGGCTTCGGGTGCGCTGCATTAAATCTGAGAAACAACCAGCAGGCTGCGGAAAAATGTTTCAAGGAGACAATCCGACCTGTAGCGGCGGTCTATGACCGCCGGTATTCGTTGATTCCAGGAAAAACCGGCGCTCATAGAGCGCCGCTACAGTTGCTCGATCCGAGCTTTTCCGCATCCTGCCTGGAAGTCTTCACCTGCTTGCGCGATAGATGACCTTTCCGGCACGCAATGTGTACTGTACGGCAGTTAGTACACGGAGGTTCCTGGAAGGGTCATCTTTCAAGATGACGAGATCCGCCTGCAGACCTGCGGCGATTCGACCCACTTGTTTTGATTCTCCAAATCGCTCTGCGGGCGCAGTCGTGAGCGAAGCAAGAATCTGGCGAAAGCTCATTCCTGCCTCGGCCATCAACGCGTATTCCTCACTGGGATCATAGTCGATGGCGCCGATGTCAGTTCCAAAGAGAACCGTCCCTCCGGAGGCGAGCCAGGCTCGCAACTGGCCGATTTCCGCATTGGCAATCTGCTCCTCGGCCGAGATGCGGTCGTGGCGCATGTAGTACTTGAATATTGTAAGAGTAGGTATGAGGGCCACTCGCCGTTCCTTCATCGCCGCAAGGATCGTTTCGTCCCATGGGCCGGACTGCGGCGTTGTGTGAGCGATGACGTCAGCTCCGCCTCGTATCGCGGCGAGCACGTCAGCTCCGCTATTGGGATGAACAAAGACTGGCTTTCCCAACCGATGGGCTTCGTTTGCGGCGGCCTGAATGGCGCTCTCCGGAAGCGAGGACCTCGACGGAGCGGACGCGAACAGCTTGATTCCATCCACCCCTTCATCCAGCAGCTTCCTTGAAGCTGCCGCCGCTTGCGCGGCATCCGCTACTTCAGGAGCCGGGGCTTTCATCCAGCCCATAAAATTGGCAATTGCATCCGGAGGAAGTCCAGGGTTCGAGGGAAGCAGACCCAGCCCCGTCGAGCGGATTCTCGGGCCCGGAACTTCCCCGGACTCGATGCGGTCGCGAAGCCGCCGCGTATTCTCCCATGGGGATGAGAGGTCGAACACGCTGGTGAATCCATATCGAGTGAACATGTCCTGAAGCTGGCGGTCGAGCTCGGGTGCCGGGATTGCTGCGGCGTTCGCCCACTTTCTTTCAAAAAAGTGCACGTGGCTGTTCCAAAACCCCGCGGTGATCGTCAGTTTTGAACAATCCAGCGTTTGGGTGCCCTTGGGTAGCTTGACGGATCCCCTGCCGCCCACTGCGGCTATCTTTCCGCCCTCAATGAGCACCACGCCATTGCGTACAGGTTCTTCGGTGGGACTGACATAAACGGTCGCCCCAACCAGAGCCAAAGACTGATTCCGAGAATCGAGGTTTTGACCGGAAAACGGGGTACCGGTTGAATTGAGCAAGATTGTCAGAATCAGCAGGACACTCCGCATGTGGGCGACTCCAGTCGGTCGGTTGTTCAGCATTTTACCGATACTGTGATCGCGAAGTGCAAGAAATGGCGCGAATTAGCAATTCGCCATGCATGGGCTTGATTCGGAGGAGCGAGTCTGCGATCATAAAAAGCACGGAGATACTGTATGGCAAGAGAAAAGATCGGCGAAGGCGGTTAACTGTTCTCCAGTTCGAGGCGAACGGCGTATTCCTCCGGCGGCGCCGCGGTCACAGTGTATTTCCATCCCTGCCAGCTCTCTCCATTCGGATGTTTAAAACTTATCGCAACCGGTTGGGATTGTGTCCCTTGGAGCGAACCCGCGCGCTTGCAGACGAGTCTCTTTCCTGTTCCGGGTTGTAAGTAAAACTCCAGCTCAATAAGGTCCACTGTGACCCCCGCACGCATCTGGGTCAGATCAATTGAGACGATCTCCTCTTTCTCTTTGAGACGAAGATAATAGCCCGGCCAGACATAAGTGATCTCGATGATCCTGGGAGTGGACTCGCTCGGCTGAAGCAACGGGAGAAAATAAATCAGGACCTCTTTGCCATGCGGTTCATTTTCTGACTGCAGATAGGCGGTCTCGAAATTGCCCCCGGGAGTTATGTCTTTGACGCGAAAATCAACCTCGAGTAAGTGATCCACTGGAGTTGCTTCAGTTTCGGAACCGACGCTCCAAACGAAATAGTGCACGGGACCGGAAAGGGCTTTGACGTGGTGCTCGGAATATGAGCTGACCGTAAGATCGTTGTGGATCAGATGACGCCGCCTTAGGGTCGTGAAGGTGTGAGGCGGCTTCAGATTTTGCGGCCACAGCGAGTTTCTGATCTTTGACGTTGCGATGAACATTCCATCGAGCGTCTTTAGGCCGGTGCTGTGCTTAAGGCTGCGGTTGAGTCTGATCTGGGTAAGGATGTAGGCGCCCAGAAAGATTGCGAAGCCAACAAATACTCCAGTCAGCAGGAGAATTAACCAGGTCGCCGTTACGACCGTCCCCTGCGGGTCGATTCGTGTGCCGGCATCCATAAGCCAGCGAACGGCTTTCGTCGAAGCGGTCGCGTTGCCGAAGACCTTGAGAATTATCTCGAAGGTGCCGTATGCAGCGACCAACACGCTCCACGGATAATCTTTAAGAATCCTGACTAATTTTTTCACTTCACTCGCAAAAAGGAATTCAAATTCGGGAAGGTGGATATTGTCACGCTGGGCCTGTGGAGTGTCAACGTCGCTGTTACAAGCGTGGTGCCTGCTGTTACTCAAATCTGATGTACCATCTATCGCAATACTTGGGGAGATACAAATAAACCGTTTGCGCAACCTTGCCATCATCCTTGCCCTGCTTCTGATGACTTTGATGCCCTCGCCGATGGGGGCGGCTGAGCTCACGCCGTTCAAAATCGGAATTTCCGAAGCGGTCAATACCGTGCTTCCCTTATGGATGGCCGAGGCCGGCGGGTTCTACCGGGCGCAAGGGCTCAAGGTTGAAATCATCAACATGCAGGGCGGCAGTCGAGGCGCGCAAGAGCTGCAGGCTGGCCGGATCGATGCGATGCACGTGGGTCTCTCTTCCGTCGTGCGCGTCAACCGGGCGGGCGGCGATTTGCGCACCGTAGCGTCACTGAGCAACGAAGTCCGCTTTACTTTTTTCGTAAATGCCGGCGTGAAATCCGCCGCCGACCTGAAGGGCGGCGTGATCGCCGTGAGCACGTTCGGTTCGGAAAGCGATGCCACTGTCACGCTCGCTTTGAAGAAACTGGGATTGAGCCGCGACGATGTGGTCTTGAAGGAATACGGCGGCGGAACACGGCGCATTGAGGCCGTCAGATCGGGCGAGATCAAAGCCACTGCGGTGAATGAACCGGTCACCAGCATTGCATACGAGCAAGGCCTGCAGGCGATGGTGGATCTCGCCGCTGATCACATCCCCTGGCTGTTCAGCAGCATCGTCGTCAAACAGAGTTATCTCGCCGCTCATCGTAATCTTGTCACGCGATTTATCAAGGCCACCATGGAAGGCAATTACCTCGCGTTGTCGAACGAGAAATTGGCGAAGGAAGTATTAGCGCGCGAGACCAGGGTCGCCGATCCGAAGATACTCGAGGTCAGCTATAAAGATTTCAAACTGCAGACTCCAGCCAATATCGAGCCAACACGCAAGGCCGCGGAAAATGTCATCGCGAATTTTCCGCCGGGCGGCAGCTCGAAGGTGGAGGATTATGTTGATATCGGAATCATCGAACAATTGAAGAAAGAGGGCTTTGTTGCGGCGTTGCAGCGCAAATACAAACGCTAAAAAGCCGGCACTACTCCCAAAGGAGCCACTATGATGCGATCCCTGATCACAACGGTCGTTCCTCTTCTGCTCGTTGCACGTGTAGCGACCGCGCAGTCCTGGAATCCCCCTGCCGAAAACCAACGCTGTCCTTCGAAGTGGGGCGCCGGCGATGAGCGCGGCTCCGGAAACCTCATGAAACCGGAGCAGGTACTCAAGGCGTCGAAACTGATTCGCACGGGCGAAGTAATTGAACTGGGGCAGGTTCTCGATCCCGCCAACATGCCCTTCTTTCCAGGCCGGCAATTGAGCATTCTGACGAAGCGCACGAACGTTTTGCCGCAGTCGAATCGCCGCATAAGCAATGAGGAAATGGTGATCGGAGAGTTGGGTCAGGTGGGTACGCAGTTCGACGGCTTCAGCCATCAAGGCATCGACAACGGTTTCTATAACTGCTTCAAGCAGGACCAGATCGCCACCAGGAACGGTTTCACGAGGCTGGGCATCGAAAAGGTGGGCGCCCTGATGACCCGCGGCGTGCTGGTCGACGTAGCTGCTCTCAAGGGAGTCGAAATGCTTCCGGACAGCTACGAAATCACCGTGCAGGATTTACAGAATGCACTGAAGCGCCAGAACCTGACGCTCCAGGCGGGCGACGCCGTCATCGTCAACACCGGCTGGGGAAAGCTATGGGGCAAGGATAACGTCCGGTATATGAAAACCGACCCCGGCATTGGCGTTGCGGCTGCGGAATGGCTTGCGAAACAAAACCCGATGCTCATCGGTTCGGACAACTGGTCGGTGGAAGTGAACCCAAATCCCGACCCGAAGATCGGATCCCCGGTGCATCAGATTCTCCTCGCGATAAACGGCATCCACATACTCGAAAGCCTGAAGCTGGATGAACTCGCGTCAAAGCGCGTTAACGAATTCGCCTTTATCCTGGAGCCGCTGAAACTGAAGGGCGCGACTGGATCCACCGTGGCGCCCATTGCGGTTCACTAGCTCCCGCGGCTGACGGCGGAAGGGTAAGGGGACCAGCCGCGGATTACGCGAATTACGCGGATGCAGTGCAAGCTGTCCATTGAGCCTCACATCTGCATCCGCGTAATTCGCGTAATCCGCGGCTGGTCTCCGTCTTCGTGCCGGCCGTCATTGCGCTTCTTCGCAGTTGATCTCCCAGGGCACGCCGAATTGATCGACGAGCCCGCCGTAGCGGAGCGCCCAGAAGGTCTTCTGGATCGGCCATCGCACGGTTCCGTTTTCCGCCAGCGCGTGAAATAGGCGTTCTGCATCCGCCGGGTCGTCCATGTTGAGCAGCACCGAGAAACCTTTCGGTTGTTCATACTGCTGGGGAAGGGCATCAGCGCCTATCAAATCGGTATCGCCAACTGTGATCCTCCCATGGAGGATCTTCTGGCCCCATTCCGGCGGCGCTTCCTTTGCCATGGGCGAATCGCCCCACCTGAGCATGAATGCGATTTTCCCGCCGAAACATCGTTCATAAAACTTAAACGCGGTCTCGCATTGACCGTTAAAGCTAAGAGAGATACGCGGACTCAAAGTCATCATGCGCTCCTGAACCGGCTGAGGGCTACTGCGGTGTCGCCATGTACCACTGATTTCCCCAGGCATCGGTAACGCCGCCGCTTCGCTCACCATAGAACTGATCGGCAGGCGGATGAATGGACTCGGCACCGGCGCGGATCGCCTGATCATAGGCGGCATCCGCATCCGGCACATACAGGTAAATCATCGTCGGCATCGGCTGGGCCCAACCATGCCTGCCCGGTTCGCTAACGCCCACAACGGAGTCCCCAATCCTGATGGTCGCCCAAACCACATTACCCTCGGGCTGATCGTATCGCTGCAATTCTTCGGCACTGAATGCCGCCTTGAGAAACTCGATGAACCTGGCGGCGCCGGCCGGATGCAAGGAAGTGGTTATGGTATGCAGATTCTCGGGAATGTAGTTCTTGCCGAGATGCGTCGCGATGCACCACTGATTGCCCGCAGGGTCCTGCACACAGCCGAACCGATCACCGTAGTTTTCAATCATGGGCTCCAATGAAACCGCGCCCGCCAGCCGTTCTTGCTCCATCGTCTATACAAACGCTGAAAAGAGGCCAAAAGTCACGGTTGGTAAGGAGTGGCCGTGCCAGCCGCGGAGCGGCGCAAGAGTGTAGCCCGGGCGCAAGCCCGGGGGCGTTGTGGTTTTGGGATTGAGCCCCGGAGGGCGGAAGAATCTCTGGAATCTTTCGCACGTCCGGTGCTGACTCGCTTAACCACATATAACCCCGGGCTTGCGCCCGCGGCTACACTCTCACGCCGCTCCGCGGCTGTAATTCGGATGCGCTTCGCGCGTCGTCAGCTTTCTCTCTTTCCAAGCAAAAGCATATCGACGGCCTGCTCCATCGAGCCTGCAGGAATGATCTCTCCGGAATTCACAAAGAAAATCTCGTCGGCATTCGCGATCGTGTTCAGGCGGTGAGCAATGATGACTTTTGTCGTGGAGGGCGGCAGTTTGTCGAGAATTCCCTGAAGCAATTGCTCCGTTACGGTGTCGATGTTGGCGGTTGCTTCATCGAGGATCAGCAGGTCAGGATTCCGCAGGGCGGCACGCATGAAAGCGATGAGCTGCTTCTGCCCCAGGCTGATGCTGTCTCCGCTCGATGTGACCTTCGTATCCAGCCCTTGGTCAAATCTCCCAAGGAGATCGCCGAGGTTGTTCTCCCTTAAAACCTCGATGAGCTGTTCGCTGGAATGATTCCGATATCGTTCGTTGCCATAGACGATGTTGTCGCGCACCGTCCCGGTGAACAGAAAAGGCTCCTGGAGAATGAAGCCGATCTTCTTCGTGCGATCTTCAGGCTTGTAGGTTCGGATGTCCCTGCCATCGAGAAATACCATTCCACTGGTTGGATCGTACAGACGAGCCATCAATGATGCCGTGGTCGTCTTGCCTCCGCCGGTTGGTCCTACCAGCGCATACGTCTTTCCGCCTTCCAGGGTAAAGCTGGTGTCCCGCAGAACTTCTTTGCCGCCGGGATAACTGAAGTTGACGTTTTCAAACTTCAGCACCGAGCGTGACGGCGTTCGCCCGGCTGCGCTGACGGGCATATTCGATTCGAGTGCCAGCACTTCGGAAATTCGGTCGAGCGCGGCCAGTGCCAGTTGTAAAGACGACCACAGCGCAGCGATCTGGCGCAACGGCATGTAAAAGCTGTTGATATAGAGTACGAATCCGATCAGCAATCCGATCGTAAGATTGCCGGCCGCGATCAGATAAATGCCATACCCAATAACGATCAACTGGGCCAGGTTGTGAGCGAGTCCGTAAATCGGCAGGAACAGGTTGCTCGCAAGGCCTGCGCCGACGGCCGACGAAAAATTCTTCTGGTTCGCGCCATCAAACTTCCTTCGGAAGTAGTCCAGACGATTGAATGCAACGATGACTTTGAAGTTGTTCAGGCTTTCCTGAATCTCCGCGCTCATTCCTCCGAGCGACTGCAGGTTCATGACGTTCTTCTTTTTGACCCACGGCGAAATCAGCCGCGTGGCGACGAGCACGCCAAGCGCCGGCAGCAATGCCGCCATGCCAAGCGGGGGATTGAGGCTGACCAGAAATACTCCCGCGCCAATCATGAGGAAGAGGTTCCCCGCGAACTGGACCAGGCCCTGCGAAAAAAACAAGTTCAATTTGTCGGTGTCGTTATTGATTCTCGAGATGAGGTCGCCCGTTTTGTTCTCATTGAAAAAGGCGACGGGCAGGTCCTGCAGTTTCAGGAAGACACGGTTTCGCAGATTGAACAGCACTGTCCGGCCGACGACACCCATTCTCTGGGTTTGAAAATAGTTGGAGAAGAATCCGCAAATATAGATGCCCAGGAGGAGCGCGGCAGACCTCAGGACTCCAGCGAAGTCTCCGCCGCGGATGTACAGGTCGACCGTTCGGCCGATGATCATCGGGGCCAGGAGCGCGGCTGCGGAACTGATCAAGATAGCGATGAACGCCGTCCTCACGCTGCGGCGCTCTCCTGCCGTGAGAGGCCAGAGCCGCTTGAGCGCGGTGACGAAGCCGGCTTTCGACTCCTGGTGGGCGGTCTTACTTAGCGTGTACTGGCTCGTAGTGGCTGGTGCTGCGCTGCGACTCATAAATCTGCACGTATTCCGGCGACGTTTCCATCAATTGTTTGTGGGTACCCGACGCCAATACTTCTCCCTCCATCAAGAGAACAATCTGATCGTAGTTTTCTACCGACGAAACTTTCTGCGTTACCGAAAGAAGCGTAATGCCCGGATAATTTTTGTGAACGTTTTCCAGAATCTTCCGCTCCGTCGTTGTGTCCACTCGCGCGGTAAAATCGTCGAGCAGCAGCACGCGCGGATTCAGCGCCAGGGCGCGGGCCAGCATGATCCGTTGCTTTTGTCCTCCGGAAAGGCTGGTACCCCGCTCCGAGACGACAGTGTCGAGCTTCTGGGGCAGGGAATCGATGAAGTCTCTCAGCTCCGCGGTGGCAATGGCCTTTTCGAGATCCTCATCTTTTACCGTGGTGCTGAACGCAATGTTCTCGCGTAACGTCAGATTGAAAAGGATGCTGTCCTGAAACACGAAGCCGACCTGCTGATGCAGGCTGGTTTTTTCATACTGATTGATCGGGCGGCCATCGTACTCCACTGTTCCGGACGTGGGTTCGATCAACCCGGTGAGCAGGTACAGAAGCTGCGTCTTCCCCGCCGCCGTCGGGCCGATAACCGCTGTGCGCGTTCCGGCATTTACAGTCAGTGAGACATTTTTGAGCACCGATTTCTGCCCAAAACTCACGCTGACGCCACGCACAGAAATGTCGCCCTGCAGATCGGCTTTGATCTCGCCCGTTTGTTTTCTCTCCGGAGCCTCGAGAATCGGTGACATCCGTTGGTACGACGCAGTTGCCTGCGCCATGATATTGCTCATGAAGCCGATGATGATCACAGGAAAGATCAGAATCGCCAGATAGCTGTTGAAAGCTGTGAAGTCGCCCAATGTCATGGACCCGTTGATGACGAAGCGGCCGCCAAGCGTCAGGATCATGAGTGTCGCGACATTTGTGAAGAAAATGATCACCGGAATGAGACTGGCGAACAGACGCAGAATGCTCAGGCTGATCGAGCGGGCTTCCGTGTTTGCCGCGAGAAACTTTTCATATTCGTAATGCTGAGAGTTAAGCAGCCGGATGAGCGCAGATCCCAGAATGCTTTCGTTGATGACCTTATTGAGCCAGTCAATCGCTTCCTGACCTTTCCTGAAGAGCTTTCGCACTTTCCCGAGCACCACGTAAAACGTCGCGCCGATGATGGGAAGAACCGCCAGAACAACGAGTCCAAGTTTCCAGTCGATCCAGAGCAGGAGTATTCCGGCTCCAATGATGAGGAATATCGATGAGATCATCGAAGGGAATGCCTGAGAGACAAATGTCTTCACGGCATCCACATCCGAAGTGAGGTTCGTCAGAAGGCGGGCTGGAGTCGCCTGCTGAATATACGCGTGGTCCTGCACGGAAATCTTTGCCACCAGTTTGGTGCGCAGGTCCCGCGCGATGCTTTCTGCTGCATAGGTCTGGACGACACTCTGCAGATACGCAAAAGTGAAGATGCCGGCCGCCACCAGAAAGAACTCGATGAGCACAGTCCGTAGAACAAACGTGGGCTGTCCGTAGCTGTCGATGGTATTGGCGATGATCCTCGGCACCACCAGATTCAGCGCATTGCCGAAAATCGTGAAAGCGATGAGTGTGATTATGAGCTTCGAGTAGGGTTTCAGCAGGCCGAACAAACCCGCATTGGGCGGCTGTTTCCGGTTGTTCATGCGCGGGTGATTATCTCACTATTTCACTCGCGATTTTTCCGCTGTTTGAGGGCGTCATGCACTTTTGCCTCAATTTCTTCCGAACCGGAGTACAACTCGAGGGCTCGAACCGCGGCATCGGCTTCGCGTTGTAAACCTTCTCTAATCAATGTCACCAGGAAATCGATGGCCTCCGGCAATCCCGCGGCGCTAATTGCCCGGAGGAAAACTTCACCCCGAGGTTTGTTTCGTTCCCGCGTCCAGGCTTCTTTAAGCGCAGCAAAGCCGGCTGCCAGCCGCGACGCGCCGAGAGCCAAAGCGGCTTCCTCGCAAACCTCGTCATGTTCGGATTCCAGAAATCCGCGCACGAACGCGATGCCCTGCTCACCTTCAACGTTGATGATGGATTCCAGCACCTGACCCGTAACTCGGAAATTTGGGTCGCCCACTCGGGCCTTCAGTCGCAGCAGCAATGCGCCGTCGTCACCTTCCATCTGCGCGATCGCGCGCACGGCATCCACGCGGACGGGTTCCGCCGGATCCGCGATTGCATCGACCAGATAACGAAATTTCGCGTGTCTGGAAAGGTCTCCACACTGAAGCAGGGCCAGCGCACAGCTCCCCCGGAGCGAGAGCGCGGAATCCTCCCGTCCGCCCCACACGGGTTCCATCTGGATATGTCGAAGACCACGAACGAATACGTCCGACTGGTCATGATCCATTTTCGTCAACCCGTCGACGATGGCTTTCTTTGCCCAGCATTTCGGATCTGTGGCCGAACCTTTTTGAAGCATTCGGTCGAACGCGTGGAGAAGGTCTGGAATGAGATCCCGAAGCTGAAGCTCGCCAACCACCTTCGCCGCCTGGGCCACAACAAGATTCGACCGATCGCCGAACGCCTTACGCAACGAGGCCATTGTCTGATCGGTGACAGGTTTACGCCCCAGTTCCCTTACCTGTTCGATGCGATCCTCCAGATTTGCCCTGGCCATATCGGGGCATTCTTAACAGGCGCTGCGCAACAGTAACCCTGTGACACGGCCGGCGTTATTGGTGCGGAAGCGGGCCTGGCAGTTGCATGCGTCGCCACGGAATATGGTTTCGGTTGCAGTTGGATCATCGTCGGCGGGCTGGTTTTCCTTCTGCCCCCAGTCGATGCCGCAACCCTTTGCGCCGAAGGCTGCACGTTCGGCACGCGTGAGGACAGCAACTGCATCTTCTGTTGGAGGGAGCGCAAAGCGCGCTTCCTGATCGTTATACTCGATCCGCGAATCGCGTTTTACATGCAGCCACCCGCCATCCCGGAACGTGTATTCGAGTGTGATCACGCCCTCGTCGTACCCGATGCGGCATGCGGTAACACCCGAACGAGTGGCTGGAATAGTATAGAGCGGCCCCATTTCTACGGTACGTCGCAGGCTCGCGATAGTATCCGCGTCCTTGGGAGGGATCGCTTTTTCCGCAGCAACACACTGAGGAGCGGCCGGTGTGGTCGCGTTCTGGCCGGGCAGCGGCACCGTTGAACAAGCTGCAAGCAAGAGACCGCCGCACACAAAAAACAGCCTTGCCTGCATTACCAGGCAGCCGGGCAATTCAAAACTGCGCATGCCACCGCACCAGTCCACCTTCGCTCTCCAGAAACTTGCTCAGGCCCGAGAGGCCGCGAATCGTCGTCTTTATCGCGTCAGCCCCCGTTTCGACCGGTTGCACATCGAAGGCTTCGCCCGAGAGATGCTTGCTGAATTTACCGAGGTCGGCATCCGCCGCCTCATTGAGCACGGACACCAATCCTGCCGTGATCTCCGCTTGTGTTTTTTTTTCGGGGTTGTTGTCCACCCACTGCTGGCACTTTGTGCGCAGCGCGCTGCTGATGTAGGTTTGCTCGATCCACTTGCGATTTTTCACAACATTGCTCGCCATCGCCCGCGCCTGTTCTTCCTTATTCCGGCGCCCGCTGGTGAATATGACCGAAGGGTGAGCCTTCTTCAGAACATATGCCGCGTTACGCGCTGTCTCCGCGAGATCAAGCGCTTCTATTTCCGGATCCGTCACGGAGGCGGCTTGTGGCAGTGCTGGTGAGTCTGCACTCGCCGGCGCCGGTGGATTCACGCCGACCGGGCCGGGCAACGGGGCTTTGGTTCGTGCCACCGTTCCGTCGTCGATGTTTGGGGTATTCGGGTCGGTTCCCAGCGGTCCCCCACTCCTGCTACCTGCCATATGAAAGTCCTCCTGCAGCTATAATCGAAAGCTTATAGACTTCCGGCATCGAAAGCGAAAGTCTTTTCATGAGCATGAAATGCGACGCTAAAGAAGGAGCGCTTCGAGCCGGCGGGCGTGCACGATATCGCGGAGCGGGGACCAGGCGAAGACAGTGAAGCGGCCGTCCTGAGACGCGACAAGCGCGATCGCGTCTCGCTGATCGGAGACGAATTGAGTGGCGGATAGGTGTCTCGTATTGCCGAGTTGAGAAGGATCCACGATTTCTTGCCGTGAGCCTTCGATGGGTTCTGTTACAAGGATATGTTCGACGCGCGGGGCTCCGTGACGCCGGACGATCTTCGTGCCAAAGGCGAGCAGTTCGAAGTGATCATTGATCACGGTCGCCCCATCCACAGCCGTCAGTCCCGCGAGCGCGTCGATGGCATCCATTTCGGAAAACGGTGGATCCACTCTGTAGGTCAGCGGCTGCAGGATGGAATTCCGCCATTCATTACTGTTCTGCGGGACCACGAGAAGTGAACCCCCGCGCCCATGCGCCCGCATCGAAACGGCAAGTCGAACCAGAATGTTCTCGGACTCGTCGTGGCCCGCCGAGGAGTAGAAGGCCAGAAGGGCGCTCAACGCCGCCGGGGCTTCCGCCATCACCGGCGCTTGTTGTTCGATGAACTTGACCTCGGCCCCTTCCAGCACGGCAACATTCGCAAACTTCGTTGTCGGTTCCGGCCGGCGGTACTTCACCACGAGCAGGCCGGGAGCAATGACTTCCAGGACAAAGCACCACGTTGGAACGCTGCGCGTCGTTCCCCAGACGGAAAGTTGATCGCCATACCACCAGACGCCAAAGTGGATTCCCGGACGCTCTACCGCCGGTGCCAGACGTGCCAGGACGTTCGGATCGAGACGCAGGCGCGTTCCAAATGTGAGAGGTCGATCGACTTGCTCTGGAGGCACGAAGGCCAGAGAGATCGTTGGCGACTTGCCTTCCTCGCGCAACAGGCTCGCCCAGAACGCGTTGCTGATCACTTCCTCAATGACGACGGCGTCAGGTTTTGGAGCATCAACAGAATCTCGAAATGCCGTGGTGCTCTCCGCCAATCGCGCCTGGATCCGCTCCGCAACCACTCGAGCTGCAGGATATGAGGGCCCGGTCATCCTACAAGTGTGTCTTTAGTGGTCCAGGGGAAGCAATGGTTGACATCGTTTTGAAATCAAACTCTTCCCAAACCCATGCCTCTCATGATTGACTACCGCCGTTTAGCAAAGGATCTCTGCAATGCAAAATGTGATATCGGCGCTGGGTATCGGCGTCTTCGTGGTGGTGGCCTGGGTCATATCGGAGGACCGCAAGAATTTTCCATGGCGCGTCGTGATCTGGGGAATTATCCTTCAATTCATCTTCGCATTCCTGGTACTGGGCTGGGGGCCGGGTACCCGGTTCTTTCTCCAGCTCAATGACGTTTTCAATGCGCTGCTGGTCTTTGCCAAGCAGGGCGCGAGTTTCGTTTTTGGCGCCCTTGGCTCGTCAGATGTCGGCGACCCCGCGATTTCCCTCAAAGAGTACCTGACGCGGCTCGGCGCAGAATCACGTGACCCTGTCATTCAGGCGGCCGTCAAGACAGGTACTGTGCCGGGCGTCTTCTTTGCATTCCAGGTTTTGACAACCATCATCTTTTTCAGCGCGCTGCTTTCGGTTCTGTACTACCTGGGCGTGATGCAGAAGATCGTGTTGCTGTTTGCCAAGGTTATGTCCTACACCATGCGGGTGTCGGGAGCCGAATCCCTTTCCAATTCCGCGAATATTTTTGTGGGCCAGACGGAGGCTCCTCTGGTTGTCCGGCCCTTCATTGAAAAGATGACGCGATCGGAGCTGATGGCAATCATGGTCGGCGGATTCGCCAACACGGCCGGGGGAGTGCTTGGCGCGTACATTCTGATGCTTTCCGGATATTTCCCGAACATTGCCGCGCACCTGATCTCGGCCTCGATCCTGTCGGCTCCCGCCGCCTTCATCATGGCGAAGGTCATGGTTCCGGAGCGTGAAGAGCCGCTGACGCGCGGTGAGGTCAAGATGGATGTTCCCATCGAAGACGCGAACATTCTGGATGCAGCGGCGAACGGCTCGACGATCGGCTGGCAGCTCTCGATCAATGTCGCGGCCATGCTGCTCACTTTTGTGGCTCTGATTGCGATGGCGAACCTGGGCGTCGGCTGGCTTGGTAACTTCTTCAGGAGCGGGAACGGCCTGGTTCAATTCGATCTCATCGTGATCGGTACACTGCTGAGCCTCTTCGCAATTGAGACGTATGGGCCGCCGAGAGACACCACGGTGTGGTGGTCACTGCCCGCGATCGGTTTGCTGTACGTCGCCGCCCGCACCACCCTGGGGCCCGATGCCGGCCGGCTGGTCGGACTGATTGCTGCCGCCGTCTGGTTGTCGTTGTTCTTTCAAACCGACGCCAAAGCCCCTGCAGGAAAGAAAGGCTGGGGCACGATCCTTGGTATTGGAATCGTTGCGAACCTGGGTTACATGCTTTTCGGGCCTCTGGCCGCCGACACGCAACTCTCTCTCCAGGGCATTCTCGGGTTTCTTCACTGGCCCGTGGCGTGGGCAATGGGTGTTCCCGCCAGAGACTGTATGACTGTTGGACGGTTGCTCGGCGAGAAATTGATCCTCACGGAGTTTGTCGCGTACTCGGATCTTGCGACCTATCTCGGCTCTGTGGGACGTGGGGAAGCTCCCGCGCTCGATCCCCGGTCGATCGTCATCGTGTCTTACGCACTGAGCGGTTTCTCGAATTTTGCGTCGATCGCGATTCAGATCGGCGGGATCGCGCCGCTCGCGCCCTCGCGCCGCGGCGATATTGCCAGGCTTGGACTGAAAGCCATGATCGGCGGAGCGCTTGCGAGTTACATGCTTGCCTCCGTTGCCGGCGCCTTCTACTCCGGCAGTTCGATGTTGGGTATCAAGTAGTCGCGATCGGCCCGCGTCATTATTTTGCTGGAGGGATCGTGTTAATGCGGTCCTTCACTCTCGCAATGAAGGCGCTTGCACCGATATTATCGTAATCATGAAGCCCTTTAGTGGCACGTGGCAGAAAGTGGATGCTCCCATTCACTACCTTCACTTTACCGCTCCAGACGCCGAAGGCCCCGTATCGCGGTAATCCAGAGGTATTGGGCACCTGCTTCCGATCGTCCGGCCATAGGAACAACACGTACTCCTCCCCCAGTTTGACCAACGGATCATCTTGTACGATTTCGGTGCAATTTCCTACCGTACCTCCAATCTGAAATAGAACTATTCTGTTGATCCCCGGGGGAAGTGTTCCAGCCAGACGCTCGGTAACCGATATCACGGAGTCTGTTTCAATTGCGTCTGTACGAGGGGGATTTCTCTGAAATGCAGGCAAAGTGTTCACCACGGTACCGACCACGATGAGGTCAGCGCCGAGTATCATTTGCTCCAATGACGTTGGGACGATCGTTTCTAAAATCGGCGACACGAATCCGCCGGGACAGGAGTGTGGAGGAGGGCTCTTTTGTTCCCGTACTTGTGCTGTGATGATGATGCTGACCAGTAACCCAGACAATAACCCGATGGGGCTTACTCGTATGTTCACAGGCTTAACACTCCTTTTCTCCTTCGGGCCGGAATGGCGTACTATCGAGTGCATCCAACCTTGGGAGGAACAGCATGCGGCTAATACGAATCGGGTTCGTTTCAATAGTAACACTTCTCGTTGCCTTGCCTGTGGGAGCCCAGGATCGCGGGGGACGCGGCGGGCAACGGGGAGGAGAACAAGGTGCGAATGCGCCCGCAGGTCAACGCGGCGGTGCCGGCGCGCCGCCGATGACCATGACGGTAGCGGGTTTTCAGGACGGCGGCCAATTTCCCGTGAAATTCAGTCAGGCTGCTGAAGGCGTGGCTCCTGGAGAGGGCACATCACCCGCGATAAGCTGGGCAAATGTGCCGGCAGGCACACAGGGTTTCGTGCTTCACATGCATGACATGGATCTCGCTCGCAACCGGACAACGGATGATCAGGTTCATTGGGTCGTGTGGAATATTCCGGCTACCGCCACTGGCTTGCCGGAAGGCGCTCCGAAGGGATCTCAAATGCCGAACGGCAGCTACCAGATCAGTGCGACCGGCCCAATGTATCGCGGTCCCGGTGCAGCGGCGAATGGACCGTTCCATCATTATGTGTTTGAACTTTTCGCCCTGGACACCAAACTCGACGTTCAACCGACGGCCGACGCATTCGACACCCGCGCAAACGTCATTAAAGCAGTCCAGGGACACGTTCTCGCAAAAGCCGTTTACGGCGGATTGTTCAGACGTCCCCAGTAGTGAGTCAAATTTCAAAACTCCCCTCCTAACTTAGGAGGGGTGGCTGCGCCATCAAGAGAGCAACCAGTTTAAACCGTCGGAGTGTCGGGAATGAAAGAGTCCTACAGTGAAGGAGTAGCGAACCACACTGGCCTTGGGTCATACGCAGGCATCCGTAAGGATGTAGGCGGGACGTTGATAGAGGTACGAGCA
>WNFT01000644.1_pt1 | contig 29196 bp, 27 predicted proteins | sample 5400191 | NCBI WGS metagenome assembly WNFT01 (sample SAMN13153359, study PRJNA577476) | soil metagenome | isolation source: 80 cm saprolite under Madrone tree | place: USA:California | collected 2016-06-14 | reverse complement strand
GTGCCGGCGGAACGGGCCATATCGGGGTCCAGTTCGCCCGCCTCGCTGGGGCAAGAGTTGCGACCACCGTCAGTACTCCAGCAAAGGCAAATCTAACTGCCGAACTGGGGGCAGAGCTGGTCATTAATTATCGCGAGCACGACTTTGCTGCTGCCGTCCGGGATTGGACCCAGGGGCGCGGGCTCGACGTCGCCCTGGACAATGTAGGAGCCGAGGCGATGCAGCGAACATTCTCCGTCATGGCACCCTATGGCCGAGTCGTCACGCTGATGGGTACTCCCGGCGATACGGCCGACGCAGCCGCCTATAATGGCAATCTTACCATCCACAATGTGATGATGCTGACGCCGATGTGGCGGAGACTGGGGGCACGGTTGCGCCAGCAAGCGGATCGGGTCCAGAAGTCGATGGTGCTATTGGCCGAAGGCAAGCTGCGTGTCGTCGTCGACCAGGTCTTCCCGATGGCAGAGGCGGTGGCCGCACATCGCTACCTCGAGAGCGGCCAAGCGATCGGCAAGGTGGTCCTAGCCATCTGATGGGCAACAGGCAGGCTCCACAACCGCTGTGATTGTCATTCGGCATGCAAGGTGGCTGCAATCCGCCAAACGTGCCCGATACAAACAACATATAGCCTACAGCCTCAAAAAATACCGCCGGGGATCTTGCCCGGCGGTTCAATGCTCCAAGTCTAAGAACGTTATAGGACGCCGGCGCCTCTGCCGCCTGTGGCGCCGGTGGCGCCGGTGCCTACATGTCCGCTCGAAGGGGGATTGTTCTTTCCCATATCCGTCAAGGGGCATTCCGGCGAGAGTATACGATTCACGCAGTCGTTGCGCGAAGCCGCCACGTCCGCGGGCACCGAATTATCCTCGCGATTGTAGGCGCCGAAGTCGTTGCCGGCGCTGGCCGTCCCGGCGAGAGCCACTAAGAGAGCCGCAGTCAAAAGAGTGGATTTCATAGCGTAGTTCTCCTTGGGGTTGGTTAAGGGTTAAGCGAGTGGGAGACGAGCTCGATGAGCGGAGGCGCCGAGCACTTTGGCGTTCAGACCGCCGGATCCTGGTAACCTGGCGCTCCGCAGTCATGGGATACTCATGACGTAGTTCCTCTTCTTAGTTCCGGTGGTCAAACCATTTGGCGAGGATACCGTTGACGGCGACCCAGACGATGGGGGACCGTCCCTCGCTGGCTCTATCCTGCGATCTTGAGGTGCTTTCGGTCTTTCGACATGGCATGAGGAATTTCAAATTGGCATGCTCGGCGCGTTGCAAGGGCGGATCGTCGCTAACGCTGTCCGGCTTCAACTTCATGCATTAGCCAGCAATCTCGCCAACTTCAGTCGGATGCACATCCTCGCCAATCATGGGCCCCGATTCGCATCAGGAGGTGCCGCACCTTCATGTTCAGGTTTTCAGCGGCCAGCGCCTCGGTCGGATGATCCAGCCGCTGGCCCAGAGTGCGTCAGCACAGGAGGAATCGTTTCTAAGAGCTACCAATCAGGATGCCCGTGCCAAAAACCAGCAAGCCGCCGACGACGATTTGAAAGGCGGCGGAAAGCAGGGGCGTATCCATATAGCGGTTGCGGACCCACGCGATGACGGCGAGCTCGACAGCAACGACAGCGCCGGCGATTGCTGTCGCCATCCAGAAGTTCGGGATCAGATAGGGCAAAGCGTGGCCAAGGCCGCCAATCGTCGTCATGAGCCCGCAGACAAGGCCCCGCAGTAGCGGGCTTCCGCGGCCGGTCAGCGAGCCGTTGTCGGAAAGCGCTTCCGCGAAGCCCATTGAGATGCCGGCACCGATGGCGGCCGCGAGGCCGACGAGGAACGTCGGCCAGCTTTCCTTGGTTGCGAAAGCAGCGGCAAAGAGCGGCGCCAGAGTCGACACCGAGCCATCCATCAGTCCCGCGAGACCGGGCTGGATGACCTGCAGGACGAAGAGTCGTCGTTCCGACTCGTGTTCCTCTTTGCGAACCTCGGCCGGCACGTATTGAGCCTCGAGCTGCTCCGCGCGGGCCTCGTGTCGACGTTCTTCCGCGGCAAGGTCACCAAGGAGCTGGCGGATCGCCGCGTCGGTCGAACGCTGCGCCGCTCGCGTATAGAAGCGCTTCGTCTCCGCTTCCATCAGCTCCGCTTGCTCGCGCACCTTGTCGAGGCCGAGCGGGCGCATCAACCAGACAGGCTTGCGCGCGACGAAGCCTTTCACGTCGTGGCGGCGGATCAGCGGGATGTGCTCGCCGAACCTTTTGCGATAGAGATTGAGAAGGCGATGGCGATGACCGTTCTCTTCCTCGGCCAAGGCGAGGAACATGTTGGCCGAGTCCGGATAGTTCTCTCGTAGGCCCTCGGCGAACTCGCCATAGATGCGGCTGTCTTCCTCCTCGAGGGAAATCGCGAGGGCAAGAAGGTCTTGCTCCGTAAGGTCAGAGAAGTTTTTCATCGGTTCGCTTGGACAACGTTGGAAGGATCATCAGCGCAAAATAGGAGATTCGCCAGCAGCAATCGGCAAATTTTGCCACCATCCAGGGAATCCGGGCTTAATCCAAGTTCATCCGTCAGGCCGCGCGGGCGCCGCCGCTTGGTCACTTGCTAATGGCCGGACGAGAGACCGGGTATCCCCAGCCCTAGCGCCTGAAGCAACAGGATCGCATTGAGCGTAAGCACAGCGGCAGTAGCGCCACACGCCACGACCGAAGTCATGCGGCTCGCGACGAAACTGCCCATCACGGACCGGCGTCGGCTGAGAATCAACAGAGCGATCATTGGCGCTGGCAGAACGAGGCTAAGCACAATCTGGCTGATAACGAGCGCAGCAGTCGCGTTGTAGCCCATCGCGACGACGAAGAAGGACGGCACCATCGTGACGAGACGCCGCACCCAGAGCGGGACTTGAAACCCTACAAAGCCCTGCATGATCATCTGGCCCGCCATCGTTCCTACCGCTGAACTGGAGATGCCGGAGGCCATGAGCGAGAGCAGGAATACGCCCGCCGCCCCCACCCCGAGCAGCGGGACCAGGGTGTGGAACGCGGTTTCGATCTGGGCGACATCGCTGTGCCCCTCATGGAAGACCGAGGCCGCCATCATCACCATGGCTATGTTCACCAGACCCGCGAACGACAGGGCCACCACGACCTCCCGATTGGAGAAGGCGATCAGCCGCCGCCGTTCCTCGGTGTTTCGTGCCGGTGCCCGGCCCTGCGTAAGCCCGGAGTGCAAGAAGATCGCGTGCGGCATCACAGTGGCACCGACGATGCCGACGGCGAGCATTGCCGCGCATGCATCGGGCAATTGCGGCAGCAAAGTGTGGGCTGCAGCCGCGCCCCAATCCGGCGGGGTAATGACCAGCTCGATCAGGTAGCTGATGCCGATCACCCCGACCAGGGCGCCGATGATGAGTTCCACAGGACGGAAACCCGCCCGCTCGAAAGCGAGAACGCCATAGGTGATGGCCGCGACGGCGACCATGCCAAAGAGTAGAGGCATGTGGAAGAGCAGCGACAGGCCGATGGCGCCGCCCACGAACTCGGCGAGGTCCGTCGCCATCGCTGCAATCTCGCTGGCGATCCACATCGAGATGACGACGGGTGGGGGAAAGTTGTCGCGGCACAATTCAGCGAGATTGCGGTTCGTGACAATGCCGATTTTGGCCGACATGGCCTGGAAGAGCATGGCGACTAGATTGGCCAGCAGCACCACCCAGAGCAAGCCGTAGCCGTAAGTGGCGCCCGCCTGGATATTCGTCGCGAAGTTGCCCGGATCCATATAGGCCACCGAGACAATCACCGCCGGACCGACAAAGGGAATGAAGGCCCGAATGCCGAGGCGGCGCCCCTCGAGTGCCTCACGGACAGCCAGAGTGGTTCGCCCCGACAGCGTCCCTGAAGCGGAAATGTCGCCCAACGGATGCATCATGAACTAAGCGTCTCCCGGCTCGATCAGTGTGGTCCGAGAGTGCCACCTGCGGTGCTTCCGATCTTTCGGCATAAAATGATGAATTTTGAAATCGCACGACCGACCTTGCTGGTGAGTTACCCCGAAAATCGGTTAGCCTTGGGCGTTTGTTTGTGCCTGCAAGTAAAAAAGCGACCTTACAAGCCCGGGAGGGAAAGCGTGCGGGCGCATGCCCGGGCCGCGTCACTTTGTCGGCGACGTGCCGGTGCTCGAAACTGCCCTGCCGGGTGCCGGCTATACGCGGCGAGTCTGTATGCTGCGTACACAGTGGCGGGCAGCGCCGCTCGTCAGTTCACGAAAGCCGGAAAGTCCGCTCCGGCACCATTCGGACAAACGTGGGTGATGGCGCATTGGTCCAACGGCGGACCCAAATCGGATTGGTGACCCAAATGGGATCGAGCCACGGAATAAAAGGGTAATTCTCGAATCCCTGCATCCTCATCGCCGCCGGTTACCATTCAAGAACTCTGCCCTCAATCCGCTAAGTGGCTGTAGATCAATCGGAAAATCATTGGCGATTTGTATAGTTGAGCCAATGCCGGACCAATACCGGATCACCAATTATGGGTCCAACGGGCCGCGTAGGGCGGGCCGTAAGTCACAAAGGAGATCCGATCCATGTTCCGCATGAGTCTCATCCCCGTTGCCATGGCAACGGTCATCGCCGTCGGCGCCACCGCCGGCCTGGCGTCTGCCGGCACCAACGACAACGCCCAGGAAATGGCTGCGTTCAGTAGCGCGAAGATCTCGCTTAGTCAGGCCATCGCCGCAGCCGAGCAGAAGGTCGGCGGCAAGGCTATGGACGGAGGTCTCAACAACGAGAACGGAGTCATGACCTTTGCGGTCGAGGTGGTTGATAAGGCTAACACCGTCCAGACCGTGCTCGTCGATCTCAACACCGGTGGGGTGATCAAGGTAGCGCCCGCCGATACCGAATCCGAAGGGAACGCCGAGCAAGACGGCCAAGAGAGCGGCAACTAGTCGACTAAAGGGAAAGCTGGCCCGTTCCCCTCGCGGGCCGGCTTTTCTTCGCTTCCTGTTTCAGGGAGAAGCACCATGTTGATCCGTAATACGGGGATCGCTGGGCACCCGGCCTCACCGGCGGCAATCGCTCTGGACAGTGCCTTGCCGTTTTCAATGGCAAAGAAGATCAAGGGTAACGCCGGAAGAAAGCTCGTGAAACCGATGAAAATCCTGCTGATCGAAGACGATGCCGAAACAGCCTCATACATCGCGAATGGTCTTCGCGAACATGGGCACGTCGTCGATCATGCCAAGAACGGCCGTGACGGTCTATTCCTGGCGGCAGGCGAGGCTTACGACGTCATGATTATCGATCGAATGTTGCCCGGCCTCGATGGCCTCAGCATCGTCAAGACCGTGCGGGGCGCCGGGGTTAAGGTGCCCGTCCTGTTCTTGACGACGATGGGCAGCGTGGCAGATCGCGTTCAGGGGCTTGCGGCCGGCGGCGACGACTATCTGGTGAAGCCGTTCGCCTTTGCCGAGCTCCTTGCGCGGGTTGAGGCGCTCGGGAGACGCCCCCCGCTGACCAAGATTGAAACGACATTGCATGTCGCTGATCTAGAGATGGATCTTCTAAAGCGAAAGGTGGTTCGAGCCGGTCAGGCGGTCGATCTGCAGCCACAGGAATTCAAGTTGCTCGAATACTTGATGCGGAATTCCGGGCGTGTCGTGACTCGTACGATGCTTCTCGAGAACGTCTGGGAGTTTCACTTCGATCCAAAAACCAACGTCGTTGAAACTCATATCAGCCGACTGCGGGCTAAGGTCGACCGCGAGTTTGCCATCGCTCTCATTCATACGATCCGCGGATCGGGGTATTGTCTGCGTGCCCCAGATCAGAATTTTTCGCACGACGGCGTTTCGACACGCTTTGAGGTATTCGGCGCTGTTCGGCGCCTCGGTGACTTGCCTGTTCGTGTTTGTCTATTGGCAAACCACGTCCTTCGCCACGGGACAAATGAGAGCCGCGATTTCGGCAGAAGCCGCGACGCTCGCCATGGAAGCGCGAAAGGATGGCACCACGGAATTGGCCCGAAAGATTGAAGCGCGGCTGCGATCTGCAGGCTGGCGCTCGTTCGACTATCTGCTGATCGATCGCAATGGCCAAACGCTGGCCGGAAATCTGCGCGGCGTTAATCCGGGCCCCGGATGGGGTGAGATTCACCAGCATAGATTGGCTGGCAATCCCGAGGAAATGCCTGACGATACGATTCTCCTGTTCGGCCTTGAATTGCCGGACGGCGCCCGTCCTTTTGTCGGCCAAAGTACCGATTCGCTTGTCGACTTGAGCCAGCTGGTGGCCGAGGCGTTTGCTGGGGCGGGAGCCGTCACCGTGGGGCTTGCCTTGCTGGGTGGCTTATTAATGAGCGGCACGCTTTTGCGTCGTGTCGAGACGGTCAACGCCGCAGCCGCGCGAATCATCGACGGCGATTTGGCCAATCGGATTCCCGAACGCGGAACCCAAGACGAATTCGATCGCTTGGCTGGGAACCTAAATCGGATGCTGGATCGTATCGAACATTTGATGGTCGGCCTTCGTCAAGTTTCCAGCGACATCGCCCACGATCTTCGCACGCCGCTCTCGCATTTGCGCCAGGATCTGGAAGCGGCGCGGCTTAAGGCGCCGTCGGCTGAGGGCTACATAGCGACCATCGATCGGGCGATCACGCAGACCGACGAGATCCTGTCTACATTCGGCGCACTCCTCCGCATTGCCGAGATCGAGGCGGGTGCAAGTCGGAGCGCCTTCACCGTGGTCGATATCTCTGAGGTCTTTACGCGCATCCGCGACGTATATGCCGCGGTCGTCGAGGACGAAGGGCGAATATTGCATGATGCAATCGAGCCAGGACTCACGGTCCGAGGCGACCGTGAGCTCTTGACGCAGATGCTCGCAAACCTTGTCGAAAATGCTATCCGGCACACGCCCCGCGGTACACGCATCCACCTCATGGTGAAGTCTGGCGAATCTGGTCCTGTCGGCATCGTCGCGGACAGTGGTCCTGGTATTCCCGAAGAAATGCGTGGCAAGGTTCTGCAGCGCTTCTTCCGCCTGGAGATCAGCCGCACTACCAGGGGAAGTGGCCTTGGTTTGTCATTGGTCGCCGCGATCGCCGACCTTCACGGCATCTCGCTCTCGCTTGAGGATAACCATCCGGGCCTTCGAGTCAGGCTAGAGTTCAGCCCGAAATATTCACAATTACCGCCCTAGTCCACACAGGCATGGGCTCGATCGACCGGCGTCCAAAATGGTTGTTCCTAACGACCTTTTCGACGCCGATGTCCGAAGCGGTGGTGGTTATTGGTCTCTTTATACCTGGCACAGCAGTTCTAACCGGCCCTACATGATTTCAGCCGTTTACCCTGTCCCCCGAGTAACAATTGGCAGCAGTGATCCTTTATGCGACGATAGATCGGGTGCATCGCTTATAGTGGGATCTGTAATCGCGCGTTGCGACGAGGCCTATGGGCACCAAGGGCTTTATCACTGATGTCATGGCTGACGGCAGTCCATATGGTAAAAGCGGCGGCACATTGGATCTTATGCGGACGGCATAGGATCAGTACCGCGCTGATAGTAACAGCGCTGAGCGGCGTCCTCGCGGGCTGTGCCGATCATAAACTTGACGCGACGTACTTCTATTTTAGCGACCTGCCCGACAATGGGCATAGCCGTGCCTATACATATCCGACCGACATCACGCGCGGGTATACGACTTATCCAGCCTTCCGCGTTCTCGATACGTATTAATCATTCGCCGTCGTGAATTGACGGTCTGGTGGCTGTTCCTAAGTCGGCATCAGGTCGCGCCAGGCGCAATCGGCGCAAAGCGCGCCGTTGCGCCGGGCGTGCGAACGGCTCGGGCTGATTCCATCGCAACTGATGCGTTGATCCGGAAGGCGGTCCGGGCGGCGCGAGATCGCTTGGCACAAGGCCTGCCAGTGGCGAACAGGCCTTCGCCAACGATGACCAAAATAGGCCTCGCGAAAATCAGGCGGTCAACCGTCCGCTCAATGGCACGGCGCCGGACCCGCATTGATCTGTTGAGGCGTGGTCAAGCCACCCACCGCGGCGCCGCCGACAGCGCCTGCTACGGCGCCCAGCAGCGGATTTCCACCGAGCGCGCCCAGAACGACGCCGCCAGCAGCACCGAGGCCAGCACCCGTCGCCGCCCGACACCCGGGCGTTTGGCCGCAAGCCGAGAGCGCAAGCAGACCCACTGCGAGGACCGGAAAGAGCATTTTAGTACGCATGTTAGTACGCATGAGGCGCTCCATTCGTGAGGGACAGGGACAGAATTAAAAAAATGCTGATCTTGCCGAATTGGCTCAATATCTGACTGACGCATCGTACTGGTGACTCAGATCTCCGTCGCACAGTGCGCCTTGAAAGTTCAGCGCCTTTTGGCCCCGTCCGAACGGCGGCAGATGCTCGATGCTCCGTTGACTCATACCTTGTCCTTTTCACATGCAAGCCCATTGCAGCCGATATATTTGACCCTTCGTGCCTTTTCGAAGCGTCTTCGCGGCTCGATCTTGTGACCCGAAAATAACGCCTGCGGCGCCTTCGGTCTTTCGGCCTAACGTCGGAAATTTTGCAATGGCACGATCGACCTTGCTGATGGGTTAGGCGGCAAAGCCAATCGTGCCAATTCACAATTCCCCGTGTTCGGCCGAAAGACCGAATGCAGGGCGGTGGTCATTTTCCGACCACGCAGATCGAACTGGGGAGAGGCTCCGATAAGGCCCGCTCGCTCGACTGTGTCGGTTGTAGTGGTCGTACACGTGAAACGGACAAAGGAGACACTAAATGTCGAGGCGCATACGCACAGTCGCCCTTTCCGCCGCTCTTGCCGTGATCTGCGTTTTGCCGGCAGCAGCCGAGAGCGGCTACAAGTTGATCAAGACCATCAATCTACCCGGAGAAAAAAGCGGCCCCGGCGACTGGGTTGCCTTCGACCGGCGAACGGACACCGTCTGGCTTTCGCAATCGCCGGATCACAACATCGTCGTCATAGACGCCAAGACGATGAAGGTCCGGGGCGTCGTGCCAGGCATCGCAAACGGCAATGGCATCGCCGTCACGCCGCAATATGCTTTCGTGGCAGACGCTGACAGCAACGATGTCGTGGTTGTGGACAAGAACAGCTTGAAGATTGTCGCGACATTAAGGCCTCAGGGCAAGACGCCCGATGGCGTGGTTTACGATTGGAGGGCCGACCGGGTCTATGTCACTTGCGACGACAGCAACGACATGACCGTTTTCAGAGGCAAGCCACCGTTTGCCCAGGTCGCCCATATCCAGCTGAAGCCCAACCCGGACAAGGACGGGCCGGATGTCCCGACCTACGTCGGCGCCAAGAAGCGGATCTACCAGCCGGTTCACAACGTCGTCGACGTGATCGATCCCGCGACGAATACGATCGCGACCATTTGGAAGTTCGACATCAAGGGCGACACCAAGCCCATGGTGTACGATTCCAAGACCAATCACCTGTTCATGGGCACAACGGACAAGATGATGCTGGTGCTCGATGCCGATTCGGGCGCCGTCGTCGCCTCGATCCCGCTCAAGGGGTCGGTCGACGAAACGGCCATCGACGAGAGCGTCCGCCGGGCCTATGCTGGCGACAAGGCCGGCAATATCGAGGTCATCGACCTCGACACGAACAGCGTCGTCGACACTCTGCCCTCGGAAAAGAATGTCCATACGCTAGCCGTGAACACGACAACTCATGACGTCTACGTGTATCGCGGCGTGAGCAACAAAGTGGACGTCTTCCAGAAGACGTCGACCAAGTAGGCGGCGAGATCATCCGGCCGCGCTCGTACGAAGCCGAGACGGCATCTCGGAATGCTGAGTCATGAATTCGGTTGTTAGTAATCCGATTACGACGAGATTGAACGCGGAGCTGCCGGTGGCGACGCGTGCAATGCCTGTGTCCCGTTCGGCAGGAGCAGACCTGTTGCGTGCCTTGGCGATCTTACTCGTGATGTTATGGCATCTTCCCACGACTGCGACGCCTGCGCTGCTGACAGGATTGAAGCCCTATAGCTGGATCGGGGTGGACCTCTTCTTCGTCCTAAGCGGGTATCTTATAGGAACGCAACTTCTGACCCCTATCGCACGCGGCGAACGCCCGGACCTGGGTGCGTTTTACCTGCGTAGATCATTGAGGATCTTGCCGGCGTTTCTAGTTGTGCTCGTCCTCTACACAGTCTTGCCCGCCCTGTGGGAAGCGCCCGATATGCAGCCGCTGTGGCGATTTTTGACTTTCACGATGAACTTCGATCTAGCCTATCAGTTGAACGGAACGTTCTCTCATGCGTGGTCGCTCTGTGTCGAGGCACAATTCTACCTCATCCTGCCTCTTATCCTTCTTCTGTTCGGACGAATCAGGTCAGCCACTCCGGCGCTCGCTGTGGCCATCTTGATTGTTTTAATCGGGATGGTCCTTCGATCTGCAATTTGGAACGAAGTCATAGGAGCAAGACTCGAGATGGGAAATTACAAAGGGCTCGGATTCCTCTATTTGAAAGATATCTACTACCCCACCTATTGTCGCCTGGATGGCTTGGTGTTCGGCGTTTTGCTCGCGGCCGCAAAAATTTTTTGGCCGAAACTCTGGCGGCACGCCGACAGCCGGGTCATGTTTACCGGCGGCGCCGTGTCCCTGGCGGCATCGCTCGCGCTTGCCGCCTATCGCGGTGCGCTCGCGCCCGCGCAGGCGCACTTGCCGACGCTGTCGCTACCGGGCGCTGTCGCTGCCTACCCCCTCTTTGCCTTTGGCTGCACGCTGATCTTGGCGTCGCTGATCAAAGCCGAGGCATTGCTGAGCCGCTGGCGCCTGCCGGGCGCCACATTGGTCGCCGCGCTCTCCTACAGTCTCTATCTCACTCACAAGCTGGTCATGCATCTGGACGGCCTGGTCATCGGCACCGACCGCCTTCAAGGCTGGACAGGTCTCCTCGTCTATTTCGGCACTAGCTTGGTGGCTGCCGGCGCACTTTGGCTGGTCATCGAGCGGCCATTTCTCCGAATGCGAAGCGGCATCTTAGCTCGGTCGCGTTCGTGGACAATGCGATCCAACGGGATTGGCAAATAGGTTGTCGCCGACGTGGAGTGGGCGGTGTCTGAACTGAAGGGCGATGGAGTCATGGGCGCCCGGATAGAGAAGCGGTCATTTGGCGGCAGCCGATCGGCTTTCGTGAACTGCCGACCGCCGATTGCTGGCGGATTCCCCTCGCTCTCTGTACCCCGAGCAGCGGTGCTGCCTGCCACAGTGCAAGCATAGGGACTTGCCGCGCAAGCTGGCGCCCGACATGGCGGTTTCAAGCGGCGCGACCTCGCCCGACGGCGTGGCGCAACCCGGGCATGCGTCAGCACTCTTGCCCACTCGGGCCTATAAGGTCTTTCCGGCCCTGCCGCTCCAAACTAGCGCCCAAGGTAAACCATTTTTGGTATAGCTCAGCGGTAGGGCCGGTCGTGCGATTTCAGAATCCCTGACTTATTCCGAAAGACTCAAAGCACCGCAGTTGTTATTTTTCGGACCGAACCTATTGATCCGGGGAGACGCCCCGTTCTGGATGCATCCGATGTCCAAGTCAACGCGCAGACAATTGCTCGCTGCTATTGGATTTGCCGGCATCGTAAGCGCTGGACGCCGAGTCCTGGCTGGGGCGGCCACGGACGAGTTCTCCGATCGAGTACGGCAACCGGGCAGCGAAAGCAAAAACCTGCTCCCCGCCCGCGAACAATCATTAGTTAAACAATGTGGCCTAAAGGACGCGCCTTGGCTCAAGAAGAAAATCTTCAACGAATTCGAACAGCACCAGACCGGCTGGGGAGGGACGCGGAATGCCTATCGGGATCGTTGCGAATCCATGCTTGGAGCCCTGGTTGAACGTCAACGATTAGGTTTCGCATGTCCGGTTGCTGACCAGATCTTTGCCGAGGCCCGCTGGCTCGCACTTTCCACAACTGACAAAAACCGAATTCTCAAGCGCTTTGCAGATTTCGATGAAGCTTTCGAACAGCAGAAGAATACGATTAATCCTTCGCCAATAGAGCAATCCGAGGACGGCTCCTGGGCACCGTATGTCAGTCAGCCATTTCAAAAACTCGACATCAGCATTGATTACATCAACCGCATAGTCGACCCCGAGGTTCCTCCGTCCCATTGTAACGTGGTGCCGCCAACGCCAGTGCTCAAGCGTCCCCTCACCTTTTTGAGGCATTGGGCAGATGCTGACGCAATGGTACGGCAGCTTCGGAAACTCCAACGGTCCGCAATACACAAAACCGGGAGGTGGAATCGCCAAGAGTATAGCTCACTTCTGAGTACTCTGGCGCAGCTGATGTTTAAAAAACCAATCGTGCGGTGGCTTCGGCAGGATGCCCATGACGACACCTTCACCGAGAATCATTCGAAAAAGTTTATTGAGTTTCTTGACGATGCGCAGGACCCTTGCACCGGCTGCTGGCGACACGGCTATGACTTTGCTGACGGCACGTCCCACGATGCATATGACCTTTCGAATCTCTATCACATCGTCCAGTATCGCAGAGACGGCATCAAGCATTGGAATTCAATCGTCGACGGACTGATAGCCGTTCGCCAATTCCAGTACCCTCAGGGGCCGGTTGGCGACTCGCATCAGGCAGATCACAACGTCTACGATGTCGTTCGTATCGCCATACGCTGTCTCGACGAGGCAAATCCGCCGATATCCAGTGATCGGCGCAGCCAACTGATGCGGTATGTTCGAGAGCTTGCACTGGACGCCGTCATGCGCCTCAGCATGAACTATCCTTCGCTGGATCAGGCGGTGCGGCTTTACGCCGTCCCCGGTGAGTCAAATTACTTCACCGTCAAGCTTCTCCACCTGATTGGCTTCTGGAGCGGCAAGAGCCGGTTCCTTAAGCCGGAGGAAATGAGCGACCGACGCAGACTGGCTGAGGCGGTGCTCCAGCGTTTGGTCGAACACCAAGACTCCTCGCCAATGCCTCAGCAATCGATCGCTCTGCTCAAGGGCTATTTGGGATACTGCTGATCACGCGCTCGTCGGCACCTGAGACTTCACGTTGGCAACCCCCTGATCGCGCTGTGCCAAAGCCTGCTCTGTCCAGTAGCAGCGCCGAAGGAAACAAACCCTGGCCGGCAAGCTCATTCGCCGCCGGCGGGAGAGCCAACCCCTAATTTGACGGATCGAGTGGCGGGAACCCTGGACAGTCGGGGCCCTTACCTCCGGCAGCATGACAGGGCGTGAACCTTGGTATCAAGCACTCAAACTTCAATGGCACTTGAGAATACTCGCGTTGAATAGATACGCGGGGTTCTAAGACCCATGCTCATCCTCGATAACGCAGGCAAAGAGGGATCGATCATGCGTCAAGAAAACCCCCTCCGAGCAGCAATCGGCAGAAGGTGAGCCAATGAAACTCCGCCACACCGTCGGCCTGATCTTCCTCGCCATGCTGTATGGCGCGCAGCAGGCCCAGGCCTCCGAAGTCATTCCGTGGTCTGATGTCGAGACAGCCTACAACACCTGCGGCCATGTCAGCTTGGACCGCTTGCATCCGTACTCGCTGAAGATGCTCTCGGCTCTGAGCCAGGGTACCTTGCTGCGCGACGACCCGCAGAACGAGTTCCTCCGGTCGTTCACCATGCCCAACTCCGAGTATGAGCAGGTCGGCGTCTGCATCCTCGGCTTCCTCAGATCTACAAGGTCCGCGTAATCATGTGGGTAGATTAGGGTCATGAGCCTGCTGCGGGATTTCCGTCGCGATTGGGGCCGCTGGTGTGCAGCCGAGCGCATAAGCGCGGTGCTATTCGTGCTCGTGGCGTTCGGCGCATCTGCCGCGATGTTCGTTACCGCGCATTCGTCCTAGACCTGCACAGAGGCGGCAATGTCCTCGCCATACAGGTCGTGGCAGGAAGATTAGGCGACGGAAAACCCGCGACAGGATGTAGATCGCCGATGGCGATACAGGCGCGGGAGATCGACGAAGTTCATAGGAATTGCGGGTATGTTGATTCGCGGCAGGTTATCGACGAAGGCTATTCCAGTCTTGATCGGCATCGGTCTTTTTCCGGCTGCTTGCGCGGTCACATCAGACCATAGCCCTCCTGCATACGAGTACAATGACCCGATCTATAGCTCGGTCAATTTTGACACTGGCGGCTGGAGCGGCTGGGGTAGCTGGAGCGGCTGGCGAGGTCACAGTGTCGCAGGCCACGCCGATTTTGGGGAGCATAACTAGCAATTCTTCGATCTTGGCGGGTGCGCCATCGAACGCGATCCCGTCGCCCAGCGTGGGCACACTGCCCGAATCGCACGTCACTGCCATCAATGCGCTATGCGAGCGACACACCGACCAAGGTGGTCGCAAAACAGCTTGGTCATGAACTCGATTGCACCGTCCCTTGTCGCCTGAGCCGACATGGGTATCGCATGGCGCTTATAATCATGGGCGCATGGTCAGCGATGCCCGTGTCCGCCGCCGCCGAACGGAGCCATGTGAGCTCCGTGGGCCGACTCGTCCGGACGATGGAAGCCGCCCCAAGCATGGAAAGGAGCAGCGTAACCATAATAGCCCTGGAGAGGGTATACCGGCTGAACATATGCCTCGCCCGCTATGAGGCAACCGTAGAGAGGATCGTAGTAGTAGCCCGGGGCGCATGCGACTTGAGCGGCAGCGAGTTCGGCCGCCACCTCGGTCGCGGCGATAACGCCGAGCATTAGACTCACTCTGATGAGCATTGTGGCGCGAATCATTGCAACCTCCTTTGGGCTCCTTCGCCAGGACGCGATTGTCGCTGCCATATTCGAAGCCGCTCGGAATTGAACCGGCTCCCGTCGGCCGTCGCCAAACAAGGAAAGGCGTCGTCAGCGGGATTGATCATCGCTTCATCCTCCTCGACCGAAGCTCAACCAGGCCAGAGCGTCGTCGTCGACATCCACTCAAGGTGTCAGGGCTGCTTTCGCCCGCGGAGACGATGGAACCACATACGAAGCGTCCCTTCTTTCCTGCGAATTCATCATCTATCTCGTTCGCACGGCTCCGGCGCTGGTCTCCGGTAGGGTAAAGCCGCACACCGCAGGCATGGCTCGGGATCGTGTTGGATCAATTCAACGTCCGCGCGAAATCCATTCGCAATTCAGCGTCAATGGCAGCAAACGGCCGGACAAGCCAAGCCAGCATAAGTGGACCTGAACCTCAGTTGGCCGGCTCGCCCCAAGAATCCATCTCGTGCAGCGCCACGGCAAAGGGCTTGGTTTCGTTGCTCTTCCCACCTAGGGCAGAAACTTTCGGAAAGAGCAGAATCGGATCAAGGGTTGTCTACCCGCGATACCGTTCTTGCAAATCGATCGAACCAGTAAGGTCGGTCGTGCTCTTTCAACATTCAACGTGCTAGGCCGAAAGACCAAAGGCCGGGCAGGTGCCATTTTTGAATCGCGAATTGAACCTGGGCATGCCTGCGGAGCAAGATCATGAGCCGAATTGGCCGCACCGTTGCCATCGCCACCCAGCTGACCGTCCCCGGCTTCTCGCAGGCGCGCGCGCAGGCCGCAGACGAAGAACGGTGCGCCCTTACTCTTCAGCGGGACGGGCGAGGATTCGCATGGACAAGGATGACCAGCTCTATGGAGGAGCATGTATGCGTGTTTCGTATTGGCGCTACCTTGCCTTGACCGTGCCCTTTCTGTCCACGGCCCTGGCGCTGTCACCGCGGTCGGCGCTCGCCCGGGAGGAATCCCCTCGCTGCAAGGCCTCGACGACGGCTGTCATCATGAACGAGATGCGCAGCATGCCGGACGTCCAGGTCTTCGAGTTTCGCGGCGTCGACGCCAACCTCGGCATCAAGCTCTACAACGAGCTTCCGCCGCACGGGGACGAACACGGCGACCGCTTCTATATCCTGATGAAGCCCGGCGCGCCGCTTTCGCAATTGATCGTCGGCGATTCGGGTTGTCTGCAGGACGCCGCTGCCGTCGATCACGGCACCGCCAGCGGGATCAAAAAGGCAATCGAGCGCACGGCCGCGGCCGACTCGATTTGAGGATGGGAGTTTGAATGTCATGACCCGGATTTCAGCCACTTCCTTCGCCATTCCACTCGCGCTCGCAGCCTCGCTGCTGACCGCCCACAAGGTCCAAGCCGCGGGAGATGCCGCCGCCGGCCAGGCTTACTTCAGTCACTGTGCGGCCTGCCATTCGACCAGCCCCGGCGTCAACAAGATTGGACCGTCGCTCGCGGGAATCGTGGGCAGCAAGGCCGGATCAGTCCCGGGATTCAATTTCTCACCGGGGATGAAGAACGCGGAAGTTACCTGGGACGACGGCTCGCTTGACAAGTTCCTGCAGAATCCCAACGGCTTTGTCCACGGCACCAAGATGTTCTACAGAGTCACCAATCCGACCGATCGCCAGAACGTCATTGCCTATCTCAACACGCTCAAACGGTGAAGCGCGCAGCTCTGGCGGCGCCTCAATCCAACGACGGAGAATCTCATGCCCCGGATCTCGATCAATGGCGTCCAACATGATATCGACGCCGACCCCCAGATGCCTCTGCTGTGGGCCCTTCGCGACATCCTCGGACTGACCGGCACCAAGTTCGGTTGCGGGGTCGGCGCCTGCGGGGCATGTACCGTCCACGTGGACGGGGCAGCCGTCCGCTCGTGCATGACAACCCTTGCCGATGCACATGGACACGCGGTCGTCACAATCGAGGGTCTCAGCCCCGATGGGAGCCATCCGCTACAGCGCGCCTGGGAGGACCACACCGTTCCACAGTGCGGATTTTGCCAACCGGGTCAGATCATGCAGGCCGCTTCGTTACTCAAGCAGACGCCGAGACCAACCGATCAGCAGATCGTCGACGCCATGGTGGGCAACCTCTGCCGCTGTGGCACCTACATGCGGATACGCCAAGCCATCAAGTCGGCGGCGGAGTCGGTGTGATGGCCAACATTCAGAATTTGAGCCGGCGAGGTGTGATCAAGGGTGCCGCCGTTGCCTCCGGACTTGTCCTCGGCTTCCACCTCGGCTTTCGCCATTTCCCTCAGGCCGAGGCCGCCCGGACCTGGCCCTTTCAGCCGAATGTCTATCTCGCCATCGATGAAACAGGCCTGGTGAGCATCATGGCGCACCGCTCAGAGATGGGCACGGGCATCAAGACCGACCTGCCCCTGATCGTCGCTGACGAGCTCGAGGCGGACTGGAAACGGGTCAAGGTCGTCCAGGCCGAAGGCGATGCCAGATATGGCGACCAGAATACCGATGGATCGCGCAGTACCTGGCAATTCTACCAGGCGATGCGTGAGGCGGGCGCCGCGGCGCGCCAAATGCTGGAAGCCGCCGCCGGCAAGATGTGGGATGTCCCGCCGGGCGAGTGCCGGGCGGAGAACGGAGCCGTCGTCCATGCCGTCAGCGGACGCCAGCTTTCCTTTGGCGCCCTCGTCAAGGTCGCGGCGAGCCTGCGCGTGCCCACATCCGACAGCCTGCGGCTCAAGGAGCCGAAAGCTTGGCGCTATATCGGCAGGCCGATGCCCATCGTCGACCTCAAGGATATCATCCGCGGCAAGGCGATCTATGGCCTCGACGTGGCTCTGCCGGGCATGAAATTCGCCTCGATCGAACGCTGCCCGGTCTATGGCGGCAAGGTCAAATCGTTCGATGCAACGGATGCGCTGAAGGTCGCAGGCGTGGAGCGCGTCGTCGAAATTCCCGCGACGCCCATTCCATCGGGCTTCAAGCCGTTGGGTGGCATCGCCGTGATCGCCAGCAACACCTGGGCCGCGCAGCAGGGCCGCGAGCGTCTCAAGATCGATTGGAATGAAGGGCCCAACGCCGCTCACGACAGCGCAACCTATCGCGCCGAATTGGAAGCGACGGCGCTCGAGCCGGGGCGACCTGTCCGTAGCCAGGGCGACGTCGACACCGCGCTTGCCACCGCCGCCCGGAAGGTCTCGGCGGACTATTTCGTCCCTTATCTGGCCCATGCTCCGATGGAAGTGCCCAACGCCGTGGCGCATTGGGAGGCGAATACCTGCGAGACCTGGTCCCCGGTCCAGAATCCGCAGGCCGCGCGTACGACTGTCGCGCAGGTGCTGGGCATTCCGGAGGCTGACGTCACGATCAACGTGACCCTTCTGGGCGGCGGCTTCGGGCGCAAATCGAAACCGGACTATGTGGCCGAAGCCGCCTTCCTGTCTCGCGCCGTGGGGGCACCGGTCAAGGTGACTTGGACCCGGGAGGACGAGATCCGGCACGACTATTACCATGCGATCACAGCCCAGCATCTTGAGGCGGGGCTCGACCGCGACGGCCGGGCTACTGCCTGGCTTCACCGGACCGTCTTTCCCCCGATTCCCTCCACGTTCCTGCCCGACGTCGTCTATGGCGATGCCGGCCATCTGCAGCAGGGCGTCGTCGATATGCCCTACGACATCTCGAACGTGCGCTGTGAGAACGGACCCGCCGCCAACCATGTGCGGATCGGGTGGTATCGCTCGGTCTACAATATCCCGCACGCCTTTGCCGTCTGCTCCTTCGCCGATGAACTCGCGTTCGCGGCGGGCAAGGACCCCGTCGAATACCTACGCTCGCTGCTGGGCGAGCCGCGTAAGATCGATCTGAAGGCGATGGGCGTCGACTATCCGAACTACGGGGTCGACGAACTGCTTCCGGCGATGAGCCACGCCTACCAAATCGACACCGGCCGGTTGCGCGGGGTGCTCGATCTCGTCGCTGAGAAAAGCGGCTGGGGCGGAAAGCTGCCGCCGCGGCAGGGACGCGGCATCGCCGTCCATCGCAGCTTCCTCAGCTATGTGGCGGCGGTCGCGCATGTAGAGGTCGGCCATGAAGGAGAGGTAACCATCCCGAGGATCGACCTGGCGGTGGATTGTGGACTTGTCGTCAATCCCGATCGCGTGCGAGCGCAAATGGAAGGTGCCGCGATCATGGGGATCAGCAACACGCTCTTTAGCAATATCACGATGAAGAAGGGGCGCACCGAACAGAGCAATTTCACCGATTACCTGGTGGCGCGCACCGACATTACCCCAGACACCCGCGTCCATATCGTCGAGAGCAGCGCGCCGCCGGGCGGCGTCGGAGAGCCCGGCGTGCCACCGATGGCGCCGGCGATCTGCAATGCGATCCACGCTGCCACCGGTAAGCGAATCCGCGCCCTGCCCGTCGATCCCGATCAACTGAAATCCGCCTGAAAGGACTGACTCATGGTTTCGCAAGCCTACACTCTCGCCAGCCGCATGGAACATGCCGATATCCCTGGCACCTCGCTTAGAGTATCACGCGTTGCGCTCGGAACATGGGCGATTGGTGGCTGGATGTGGGGCGGCACCGACGATGCCCGGTCTATCTCCACGATTCGCGCGGCAATCGACAATGGGATCAACCTCATCGATACCGCGCCCGCCTACGGCTTCGGTCATTCGGAGGAAATCGTCGGAAGGGCCATCACGCAAGGCAATCTGCGCTCGCGTGTCCATCTCGCAAGCAAGGTCGGGCTCGAGTGGCAGAACGGAAAGGTGTTCCGCAACGCCAGCCGTGCGCGGATCATGCGTGAAATCGACGAATCCCTGCGCCGGCTCCAGACGGACATCATCGATCTCTATCAGGTGCATTGGCCGGACCCGACGGTGGCGATTGAGGAGACCGCCGAGGCGATGCACGATCTTCTGAAGCGGGGCAAGATCCGCGCCATCGGCGTCAGTAATTTCTCTGTGGAGCAAATCGAGCGATTTCGCAAGGTCGCCCCGCTGCATAGCGTGCAGCCGCCCTATAATCTCTTCGAGCGCGGCATCGAGGCGGACATATTGCCGTATTGCCGTCTTCACGGCATCGCAACCCTGGGCTATGGCGCCTTGTGTCGCGGACTGCTGTCGGGCCGCATGCGCAATGACACCACCTTCGAGGGCGACGATTTGCGCCGCACCGATCCGAAATTTCAGCAACCTCGCTTCGGCCAATATTTGGACGCCGTGGCTCGGCTGAATCAGCTCGCCAGACGTTATGACAAGCGGATGATCCACCTGGCCGTGCGCTGGATGCTGGACCAAGGGATCACGGTGGCCCTCTGGGGAGCCAGGAGTCCCGATCAAATGCAGCCGGTCGACGCGATCGGCGGCTGGTTCCTGAACAGTGGCGCCAAGGCGGAGATCGATCGAATCCTGCGGGAAACGATCGTCGATCCTGTCGGCCCGGAGTTCATGGCGCCGCCAGCACGGGCATAACCGCCGCCCGAAGTGACCTGCAAGAGTGAGTGTCATGAAAACTGCGCCCGGACGACGCTTCGCCCTCATGACGATGGGACTCGGTATGGTCGCCGGTGCGACAGGCTTTGCCGCGCTACATGATGGAGTGGCGAGCGTTGCCGAGCCTTCCCTGCTGCCACCCGGAGCAAAATCGTTGGGAGAGCTCACCGCTCGTCTGAGCAAGGCACCGCGCCGCCGGGACTTCAAGACGGTGCCCATGATCCTGAACGATCCGAATCAATGGGATCACGCCGCGCTGTCCGAGGTAATCGCCTATCGTGGTGCGCCAAAGCAAGTCTGGGACAATACCGGTATCGCAGGCCCGTGGCTGGACGTCATGCGCAACTCGCTGAACGCGCAAGTCTGGTCATTCAGGCATCCGGATTTTCTCGCCGTTTCGGCGACGCACGGCACCGCGCATCTGGCGCTGTTCGGGCCGGCGATGTGGGAGAAATACCAGCTTGCGAAACTGACCGACGGCAAGTTCCAGAGCAATACGCTGGTAGTGGAGCAGAGGGGTGCCGCCGCCGACCCGAAGGACTACGAGAACCCGGCAGGCGCATTCTCGCCCCGCGACAACTCCATCCCGGCGCTGCAGCGGCGCGGTGTCGTCTTCCTCGCCTGTCACAACGCGATATGGGAGATTGCGGAGAAGCTGATCGCCACCGGGATGAATCCTGACCAGTTGTCGCACAACGCGCTGGCTGCCGAGCTGACCAACCACCTGATTGCCGATGTGGTGGTGACACCCGGGATGGGCGGCACCCTGCCCGAGCTGCAGCGGGGCGGCTTCAACTACGCAAATTCCGCCTGAGAACATTCGCAGGTGTCATCGCGCCCAGGCTGTGCAAAGGAGGTTGAGATGACGGTCGTGGCAATGAATGCGGTGCCGCGCCCCGCCGCCGCGGCGGCGCTCGGCGAGCGGCACTGGCGCGTGGCGGCCATCGCGTTGCTCTCGGTGCGGTTCATCCAGGGCTTCATCTACTGGGGTGGAGGCTCACGCCGCTTCATCTATGGCCCGGAGAAGCTCAACCCGGACGCGACTACTTGGATCGCGAACAAGTTCCAGAGTGCGATGCCCGGCGCACTGCTCGGCACCGATCACCTGATCGCCTTCCTGCTGCATCACTTCTGGCTGCTCTACCCGGCCGTGATCCTGTTCAGTGGCGCCGAGTTGATCGCCGGCGCGGCGCTGATGGCCGGGCTGCTGACACGCCTCGCGGCGCTGGTCTCGGTTGGCTTCTCGGTGCTGCTGATGCTGATGTTCGGTTGGCAGGGTGCTACCTGCATCGATGAATGGACGATGGCGGCCTGCAATCTCGCGATGGGCGCCACCTTGTTACTCGTCGGCAGCGGCGCCTATTCGCTCGATAATATGCTGCTCAAACGCAATCCCGGCCTAGCCGACCGCGCCTGGTTCCGCTGGCTCGCCGGCAGCCTACCGTTGCCGCTCACGGACACGGCGTTTCGCAATCTCGGGCTCGCGGTTCTGACCGCGGTCCTGGCCTTCAACATCGGAACCTACAGTTATTATCGCGGGTCGGTTGTCACGCCGTTCCACGGCGGCCCGGTCAGCCCCACGCAGCACCACTTTGCGCTCAGCAGCGGCGCTCTGCTACCCGATGGCGGCGCAAAATTCCATATCTACCTCGACGGCGGAACGCCCGAGGCACCGGCCCACATCATGAAGGCGGAACTCATTGGCGGCGAAAACGAGCCGCTCGAAACCTGGAACACCGAGACGCTGACCCGGCTGCCGGCGGATTCCATCCACAATGATTTCGCGTACAACAAGTTCAAGGCGGGCCCCTACGGCATCGTCGCCGAGATGGGCGCAATGGCGACCATTACGTTGCCGCCGGAGCCCAACGTTCATCTGCCCGCGGGCGGGAACATCATTCTGAGGTTGGTCGATGTGAACGGGCGCAGCTTCAGCCTGAAGCTGGCCGGCGCGGACGAGAACTCCTCAGTTCAGGGCCGTCAGGCGGGCCTCATTTTGAGCCGAAAGATCGAAAGCGCCGCGGATGGCATTTTAGGCCCGCAGACACCAAACCGGGCGACACTCCGGTATAGCCCGAAGAGCCGACGGCAGCGACTACCCTGGCTTTAATCTGAAAAAGGACAAATGATGAGCCAGCACCGCAAGAATCTGAGCGTCCAGCACAATGGCCACGGGCACTTCGACATGGCCGCCCAGCCCATTCTCACGACGACCGCCGGCAATCCGCTGGCAGAAAATCAGAACGCGATGACCGCCGGCTCGCGCGGCCCAGTCCTGATGCGGGATTACCAGCTCATCGAGAAGCTCGCCCACCAGAACCGCGAGCGTGTTCCCGAGCGCACCGTGCACGCCAAAGGCTGGGGCGCCTTCGGAACCCTCACAATCACCAACGACATCACCTGCTACACGAAGGCCAAGGTGTTCTCCCGGCTCGGCAAGAAAACAGAGATGCTGGCGCGCTTTTCTACTGTGGCCGGCGAGATGGGCGCGGCAGATGCCGAGCGCGACGTGCGCGGCTTTTCGCTCAAGTTCTACACCGAGGAAGGCAACTGGGATTTGGTCGGCAATAACACGCCGGTGTTTTTCATCCGCGACCCCTACAAGTTCCCCGACTTCGTTCATACCCAGAAACGGCACCCACGCACCAATATGCGCTCACCGACCGCCATGTGGGATTTCTGGTCACTGTCGCCCGAGTCGCTGCACCAGGTCACGATTCTCATGTCGGATCGCGGCCTGCCAACCGACGTGCGCCATATCAACGGCTATGGCAGCCATACCTACAGCTTCATCAACACCATCAACGAGCGGTTCTGGGTCAAGTTCCACTTCAAGACTCTTCAGGGTCACAAGCATTGGACCAATGCGGAGGCCGAGAAGATCGTCGGCAAGACCCGCGAATCGACCCAGGCCGATCTCTTCGGCGCCATCGAGAGGAAAGACTACCCGCGCTGGCACTTCTGGGTTCAGGTCATGCCGGAGGCCGATGCCGACAAGACCCCCTACAATCCCTTCGACCTCACCAAGGTGTGGCCGCACGGCGATTATCCGCTGATCGAGGTAGGCGTGATGGAGCTCAACCGCAACGCCGACAACTACTTCACCGAGATCGAGCAGGCTGCCTTCAGTCCATCCAACATCGTGGCCGGCATCGGCTTTTCGCCCGACAAGGTGCTCCAGGCGCGCATCTTCTCTTACGCCGACGCACATCGCCATCGCCTGGGCACCCATTACGAGGCGCTGCCGGTCAATGCGCCGAAGTGCCCCGTTCATCACTACCATAAGGACGGTGCGATGCGGTTCTTCGCCAATAATCCGAACCCGGATGCCTATTATGAGCCCAATTCGTTCAGTGGGCCGGTCGAGCGACGGAGCGCGGGGGAGCCGCCTTTGAAGATCTCAGGCAATGCCGACCGCTACAACCACCGGGTCGGCAATGACGACTTCATCCAGCCGCGTGCCCTGTTCAACCTGTTCGATGCCGGCCAGAAGAAGCGCTTGTTCTCAAATATCGCAGAGGCGATGGAGGGGGTCCCGGACGTCATTGTCAGGCGTCAGCTCGCGCTGTTCGACAAGGTACACCCAGACTATGGCGCGGGCGTGCGCGCGGCTTTGAAGGGGCGGTCGGCGCCGCAGGAAGCAGCAGAGTAGCGCAAAAAAAGCAGCCCTCGCGTTTGTAAGCCCGGCGCCCCGGCGCGCTATATTGCGGACATCGATCTTCCAATCGGCGCTGGGCGGCTGCTGTGGATGTCGTGCCGGTCAGGCAGACTCGGCGTCACCAAGCCCGGCGTTCTCCTCCACCACGCGGATTACCGCCGGCATGTCGAGCCCGCCCAGGCCGCGCGCAACCGCCGAGAGCAGATTTCCGTGCACCGCGGAGAGCACCGGCATAGGGGTCTGGGATTCCTGCGCCGCCTGTAGGGCGAGGGTCATGTCCTTCAGCCCCAGAGCCAGCCGGAAGGCCGGAGGCTCGTAGCGGCCGCTGAGCGCAATGTTGCCGTAGTTCTCATAGACCGGTGAGCGGAAGAGATTCTTGGCGATCAGCTCGTGGAAGGGCCGTGGATCGACGCCATGCTTGCGCAGCAGCGCGAAGGCTTCGCAGAGGGATTCCAGCATCGAGCCGATCAGGAAGTTGCCGGCCAGCTTGAACACGTTCGCCTGATCCGGGGCCTCGCCGACATGGATGATCCCCTGCCCCATCGCCTCGAGAACCGGTCGACAACGCTCCACCAGCGCGGCCGCCCCCCCGGCAGCGATCCAGAGCTTGGCCCCTGCCGCTACATCGGGCCGGCCGAAGACCGGCGCCGCGAGAAAGAGGCGCCCGGCCGCTGCGTGCTGCGCTGCAAGAGTGCGGGTGCAACTGGCGCTAACCGTGCTCATGGAGATATGAACGGCCTCGGGCGCGAGCCGGGAGAGTAACCCCTCGGACCCCAGAGTCACCGCCTCTAGCGCCGCGTCGTCCGCCAGCATTGTGATGACGAAATCCGCACCGTCGGCCGCCACCGCGGGCGTCTCGACGGCGGCGACATTGGCGCCGGCGAAAGATTCGGCTTTGCTGGGCGAGCGGTTCCAGACGGAGAGCGGCCAGCCCTTGGCCGCGATATTGCGGGCCATGCCTATGCCCATGTTGCCGAGTCCGATGAAGCCGATTTTGGTCATGAGTGTCCCTTCCGATCTGGCGACAATGGTCCGCCGGCGCGAGCCGGCAGCGGGTGGACCGATGCCTGGCTGACCGCCTAGGCGGTGCTCGAGACGAAAATGGTCGACCAGCCGACGAAGATCAGGACGCCGCCGTTCGCTGTTCGCCCTACACATTCTCCGTTCGTGCGGCACTATTCTACCAAATCGGCACGGTGGCTTGCCGGATGGCACGATCCTTATCGCGTCATCGATGTGATATCGTGCTGTGCCGACCTGACCCACGAAAAAGGCCCCGCGTGAGCGGGGCCAGTTAAACAGGGAGTTGGGGGCGTTGCGCCCCCAAGAGAGTAAACGCGGGCCGAGGGGGGTCATCCCGCGCTGCCTGCATCATGCAGTCTTCAGGTGCTTTCGGTCTTTCGGCCAAATATGCCGGATTTCGAAATCGCACGGTCTGCTCTGCCGGCTCAAACGATTTCCAAAGACGTGGCTGATAGCGAGGAAGCGCTACGAGGCTTAGAAGACTCTCGGGAAGCTGCGGCGGACCGAGAGTGTGATCGGCTCAGTCCGGAAGCGTGCCACGATTTAGGCTCGGGTGTTGAGGAAGCCCGAAGCAATCATGGCAGTTTCCACCTACCGCCCGCGGCCGCCGTGGCCGGAGCCAGAGGCGTGGCCATGGTATTGGTCGTGCTCATTGATGCCGCCATCATACAAGGTGTCGATGGAGGCACTGACTTGCATTGCATTTCCCGAAGGATTTCCGACGTCAGAAGCGGCGCAACCCTCTAGTGCCACAATGCAAAACAGGCAGGAAGCTAGAATTTTTATGGGAGGACCCTCATGTTAACTCTTGCGGGAATCTTCGTTTTCCAAGCGTCGTTGTTCAATTCACCGCTGGTCGACGTGCTCATGCCGCGATTCGATGGGGATTCGACGGTCCTTCGGGGACCGACCCCAAGACGGGGGGCGCAGGCGTAACGAGCTATCGCCGCTACCGATTGCACCCGCGATCCTCGGACGGGCATGATCAAAGATTGCCACCGTCTGCACTTCCCGTCTTTCCCCGCTCGATCGGGTATTTCAAGAACACACGGCGCGTTCGACTCTCACCTGCCGTCGATCGGGTGGCATTGCAGCGCCTTTGACTGCGGCCAACCGCAGATAGCCGACGTTCCCGCCGTTTTTTCGGGCAACACCCACAGACTGGAATTATCCCCTTCGAAGGCGCCTCAGCTCTAGGACGTCCGCAGGGTCGCCACGCTGGATGCAGCAACGGCGGCTCCTTGTTGCCCAACGGGTGCGTGAGCTGAATGGGGAGCCGCTGGCGAGGCTGGGCGTCCTCGCAGCCGGTCGAGATAGAGATAGACAACCGGGGTGGTATAAAGGGTCAAAAGCTGCGACAGAAGCAGGCCGCCAATGATGCTGTACCCAAGCGGTTGCCGGATCTCCGAACCGGTGCCGGTTCCAATCATCAGCGGCACGGCGCCGAGAAGCGCCGCCATCGTCGTCATCAGAATCGGACGGAAGCGCAAGACGCAGGCCCTGTGTATTGCCTCCTCCGGGGTCATGTTTCCTTGACGCTCCGCCTCTAGAGCAAAGTCAATGAGCATGATCGCATTCTTCTTGACGATGCCGATAAGCAAGATGATGCCCACCAGCGCGATAACGCTGAGGTCGAAGTGAAAGGCCATGAGCATGAGCAGGGCGCCGATCCCGGCTGATGGAATGGTCGAGAGAATCGTGATCGGGTGGATCGTGCTCTCATAGAGCATGCCAAGGATGAGGTAGATCACGACGAGAGCGGCGGCGATCAGAATGGGCGTGCTCGACAGAGAGGACTGGAAGGCCTGTGCATTGCCCTGAAAGCTCGTTATCAGCGAGGCCGGCTTACCGAGCTCCGCCTCAGTGCTCTCGATAGCGGCGACCGCTTGCCCGATGGAGGCACCAGGACGAAGATTGAAGGAAATCGTCACCGAGGGGAATTGGCTTTGATGATTGACCACGATGGGAGCAATCTTCTCGACGGATTGAACCAAGGTATTCAGCGGAACCTGCTGCCCGGCTGCAGAATCGAGATAAATGCCGCTCATGGCTCCCGGCCCATATTGGAACCTCGGGTCGACTTCTAGAATTACGTGATATTGATTCAACGTCGTGAGCATCGTCGAAACGATGCGCTGGCCGAAGGCATCGTCTAGAGTATTGTCGATGGTGGCAGGCAGGATGCCATAGCTCGACGCCGCGTCGCGATTCACCGTTATGTCGAGCAGGGGCCCCCATTTTCCTGATCGCTGGTGACGTCGGCGATGCCTGGCAGCGCTCTGAACTTCTCGAGGAACAGGCCGGCCCAATGATTCAGCTCACTCGCATCGACGTCGGCAAGCGTAAACTGATACTGGGTCTTGGACAGCCGCGCGCCGATGGTGATGTCCTGCGCGGCCTGCATGTAGAGAGTGATTCCTTGGATTTTCGCAAGTTTCGAACGCAGCCGGTTGATGACCTGGTCCGCGCTCGCATCGCGCTCGCTCTTCGGCTTGAGGGCGATGGTCATGCGGCCGTCATTCAGCGTCGTGGTGGCGCCGCCAGCGCCGATCTGCGAGCCGATCGAGGCCACAGCCGGATCCTGCGATACGATGCGAATGACGGCCTGCATGCGTTCGACCATGGCTGGGAAGGAGATGTCTTGCGATGCCTCCGCAATGCCGAGGATCATTCCCGTATCCTGCTGGGGAAAGAAGCCCTTGGGAATGACCACGTAAAGGTAGCCGGTCAGCGCGATCGTTCCCAGCATCACCATCAGCGTGATGAATTGGTGGCGAAGCACCACATTGAGCCCATGTTCGTAAAGGGCCAGAAGCCCATCGAAGCCCCGCTCCAGCACACGGTAAAGCCATCCGTGTTGTTCCCCACCCTACCGAAGCAGACGCGCGCACATCATCGGCGTCAGCGTCAGGGAAATGACGAGGGAGAGGACGAGGGCGACGCTGACCGTAATGGCGAACTCGCGGAACAACAGCCCCACGTACTCGCTCATCAGGAACAGCGGGATGAAAACGGCAATTAGCGACAGGGTCATGGATATGATGGTAAAGCCGATCTCGCCGGCCCCCTTCAGGGCCGCCTGAAGCGGCGTGGCACCCGCCTCCAAATGGCGAACGACATTCTCGATCACCACCCGGTTTTTCCGCTACCGGAGTGCGACGCTGTGCCACCAAACCATGAAGAACGCTCGATTGCCCATCGACGTACCAGCAGGCCGCGTAACTCTCGCCGCATTCTGCTCCGGCACGCATTGCTTGGCTCGAATGAGCCCCTCGCGGATCCTATTCGGCGAGTCCGGGCCGCCGGTCCCGGCTTTCATCCCTGGCCCGCGGAAAGGCCGTCGTGACTGCGCCCGTGGCGACAAAGTCGACCGTCAGGGCGAAATCCCTCACCGAAAGTTCCCGAACTGCCGCCCATTCGGGACGAGCCACGATCCGCAAACCGATCCGAAACCCCTGCGGAAGGAATCCGAAGGATCGCTTGAAAGTCTGGCCGAAGTAGCACTGGCTGAGGCGCACTAGCTGCGCCAAAGCCGCCATCGGAATCTGCCCAACCAGCGACTCGTCCAGATAAACGCAGACGTCGGCTTGGCGTCGAGCGTCGAAGAAAGCTATCGCCGCCAAATCCGGACCGCCTGTTTCCAAGCAGAGCGCGGAACCTCGATGCAGAGGCGTGACACCCCGCGAGGGATGCGCCCCATGTGTGGGCGCCGAACCCGTGATCGCACCCATGTCTGTTGAGATCGCGCCCCAAAGCGTCTTGTCTTCAAGGCACAGCCGCAGAGCCACGGAAAAACGGGTAAGCCGTGTCCCGAACCGGCCAACCGTCGAGTTGGCGTCAACGTCGAGGACGAAGCGAGGTGCCACCGCACCCGGCTGCCCGCTGCCCTTCTGCCCATGATCCATTGCCAAACGCGCGCCGGGCCCGCCGCTGAGGCGCAGCCGCGCCGACGCACGGAAGTTAAATTCAATCCGATCATGGCTCGGAGCCATCACGAAGCACGGCTCACCCTCTGAATTTTTCGTGGGACTCAGCCAGGGATTCAGGGGCGCCAACCCGTCGACGGTGGCGGCGATCATCTCTGTCTCTGCATGGTCCCTGCTCTCTGCCTTGGAATTTTGAATCGTCCGGCGATCGCGATTCCCGCCGTACCGCGAGCTTCGGGGGCTCCTGGGTTTCTTGGGCGGCCGCGGGGACACGGATGCATTCTCGTGGAGGAAGCGAATTGACGCTGCCGAGGACGGGGGTTTCACCA
>WNFT01000642.1_pt1 | contig 29256 bp, 27 predicted proteins | sample 5400191 | NCBI WGS metagenome assembly WNFT01 (sample SAMN13153359, study PRJNA577476) | soil metagenome | isolation source: 80 cm saprolite under Madrone tree | place: USA:California | collected 2016-06-14 | reverse complement strand
TCTGATCGAACCCGAGGTGCGGCACGACGACCACCGCCTGCGGATGCCGATCGAGCGCGCGCCGCAGGCGATCGGCGCCCGAGACGGTCCGCGTGTCCAAGCCATAGCCCGGGTTCGCCGGCTCCGGCCCGCAATGGATCACCACCGGCTTGCGCCATCGCCCGGAAGCGCGCCACACCGGATCGAGGCGGGGATCGTCAGGAGCGATCTTCATCACGTGCGAATGGATCTTCACCCCGCGGAAGGGACCGGACAGCGCTTCTTCGAGGATCTCTTCCCCGCCCTCCTCGCCAGGGAAGACCGTGCAACAAGGCACCACCTCGGGGTTCCGCCGGGAAACGTCGAGCGTGAAGTCGTTCAGGGCGCGCGCCAGGCCCGGCTTGTGCACGTAGGGGAGCGCGACCATGCGCGCGACGCCGCCCTCGCGCAGCGTCCGCACTGCGTCGTCCACGCCGGCGCGGTACTTGATGTGCCAGGCGTGCGCGTCGAACCACCGCCGGATCGCCTCCGCGAGCCGCTCCGGATGGAGATGGACATGCGCGTCGACGACCATCTGGGATTGCACGGCGCAATCTCTGCCGCGCGACTGCCACCAGCGCAAGCGTCCCCCGGCAAGCACCCTCCTCGTCCTCGAAGCACACGCCGTCCGCGCGCCCACCGTACGAGTGGGCACCTGCTCTTTTGGTCTCTAGACGCGTGGGATGAAGTCGGTTACGCAAACAGTTGGTCCCACATATGGGCACCTCGACGCGCATCCTGGCGGTCGCATTCGTGGCAGTGGTCGCCGCCTTCATCGGGTCCACCATCCTGGTCCAGCGTGAGTCGCGGGTCATCGACGCGGACGCGAGCTTGATCTCGCGCGACGCGGCGCCCGGGATCCAGGTGATCAGCAATCTGCGCGTGGAGCTCCGCGAGATGCAGACGCGCGCTCTGCGGGTGATCGAGAGCGGAGCGCCGGGCGCCGAAGTGGCGGATTCGCGCCGCCGGCTCGACCAACTGCTGGAGCAAGCGGTCGGGCTACCTACGGACGCCCACGAGGCGTTGTTGCTGGGCAAGCTCCACAGCGCAGTGCGCGCTTTCGACGAGGCGACGGAGCGCGCGCTGGAGCAGGCGCGCGGCGGCCATCGGGAAGAGGCCGCCCGGACCGTGAGGGGCGACGTGTGGCGGCTGGCCGACGTCGCTGGAGCTGCCGCGAACGAGCTCGTCCTCTACGACGTCAAGGCCGCCGAGAGCGCGGCCCAGCGCATCGAGGCCGCGCGGCGGCGGGGCAACCGGACCGCCTGGCAACTCGATGCGCTCTGCGCGCTGCTTGCGGCGTCCGCTGCCTTCGCCACCGTGCGCGCGGTGCGGCAGATGCAGCGCGTCCAGCAGGCGAATCATGATCTGACGCAGCGAAAGGCCGCCGAGCTGGAGCAGTTCGCCGGCCGGGTCGCGCACGACATCCTCAGCCCGCTCTCGGCGGTGAGCATGGCGATGACGCTGGTCGAGAAGAGCCCGGCGCAGTCGGGCGAGGCGTTGCAGCGCGCTCAATCCAGTCTCTCCCGCGTGCGGCGCATCGTCGATGGGCTGCTCGAGTTCGCGCGCGCCGGCGCCCGTCCGGAGACGGGCGCGCGGGCCGACGTCCGGGTCGTCGCCGCCGGGCTGCTGGACGAGCTCGGGCCCTTCGCCGGCCAACGCCATGCGGTCTTGCGCTTCGACGACGTGCCCGACTGCGCCGTGGCTTGCAGCCCCGGCGTCCTCCTCAGCCTTCTCGGCAACCTGCTGCGCAACGGCCTCAAGTACCTGGGGAACGCCGAGGTGCGGGAGGTATCGCTGCGCGTGCGCCCGCGGCGCGGCCGCGTGCTCTTCGAGGTGGAGGACACCGGCCCCGGCATTCCTCCGGCGCTCGGCGAGCGCATCTTCGAGCCGTACGTCCGCGGCCCGAACACGGGAGCGCCGGGGATCGGGCTCGGGCTTGCGACCGTAAAGCGCCTCGTCGTGTCGCACGGCGGCACCCTCGGCGTCCGCACGGGCCTGAACGGAGGCGCGCTCTTCTGGTTCGAGCTGGACGAGGCGTTACCCGCGGAACCGCGGCAGCCGCAAGGGCAGCGCTCCGCCCTGCGCAGCGCCTGACGTCGCGTCCTGCACGTAGCGCCAGCCGAAGCGGCCCTTGATGCAGAGGTTGCCGCGCGTGACGGAGTGATCGAGCGGTGACGTCACCTTGACGATCTGGTTGTCCTGGACGTGAAGGCGCAGCGTACATCCCACGCCGCAGTAGCCGCAGATGGTGTCCACCTGGGTCTGCCTGCCCTCGTCCCAGGTGCCGTCCTGCCGGCGGTCGTACTCGCTCTTGAACATGAGGGCGCCAGTAGGACAGACCGCGATGCAGTTGCCGCAATAGACGCAAGCGGAACGAGGCAGCGGGACGCCCAGCTCGGTCGAGATGTGCGCGTCGAATCCACGGCCTGCGGCGGAGATCGCGAAGGTATTCTGGAAATCGTCCCCGCAGGCCTCGACGCACTTGTAGCAGAGGATGCATTTCGAGTAGTCGCGGACGTAGAGGTCGTTGTCGATCTTGACCGGCTGCGCGACGGTCGCGGCATCGCCGGCCGGCCCGTATCGATCGGGCCGGCATCCGTACTCGGACATCCAACCTTCGACGTCGGGCGTGGTGGAGAGATCGACGGAAGAGGCGAGGAATTCGAGGACCATCTTCCGGCTGTGGCGGACCCGCTCGGAGTCGGTCCGGACGACCATCCCGGCCTCGACCTTGCGCGAGCAGGACGGCACGAGCACTCGCGAACCCTCCAGCTCGACGACGCAGACCCGGCAGACGTTCACCGGATGGAGGGTCTCGAGATAGCAGAGCGTCGGGATCGCCTTCCCCCGCTGCCGGCAGGCCTGGAGCAGCGTCGTTCCCTCCTCGACGCGGACGGCCTCGCCGTCGATCTGGAGCGGCAGGGTGCTCACCGGAGCTTGCCTTCCTCGAAGAGCCGGAGCCGCCTGGCCGCGGATTCGATCGCGCCGTAAGCCGTCTGCCCCAGGCCGCAGATCGATGCGTCCTTCATCGCCCGGCCGATCTCGTCGAGGAGCGCCAGCTCGGCGGCGGTGGATCCGCGCGGCCTCCGGGTCACGATCCGGTGCAAGGCCTCTTCCTGACGCACGGTGCCGACCCGGCAGGGGACGCACTGGCCGCAGGACTCGTCGCGGAAGAAGGCCGCGATGCGCAGCAGGACCGAAGGCAGATCGACGGAGTCATCGAATACCATCGCCACTCCCGAGCCGAGCGTTACCTGTGCGGCCCGCGCCCCCTCGAAGGTGAGCGGGATGTCGAGCTCGTCGCCGCGGACGAACGCTCCAGCCGCGCCACCAAGGAGGATCGCCTGCGCCTTCCGGCCTCCCGCCACACCGCCCGCGAGGGCGAGCAGATCGCGCAGCGTCGCCCCGAACTCCACCTCGTAGACGCCGGGCCGCTCGACGCAGCCGCACACGCAGAAGAGCTTGGGCCCCGTGGACTGCGGCGTGCCGATGCGCGCGTAAGCCGCGCCGCCCTCGAGCACGATGCCGAGAACGTTCACCAGCGTCTCGACGTTGTTCACCACCGTCGGTTTCCCGAACAGACCGGACTCCACCGGAAAGGGAGGCTTGTTGCGCGGCTCGCCGCGAAAGCCCTCGATCGAGTTGAAGATGGCGGTTTCCTCGCCGCAGATGTAGGCGCCGGCTCCCTTGCGGATCTCGACGTCGAAGCGAACGCCTCGACCCATCACGTCGCCACCGAGGAGGCCGCGGGCGCGCGCCGCGTCGATCGCGCACTGCAACCGCTCGACCGCGAGGGGGTACTCTCCACGCACGTAGACGAATCCTTGCTCGCATCCCGTCGCGTAGGCGCAGATCGTCATCGACTCGACGACCGCGAACGGATCGCCCTCCATGAGCACGCGGTCCTTGAAGGTGCCTGGCTCCGACTCGTCCGCGTTGCAGATCAGGTAGTGCGGCCGCGCCGGTTGCCGCGCGACGGCGTCCCACTTGCGGCCGGTGGGAAAGGCCGCCCCTCCACGCCCCGTCAGCTTCGAGTCGAGCACCTCCCGGATCACGCCTTCCGCCGCGAGCTCGAACGCGCGCCTCAGCGCGAGGTAGCCGCCGTGAGCCAGGTAATCGTCGAGGCTCCCCGGATCGATCACGCCGACCCGCTTGAGCAGGCGCAACGAAGGATCGCCCGCCTGCGGCAGTCGCTGGCGGCGCATCTCGGGCAGCGTCTCTCCGGCGAGCGCCGCCCGGGCCTGCTCCACCGTGACGGGACCGAAGAGCCGTTCCGCCGGGGAGCGGCCTGCGACGGTGAGAAAAGCAGCCGGCGCTTGGTCGCAGAGGCCGAGGCATGGGCTTCGCAGCCAGGCCGCGCCATTCTCGTCGCTGGCGGTCCGTTCGAGGTCCGCGATCAGCTCGTTCGCGCCCCGGCAACGGCAGGCGATGTCATCGCAGACGTGCAGGACCCGCAGCGGTTGCGGTTCCAGCGAAAGCAGCGCGTAGAAGGTGGCCACGCCGTAGGCATCGGCGGGAGGGACGCCAAGGCGCTTGCAGATGTAGCCGAGCGCGCCCTCGCTGATGAAGCCCACCCGGGCCTGCACCGCCTGGAGGGCAGGGAGAAGCAGGTGACGCCGGCCCTGGCGGAAGCCGGCGGCGAAATGGGTGCCGTCGCGCCCCGGATCGTCACCGAACCGCGCATCGATCGCCTCGCGTTCCTCGGCGGTCGGCTCCGCTTCCAGTTGCCGCAGGTCCACCTAGCCTCCCGCCGCGGGGACCGACCTGGCGGCGCTCGAAGAGCGCGCCGCCCCGGTGCGCAGCGGGTCGACGCGGACCGCGCACGCCTTGAACTCCGCCGTTCCCGACTTCGGATCCGTCGCATCGATGGTGAGCGCGTTGACGCGCACTTCGTCCTGGAAGTGGGGCGTCATGAACACCAGGCCTGCGCGCAGCGACGGGTCGATGTGGACCGGCGCGACCACGGTGCCACGACGGGAAGAAACGCGCACGGCCTCGCCCTCGACCAGCCCCAGACGCCGCGCATCTTCGCCGGAGATGTCGAGCGTCTCCCCCCGTCTGAGGGGCGAGGGCAGACCGCCGGTCTGGACGCCCGTGTTGTACGAGTCGAGCCGCCGCCCTGTGGTGAGAACGAAGGGGAACTCATCATCGGGCCTCTCGACGGGCGGCCGGTGCTCGACCACCGAGAACGGCGCGGGGGGCCCGAGCCGCGGCTCGTGCCAGAGGCGGCTGTGCAGGAACAGCTCTCCCGGATGCTGCTCGTCGTAACAAGGCCACTGCAGCCCTCCATGTTCTTCGAGCCGCCTGTAGCTCATGCCGGCGAAGTTCGGCGCAAGAGAGCGCACCTCGTCCCAGACCTGCTCAGCGCCCGGATTGCCCCAGTCGTGACCGAGACGAGCCGCGATCCGGCACAGGATCCAGAGCTCGTCGCGCGCGTCACCAGGGGGATCGAGCGCCTTGCGCACGCGCTGGACGCGGCGCTCGCTGCTGGTGACAGTGCCCTCGCCTTCGCACCAGGTGGCGGTCGCGGGGAGCACCACGTCCGCGAGCTGCGCGGTCGGCGTGAGGAAGATCTCCTGCACCACGAGAAAGGCGAGCCCCTCGAGGAGCGCCTGGGCGCGATGCTGATCGGCTTCCGACTGGCAGGGATTCTCCCCGATGACGTAGAGCGACTCGAGATCTCCTCGCTCCATCGCTTCGAACATCTGCGTCAGGTTCCAGCCATGTTGCGGCCGGAGCGGGAGGCCCCACTTGGACTCGAACTTCGCCCTCACGGCCGGGTCGAGCACGTCCTGGAACCCCGGCAGGCGATTCGGGATGGCGCCCATGTCGCCGCCGCCCTGGACGTTGTTCTGGCCACGCAGCGGATTGAGGCCCGAGCCGTAGCGGCCGACGTGGCCGGTGAGCAAGGCGAGATTGATCAGCGCGAGGACGTTGTCGACCGAGGTGTGGTGCTCGGTGATTCCCAGCGTCCAGCAGATCATCGCCCGGTCGGCCCGGGCATACGCCTGAGCCGCCTCCCGGATCGCTTCGGCCGGGACGCCGGTCACGCGCTCGGCGTACTCGAGGGTGTAGGGCTCGACACAGTCGCGGTAAGCCGGGTAGCCCGTTGTAGCGCGCTCGATGAACGCGGTGTTGGCGATCCCGTCGTGGATGATCTCGCGCGCCATGGCGTTGGCCAGCGCGATGTCCGTGCCGACCTCGAGGCCCAGCCAGCGATCAGCCCAGCGCGCGGATGCGGTCCGCCGCGGATCGACGACGAACAGCCTGGCGCCGGCGTTCACGCCTTTGAGCACGTGATGGAAGAAGATCGGGTGGGTCTCCCTGGCATTCGAGCCCCAGAGGAAGATGACCTCGGCGTCCTCGACTTCCCGGTAGGAGCTGGTCCCGCCCCCCGCTCCGAACACCGTCGCCAGACCGACGACGCTGGGCGCGTGTCAGGTCCGGTTACAACTGTCGATGTTGTGCGTGCCGAAGACGACGCGTGCCAGCTTCTGCGCGAGGAAGTTGACCTCGTTGGTGGCCCGCGAGCAGCTGAAGACGCCGATCGCGTCCGGACCTGCCTCGTCGATCGTCCGGCGGAATCCCGCGGCCACCCGATCGAGTGCCTCATCCCAGGTCGCCGGACGAAGGTCTTTGCCCTCACGGACCAGAGGATGGGTCAATCGCTGATACTGCGTCTCCATGGCTGTTTCCGGAAAGGCGGTGAGTCTAGGCGCCGCGGAAAGAGGAGGTCAATGAGTCAGACGCGGCAGGATCGGGCCGACCTTCCGGGGTGTTTCCCTTGACCGGCAGGGCTGCAGCCTGTACGTTCCCGCGCCCTCCGGACAATTCCGTTCGGAGTGAAGCGCCTGCTCGCCTTCCCGCCCGGCCGGCGGAAGGTGGGGGGAAATTCGAGGGAAGCGAAAAAGATGTCCCAGGGCCCGTTGCACTACGAAAGCCGCAAACCGACCGTAGTGGAGAAGTTCCGCACCCACGAGCGCGACACCGGCTCGCCGGAGGTGCAGGTCGCGCTACTCACCGAGCGCATCCATTACTTGACCGAGCACTTCAAGACGCACAAGAAGGACCACCATTCGCGGCGAGGACTGCTCAAGCTCGTGGGCCAGCGCCGGCGGCTGCTCGATTACCTCAAGACAAAGGACACCACCCGGTACCGCAAGCTGATCGACGGTCTGGGGATCCGGAAGTAGGAGATGAGTTTCGCGAGGGGCATCGAAAGGTGCCCCTCGGCTGTTTTGCAAGAGCGGGTTGAACCCGGGAGCCGCACCGGACCCTCATCGAAGCAGCGAAAGCGATTTCGCTCCTGCGATCAGGATCCAACGGTCCCCGGATCCGACCCCTGACAGACGACCAGAACGCAGCGCGGGCAACGGGTCCGCGCGAAAGGACGTTGCACATGGCAGAAGCAAATTCGGTCTCCGCGAAAGTCGGGAACCAGAGCATCTCGCTCGAAACGGGCAAGCTGGCCAAGCAGGCCGACGGCTCGGTGGTGGTTCGCAGCGGAGACAGCATGGTGCTGGTCACGGCCGTATCCGCGAAGGAGCCAAAGCCGGGCCTCGATTTCTTTCCGCTCACGGTCGACTACCAGGAGCGCCTCTCCGCGGCTGGCCGCATCCCCGGCAGCTTCTTCCGGCGGGAGGGCCGGCTCACCGAGCGGGAAACGCTGATCTCGCGCCTCATCGACCGCTCGTTGCGGCCGCTCTTCCCGGAGGGCTACCAGAACGAGACGCAGTTGATCGCAACGGTGTTCTCCGCGGACCCCGCTTACGACACCGACGTGCTGGCGTTGACCGGCGCCTCCTTCGCGATGTCGGTCAGTGACGTGCCCTTCCCCTTCCAGTTCGCCGGGGTCCGCGTCGGCCGGGTGGGCGGGCAGTTCATCGCCAACCCTAGCGAGACGGAGCGCGACCAGAGCGACATCGACGTGATCATGGCGGCCAACCGCGACTCGATCTTCATGGTCGAGGGCGGCGGCAAGGAAGTGAGCGAGAACGACATGATCGAGGCGCTGCTCTTCGGGCAGCGCGCCATCGCTCCCTTGCTGGAGGCGCAGGAGCAGCTGGCGAAGGTGGTGAAGCGGGAGAAGCGCGGGTTCGACAAGGTGCCACTCGCCGAGGGCGTCGCGGCCCGCGTCCGTGAGGTGGCGCTGGAGAAGGTGCGCGCGGCCTATGCCCAGCACGACAAGCACGACCGCTACGGTCAGCTCTCGCAGATCAAGAAGGACGTGGTGGCCGAGCTGACCGCTCCGGGCGCGCAGTTCGAAGGCAAGGACAAGGACGTCAAGACCGCGCTCGAGGACCTCAAGTACGAATACATGCGCCGCATGATCACGCACGATGGGCAGCGCATCGGCGGCCGCGACACGAAGACCGTCCGCACGATCTCCTGCGAGGTGGGTATCCTTCCGCGCGCGCACGGGTCAGCGCTCTTCACCCGCGGGGAGACGCAGAGCATCGTCACCACCACCCTGGGCACCTCCGAGGACGAGCAGCGGATGGAGAGCCTCAAGGGGCAGTCGTTCCGCAAGTTCATGCTCCACTACAACTTCCCGCCCTACTCGGTCGGCGAGGTGAAGCCGCTGCGCGGCGCGGGCCGGCGCGAGATCGGGCACGGCGTGCTGGCGGAGCGCGCGCTGCGGGCGGTGCTGCCGCCCGACGACAAGTTCCCCTACACCATCCGGGTGGTGAGCGACATCCTCGAGTCGAACGGCTCGTCGTCGATGGCCACCGTCTGCGGCGGCACGCTGGCGCTGATGGACGCAGGCGTGCCGATCAGCGCGCCGGTGGCGGGCATCGCCATGGGCCTGATCAAAGAACAGGACCGGATCGCCATCCTCTCCGACATCCTCGGCGACGAGGACCACCTGGGGGACATGGACTTCAAGGTGTGCGGCACCGCCAAGGGCATCACCTCCATCCAGATGGACATCAAGATCACCGGGGTGGACAGGCAGATCCTCACCAGCGCGCTGAACCAGGCGCGCGAGGGCCGCCTGCACATCCTCGGCGAGATGGCGAAGGCGATCGAGAAGCCGCGCGCGGACATCTCCAAGTACGCGCCGAAGATCACCACCATCCGCATCCCGGTCAGCCGCATCAAGGACGTCATCGGGCCGGGAGGAAAGGTGATCAAGGACATCATCGCCCGCACCGGGGCGACCATCGACATCGAGGACGACGGATCGGTGGCCATCGCCTCGCCGAACAGCGAGGGCGTCGAGCAGGCGATCAAGATGATCCGCGCGCTGACGCAGGAGGCGGAGGTGGGGAAGACCTATCTCGGCACGGTGCGGCGGATCATGGAGTTCGGCGCGTTCGTGGAGATCTTCCCGGGCACCGACGGCCTCGTGCACATCTCGGATCTCGCGAACACGCGGGTGAAGAAGGTCGAGGACGTACTCAAGGAAGGGGACGAGGTGCTGGTGAAGGTCGTCTCGGTGGATCGCTCCGGGAAGATCCGGCTCTCCCGCAAGGAGGCGCTCGCGGAGCAGGGCGGCGGCGACGGAAAGCACCAGGCCGCGCCCCCGGCGGTGCCGAAGGCGTAGGGGGTCGCCTCATGCGGAGTCAAATCATCGGAAGCGGCTTCGTCACCGGCGAAAATCTAGTAACCAACGATCAGCTCGCCCAGATCATGGATACGTCCGATGCCTGGATCCGCGAGCGCAGCGGGGTGGAGACGCGCTATTACGTGGAGCAGGGCACGTCGACCAGCGATCTGGGCGTGGGAGCGGCGAAAAAGGCGCTCGCGGACGCCGGCGTCGCGAAGGAAGAGGTCGACTACATCGTCTTCGCCACCATGACGCCGGACCACTACTTCCCCGGCTGCGGCGGCATCCTCCAGGACAAGCTGGGCATCGGGCACGTCCCCGCGCTCGACATCCGCCAGCAGTGCACCGGCTTCATCTACGGACTACAAGTTGCGGATGCGTTGCTCAAGGCCCGCGAGGCACGCACGCTGCTGCTGGTCGGCGCCGAGGTCCATTCCGGGTTCATGCCTTGGACCGCCTGGGACTTCCTCTTCGGCCGGGGCGGCGAGCCTCCCAGCGAAGCGGAGAAGGCGGTGGTGACAGGCTTCCGCGATCGTACGGTGCTGTTCGGCGACGCGGCCGGGGCCGTGGTCCTGCGCGCTTCCGAGGGCGAGCGCGGGCTGCTTGGGTTCCAGCTCTACTCCGACGGTGCGAATTTCAAGGATCTGTACGTACCAGGGCTCGGATTCGCGCACCGGCCGCTCGTCGACGAGAAGCAGGTCCGCGAGTGGCGTCACGTCCCGGAGATGAACGGCCGCGCGGTGTTCAAGATGGCGGTGTCGCGCATGCCGCAAGCGGTGCGCGACCTTTGCGCGAAGCAGCACATGACGGTGGGCGACATCGATCTGCTCATCGCGCACCAGGCGAACCTGCGCATCAACGAGGCCGTGCAGAAGGCGCTGGGGCTACCCGACGACCGCGTCTACAACAACATCCAGAAGTACGGGAACACCACGGCAGCGACCATCCCCATCGCGCTCGACGAATGCCGCAAGAGCGGCCGCATCCGACCAGGCCAGCTGGTTTGCTTCGTCGGGCTAGGAGCGGGGTTCCACTGGGGCGCCGCGCTCATGCGGGCCTGATCTCTCTGTGCCTGCCGAGACCCTTCGCCCGCGCCCCGGACTTCTCGCGCGCCTCGGGCTCGGCACGCCTGCGCTGCGCGCCTGGGCGCTCTACGACTGCGCCAACTCGGCGGCGGTCACCTCGATCCTCACCGCCATCTTTCCCATCTACTTCGTCAGCGTCGTCGCCGCCGATCTTCCCGCTGCGCTGGCTACCGAGCGCTACGCGATCGCGACCACTGCAAGCCTCGTTCTCGTAGCCGTGCTCTCGCCGTTCGTGGGTGCCATCGCCGACGTGCGGCCGGTGAAGAAGCGGATGCTGGCCGCGTTCATGGCGCTGGGGGTTTTCGCCTCCGCGTCGCTCTTCTTCGTCGGCCGCGGCGACTCCCTGCTCGGGATGGCGCTGCTGGTGCTGGTCAACGTCGGCCTGAACGGAAGCTTCGTCTTCTACGACGCGCTCCTGCCCCACGTCGCCCGCGAGGACGAGCTCGACCGCGTCTCGGCCGCCGGATACGCGATCGGCTACCTGGGGGGCGGCCTCCTCCTGGCGGTCCAGCTCGTCATCATCCTGTATCCTGGACTCCTGGGGCTCCCAACGGGCGCGGCCGCAACGCCGGCGCAGGCGACGTTCCCCGCCCGGCTCGCTTTCCTCACCACCGCGATCTGGTGGGCGGCATTCACCATTCCTCTCCTCCGCCGCGTGCCCGAGCCCAGGATCGCCGCGGATGCGCACGGTGGCGCGCCCCTTACGTTTCGCGCCGCGGTGAGCCGGCTGGGGAGCACGTTCCGGACGCTGTCGCGCCACCGCCAGGCGACGCTGATGCTCATCGCCTTCCTCCTCTACAACGACGGCATCGGGACGATCATCCGGATGGCCACCGCGTTCGGGACCGAGATCGGGCTCAGCAGCGGCGCTCTGATCGCGGCGATCCTGCTCGTACAGTTCGTCGGGATTCCTTTCTCGTTCCTGTTCGGCTCGATCGCGGAGAGGATCGGAACGAAGCGGGCGGTGCTGGCCGGATTGGCGGTGTACACGGGCATCGCCGTCCTCGGCTACTTCACGCGCACCGAGGCGCATTTCTTTGCCCTCGCGTTCCTGGTCGCCATGGTGCAGGGAGGGACACAGGCGCTTTCGCGCTCGCTGTTCGCAGCGCTCGTGCCACGCCATCTTTCCGGCGAGTTCTTCGCCTTCTTCGGCATCTCCGAGAAGTTCGCCGGCATCTTCGGGCCGGCGGTGTTCGCGGCCACCATCGCGGTCACCGGCTCCTCCCGCACGGCGGTGCTTTCGGTCATCGCCTTCTTCGCAATGGGCGCCCTCATCTTGCTCGGGGTGGACGTCGAAGCCGGCCAGCGCGAGGCGCGCGCGGCCGAAGCCGCCGCGGGGCGCAGCCCGGCGTGAATGACGTGGAAGAACGCTAAACGGCCGCCGATTTCGCCGAGTGCTCGTACCCCGCGTCGATCATCTTCCGCAGGTTGCCGGGATCGAAGTCCAGCGAATCGAACGGCAGAGGCTCCCTGGGCTGGAAGAGCCGGATCCTCACCTTGCGATACTCGGACCGGAGCTGCGACAGGTCGTTCTTCAGGCCGGCGATGCGCAGATCCGCGCGGCTCACCTCGCCGTTCATGATGTCGATGGCGCGCAAGAGGAGTTGCGGGATCGCGTGCGCGTCCTTGACCTCGAATGGCGACTTGGCGAACGGGTCGGAGGAGAGGATGACGTCGATGTCATCGGCGCCGGCGCGAATGGCCTCGCCCAGGGGCGTCACCGTGCGGAGGCCGCCGTCGGTCCATAGGTCGCTCCCGATCGAGGCGGGCGTCAGCAGCACCGGGAAGGCTGACGAAGCGATGATCCATTGCGCGAGATCCGGCGTCTGCTCGTTCGCGACGAAGGTTTCGCCGGTGCCGAACGAAACCGAGACGACGCGAAGCCTCCGCCCGGACGCGCGCACTGCCGCTGCATCGAGGCCGGACCGGATCCACTGGTGCAGCGGCCGGGAGTCGTAGACCGACGTCTCGAAGAACGCCGCGATCTTCCCGAACGGGAACCAGCCGCGGTGCACTTTCTCCGTCGTCACCGTGTCCCAGAGCGCTCGCAACTTCGCCGCAGCCTCCCTTGGCTGGCCGAGGGGCGTCTGCGCGATGTAGGCAGCGTTGATCGCGCCGACAGACGTGCCGCAGACGAGGTCGTAGTCGAGCTGCTCATCACCCATCAAGCGCTGCAGCACACCGACCTCGAAGGCGCCCTTGCTGCCTCCGCCGGAGAGGACCAGCGCCCGCCGTGGCTTGTCGTCAGACACCTTGCTGGATCTGGTCCGGGCTCGGCATTCGCCGCAACTTGATCTGGCACTGATCGCACCACTTTCCACTTTCTTGCCGCCTTGCCGCCGCGGTGCGAGTCTGCGGACATGAGTCTCGGGAGAATCCTCGTCCTGCTGCTGGGCCTGGCCGCGGTCGCATTCGCCGTCCGGACGGCCCTCACCGGGACGGCGGGACGAGATACCTCCGCTCAGAGCGCGCCGAAGCGGCAGCTGGACAACGTCCGGCAGCGCGCGAAGGAGCTGGAGCGCGAGCAGCAGAAGGCGGCGGACGATCTCGCCCACCGCCTCAATGAACAGTAGGAATCCTACTTCCGGTCGCGGGCTTTCTTTTCCTTGACCAGGTTGTCGACCACCGACGGATCCGCCAGCGTCGAAATGTCGCCCAGGGCGTCGAATTCGTCGCCTGCGATCTTGCGCAGGATCCGCCGCATGATCTTGCCCGAGCGGGTCTTCGGCAGGCCGGGCGCCCAGTGGATCACGTCCGGGCAGGCCAGCGGTCCGATGACCTTGCGGACGTGCTGGATCAAGTCGGTGCGCAGCTTCTCGCTGGGATCGACGCCTTGCTTGAGGGTCACGTACGCGTAGATGCCCTGCCCCTTGATCTCGTGCGGGAAGCCCACCACCGCCGCTTCCGCCACGTCGTGATGCGAGACCAGCGCGCTCTCGACCTCCGCCGTGCCCAGGCGGTGGCCGCTGACGTTGATCACGTCGTCGACGCGGCCGGTGATCCAGTAATAGCCGTCCTCGTCGCGGCGGCAGCCGTCGCCGGTGAAGTAGAGGCCAGGGAAGGTGGTGAAGTACGTCTTGCGGAAGCGATCGGGATCCCCGAACACACCGCGCATGATCCCCGGCCACGGCCGTGAGATGCAGAGGTTTCCCGTGCAAGGACCCTCGAGGACCTTCCCTTGATCGTCCACCACGGCCGGCGCGACGCCGAAGAACGGGAGCGTCGCCGACCCGGGCTTCTGCGGGATGGCGCCGGGAAGCGGCGTGATGAGGATGCCGCCCGTCTCGGTCTGCCACCAGGTGTCGACGACCGGGCAGCGCCCGTCGCCGACCACGTTGTAGTACCAGAGCCAGACTTCCGGATTGATCGGCTCGCCCACCGTTCCCAGCAGGCGCAGGCTCTTGCGGCTGCGCGACTTCACCGGCCCTTCGCCCTCGCGCGCGATGGCCCGGATGGCGGTGGGAGCGGTGTAGAGGATCGTCACCTTGTACTTGTCGACGATGTCCCAGAAGCGCCCCCAGTCCGGGTACTGAGGGACGCCTTCGAACATCAAGCTGGTCGCGCCGTTGGCCAGCGGGCCGTAGACGACGTAGCTGTGGCCCGTCACCCAGCCGCAGTCGGCGGTGCACCAGAACTTGTCGTCTTCCTGGATGTCGAAGATCAGCTCGTGCGTGAGCGAGGTGTAGACCATGTATCCGCCGGTCGTGTGCATCACGCCCTTGGGCTTTCCGGTCGAGCCGCTGGTGTAGAGGATGAAGAGCGGGTCCTCGGCGTCCATCTGCTCCGGCTCGCAGTCGGCGGGAACGTCGCGCACCAGGTCGTGCCACCACTGGTCGCGTCCCTTGCTGAAGGGCACCTCCTTGCCGGTGCGCTTGAGCATCACCACCGACTTCACGCCCGGGCATTCCTTGAGCGATTCGTCAGTGGTCTGCTTGAGCGGAACGATGCGCCCGCCGCGATAGCCGCCGTCGGCGGTGATCACCACTTCACTGCCGCAGTCCTGGATGCGGTTCTTGAGCGACTCGGCGGAGAAGCCGCCGAACACCACGCTGTGGATCGCGCCGATGCGCGCGCAAGCGAGCATCGCGATGGGAAGCTCGGGCACCATCGGCAGGTAGATGGTGACGCGATCGCCCTTCTTGACGCCTAGCTTCTTCAGAGCGTTGGCGAACCTGCAGGTCTCCTTGTAGACCTCGAGATAGCTGAGGGTGCGCGACTCGCCCGGTGAGTCGCCTTCCCAGACGAGGGCGGGCTTGTCCCGGCGCGGCGTCTTCAAGTGGCGGTCCAGGCAGTTCGCGGACGCGTTGAGCTTGCCGCCGATGAACCATTCGATGTTGGCCGTGTGGAAGTCGTATTTCGAGACGGTCTTCCACTTCTTGAACCAGGTGATCCGCTCGGCCTGCTCGTTCCAGAACCCGTCCGGATCGGACACCGAGCGATCGTAGAGCGCGCGGTACTTCTCCATGCTGCCGATGTGTGCCTTCTTCGCGAACTGCTCCGGGACCCTGATGATGCGCTCGCTCTTTTCAGCCATGCCGAGGCCTCCTGCTCCCAGGGGGAGCGGTACTCTAACGATCCGCGCGAAAAGGAGCCAGATGGGCTGCGGATCCGCGTGGTAAATGAACAGAGCATGAGCTTGCGAATCGACGTGACGCGCATCTCGCCAGCTCGCGGCGAGCCGCTGCCGCTGCCTTCGCACGCGACCGACGGAGCGGCCGGCCTGGACCTGCGCGCCGACGCCGCCGTTTCTCTCGCGCCGGGCGAACGCGCGCTGGTGCCGACGGGGCTGGTGGTCGCCATCCCGCCTGGTTTCGAAGGACAGGTACGGCCCCGTTCGGGCCTTGCGCTCCGGGAAGGGGTCACCTGCCTGAACAGCCCCGGGACCATCGACAGCGATTACCGCGGCGAGCTGGCCGTGATCCTCGCCAACCTCGGCCAGCGCACGGTGGCGATCCAGCGCGGAGACCGGATCGCGCAGCTGGTCATCGCGCGCGTCGAGCGGGCCGAGATGCTCGAGGGAGCATCCTTGCCGCCCACCGGCCGCGGCGCAGGTGGGTTCGGGCACACCGGCCGGGAATGAGCGCATGCTGACGCTCGCGGACATCCTCGATCGCAGCGCCCGCAGCCCCGCGCCGGGGCCGCGCGGCCACCCGCTGCTCGGCAGCCTGCCGCGGGCGCGGCGCGATCCGATCGCGCTGTTCATGGACTCGTTCCGCGACTACGGCGAGGTGGTCCGGTTCCGCCTCGGTCCCATGGTCGCGCACCTCATCAGCTCTCCTGCCGGCGTGAACCACGTGCTCGCGGAGAACAACAAGAACTACGGCAAGCAGACGCGCGGCTACCGCAACCTCCGCTACATCCTCGGCAACGGGCTGCTCACCAGCGAGGGCGATACCTGGAAGCGCCAGCGGCGCATCGCGCAGCCGGCGTTCCATCGGCAGCGCATCGCGGGCTTCGCCCAGACCATGGTGCGCGCGGCCGAGGACGCGGCGGCGGACCTCGAGTCGCGGCGCGGGCGCGAGATCGACATGCACCACGAGATGATGCGGCTCACCCTGCGCGTGGTCGGGGAAACGCTGCTCGCCTACGACCCGACCGATGCGGCCGACGAGGTGGGCGCGGCGCTCACCTACCTGCTGGCGATCGCGAACGAGCGAAGCAGCCGCATCGTCGAGCTGCCGCCGATCCTTCCCACCCGCGAGAACTTCAAGTTCCGCCGCGCGCTGGCGACGCTGGATGCGGTGGTGCTGCGAATGATCGCCGAGCGGCGGAAGAGCCCAGGGGACCGTGGCGACCTGCTTTCCATGCTGATCGAATCGCGCGACGCGGAGACGGGCGAAGCGATGGACGACCGCCAGCTCCGCGACGAGGCGATGACGATCTTCCTCGCCGGCCACGAGACCACCGCCAACGCGCTCACGTTCACCTGGCTGCTGCTCTCACGATATCCGCAAGCCTTCCGCGAGCTGCGCGACGAGCTGCGGCGCGTGCTGGGCGGCCGCAGTCCGAACATCGACGATCTACCGGCGCTGACCCTGACGCGGAGGATCCTGCAGGAGTCGATGCGCCTGTACCCGCCGGCCTGGATCATCGTGCGGTCGGTGATCGGGCCCGACGAGATCGCCGGCTACGAGATCCCCGCGCGATCGATCCTCTTCATCAGCCCGTACGTCGTCCATCGCCATCCCGGGCTGTGGGAAGATCCGGAAGGATTCGACCCCCAGCGCTTCGCCAGCGAGCCGCCGCGCGGCGGATATCTCCCCTTCGGCGGCGGCCCCCGCATGTGCATCGGCAGTGCGTTCGCCACCATGGAAGCGGAGCTGCTGCTGGCGACCCTCGCGCAGCGGCTGCGGTTCGATCTGGTGCCCGGGGGCGGCGTGGAGCTGGAGCCCAGCATCACGCTGCGTCCGCGGAACGGCCTGAAAATGAGGATCCGCTGATACCAGTCCGCGACGGATCTGCCGATACCGCTCCAGGACGGGGACACCATTGAATGGTGTCCCCCTGTCGTTACCGAGCCTGTACCCGGTTACCGCGCGCGCATCCCCCTGCGCAGCCCCTTCTTGCGCCGCGCGCGCTTGCGCTTCAGCGCCTGCCTCTTCACCTTGCTGCGGTTCTTGATCGATTTCTTCGTCCGGGGCATGGCGGGTCCTCTAGCACATTGCGGCGCGCGAAAGCAGCAGGAGCGCCTCCGCTGCCCTTGCAAGCAGGCGATCGCTGCTGGTACATGCGTTCAGTGCGCCTTTGCGTCCTCGCCAGCGGCAGCGTCGGCAACTGCGTGTGGGTGGACGCCGGCGCGACGCGGATCCTGATCGACGCCGGGCTTCCGCTGCGGGAGACGGCGCGGCGGTGCAAGAGCGCGGGCTTCGACGTCCGCGACCTCACGGACGTGTTCCTCACGCACGAGCATGCGGATCACTCGCACGCCGCGGGAATCCTCGCCCGGCGCCTCGGAGTGCGCGTGCACGCCACCCGGGGCACGATGCGCTCCCTGCGCGACCCGCCCCCGGAGGAGCTGCGCCTGGCGGTCCGGGCCGGCGTCCCGGTGCAGCTGGACGGGCTGACCATCACTCCCATCGCGCTGCCGCACGACGCCTGGGAGCCGGTCGCGTATGCCGTCGATGACGGCGCAACCCGCGCAGCGGTGATCACCGATCTCGGCTCGGTGAACCGCGGGATCGCCCGCGCGCTCCAAGGGCTTGACGCGCTCGTCCTGGAGATGAACCACGACCTGCGCATGCTGGTCGAGGGCCCGTACCCGTGGTCGCTGAAGCAGCGCATCCGCGGCGACCGCGGGCACCTCTCGAACGAGCAGGGGGCGCGATTGCTACAAGAGATCCTGCACGGCGGGCTCCGGCACCTGGTGCTCGCGCACCTCTCCGAGCACAACAACACCGAATCGCACGCCCGCCGCGCCGCCGAGCGCGTCCTGGAGAAGTATGGGAGCCGCGCCCGCCTCTTCGTCGGCTCCCAATCCCACGCCCTCGAGCCGGTCCTCCTCGAGCCAGAGCGCGCGCTCCCCCTGCGCAAAGCCCGGCAGCTGGCCCTGTTCGCGGTATAGAGACCCCGAGATGATTCCCCGTTACAGCCGCCCCGAGATGGTCGCGCTCTGGACCCCCGAGCGCCGCTACCAGACCTGGCTGCAGGTGGAGATCGCCGCGGGACGGGCGATGGCGCAGGCCGGCCTGGTCCCAGCCGACGCGATCGAGGAGTGCGCGAAGAAGGGCGGCAGTTTCACCGCCGCGGACGCGGCGCGGATCGACGAGATCGAAAGGACGACCCGGCACGACGTGATCGCCTTCCTCACCTTCCTGGAAGAGCGCATCGGGCCGGCCGCGCGCCATCTGCATTTCGGGATGACGTCGTCGGACGTTCTCGATACCTCGCTCGCCATCCTGCTCCGCGACGCCGCCGGCATCCTCGTCGCCGGCGTCGACAAGGCGCGGGAAGCGGTGGTGAAGCGCGCCCTCGAGCACAAGCGCACTCCGTGCATCGGACGCTCGCACGGGATCCATGCCGAGCCGACCACCTTCGGCTGGAAGCTGATCGTCTGGGCCGACGAGCTGGCGCGGGCCAAGGCGCGGCTGGAGCGCGCGCGTGAGGGGATCGCGGTCGGCAAGCTCTCGGGCGCGGTGGGCACCTTCGCGCACCTGTCGCCCGCGATCGAGCAGAAGGCCATGGCCGCCCTCGGCCTCGGAGCCGCGCCGGCCTCGACGCAGATCGTCCAGCGCGATCGGCATGCGGAGTACTTCGCCGCGCTCGCGCTGGCCGGTGCGTCGATCGAGAAGTTCGCCGTGGAGATCCGCCATCTACAGCGGACGGAAGTGCGGGAGGCGGAGGAGGCGTTCGGCAAGGGCCAGAAGGGTTCGTCCGCCATGCCGCACAAGCGCAACCCGGTCCTCTCGGAAAACCTGAGCGGCCTGGCGCGGCTGCTGCGCGGCTACGCCCTCTCCGCCCTGGAGAACGTCCCGCTCTGGCACGAGCGCGACATCAGCCATTCGAGCGTCGAGCGGGTGATCGGTCCCGACGCCACGGTCACCCTGGATTTCATGCTGCACCGCTTCGCCGGCCTGATCGAGGGCCTGCGCGTTTTCCCGGAGCGCATGCGGGAGAACCTGGAGCTCACCCGGGGCCTCATCTTCTCGCAGCCGGTCCTGCTGGCCCTGATCGGCAAAGGCATGGAGCGGCAGGCCGCGTACGCGGTCGTGCAGCGCAACGCCATGAAGGTCTGGGACGAGGACCGGGACTTCCGCTCGCTGCTCGCCGAGGACCCGGAGGTGAAGAAGCTGCTGAAGCCGGCCGAGCTGGCCGCCTGCTTCGACCTCGACCGGGCGCTGCGCCACGTCGATGCCGTGTTCGAGCGCGTGCTGGGGAAGTGATAGCCTCGCGGCCATGCTTCGCATCTGTGTCTTCGCGGGATCGAACGACGGCGCGCGCGACTCCTACCTGATCGCCGCGCGCGAGCTCGGCGCGGATATCGCCCGGCGGAGATATGGCCTGGTCTATGGCGGCGCCTCCTGCGGGCTGATGGGGGCGTGCGCCGACGCGGCGCTCGCGGGCGGCGCGGAAGTGGTGGGCGTGCTGCCGCGGGCGCTGACCAGCCGCGAGATCGCGCATACCGGGCTGACCGAGATGCGGATCGTCGGGTCGCTGCACGAGCGAAAGGCGGTGATGTCCGCGCTCTCCGACGCGGTGGTGGCGCTGCCTGGCGGATGCGGCACGATGGACGAGCTGTTCGAGGCGATCACCTGGGGACAGCTCGGGCTGCACGAGAAGCCCATCGGGTTGCTCGACGTCGACGGCTACTTCGGCCCGCTGTTCGCCTTCCTCGAGCACATGAACGCGGAGGGGTTCGTCCGTCCTGCGCTGCGGCTCGTCCACGCCCGGACCGCGCGCGAGCTGCTCGACCGGCTCCTGCAAGCGCCTCCCGCTTCCGTCAGCCCGCCCGGGCCGCATCCGCGGCCCTGACTCCGCTCAGGGGAAGCCGCAGCTCGATCCGGGCGCCGCCCTCCTCTGCATTCTGCGCCCGCGCGCTCCCGCCGTGCGCCTCGGCGACACGCCGCGCGAGAGCAAGGCCGAGACCGAAGCCCGCCGTGACGCCAGGAACGCCCTCTCCGCGGAAGAAGGGGTCGAACACGCGCGGCAGGTCTTTCTCGGCAATCCCCGGCCCCCGATCCCGCACCGACAGGATCGCGTCGTCCCCCTCCCGCCGCACCTCCACCTCCACCGCGCTTCCGTTGCCGTACTTGCGCGCGTTGTCGAGCAGGTTGTCGAGCGCGCGCGACAGCAGCGCCTCGTCCGCTTCGACCGACAGCCCCGGCTCGACACGCAGGTCGATGGGCAGGGACGGATCGAGCGCCAGCGCGCGCAACCGTGACCGATCGATCAGCATCGCCAGATCGGTGTGGACCTTGCGCAGCGGCAGGGCCGCCAGATCGAGCCTGGTGGCGGTGAGCACATCGGCGACCAGCCGGTCGAGCTCATCCACCTCCTCGCCGATGGTGGCGAGACGCCTGCCCACGCTCTCTTCCGGCGCATCGATCAGCTCGAGCGCCACCTTGATGCGCGCGAGCGGCGTGCGCAGCTCGTGCGAGACGTTCGCCAGCAGCTCCTTCTCCGCACGACGGGCGGCCTGGATGCGGTCCGCCATCTCGTCGAAGCTGCGCGCCAGCCTCCCCACTTCGTCGTGCAGATCGCCCAGCCCGCTGCGCCGCGACAGGTCGCCGCGGCCGTACGCCTCGACGACCGAGGTGAGCTTCTCCAGCGGCCGGGTGATCGATCGCGAGAGCGGGTAGACCAGCGCCAGCGACACCGCGAGCGCGCCGAGCACCAGCAGCACGGCGCGGATCACAGCCCGCCGCGCGGCGCCTTCGGGCAGCGGCAGGCGGGCGACCACCAACCCTCCCCCGCGCGCCGGCGCGGCGATCACCCCGCGGGCGATCCAGGTCGGGCCGCGCCGGGCGAGCTCGATGGCCTCGCCGTCCGGCCTTGGGACCGGGTTTCCCGCGGCGGCGATCAGCTCTCCGGCAGGGCCGAGCACGGCCACGTCCATCCCCAGCTCTTCGTTGATGTCCGTGACGGCGCGCTCGAGCGCCGCCGGATCCGACGGCGGCGGAAGCATGCGCCCGAGGTGCGCCGCGAATCGGGGCCCGCCGCGATGGGCCGCGAAGAACGGCCTCCCGGTGAGAAAGCCGATGGCTCCGACCACCAGGACCACCGCGAGCAGGACGCCCAGGAACGCGAGGTACAGGCGCAGGTAGAGGCGCCGCGGGTGCACTCAGGACTCCCGGGCGAGCAGATACCCCGCGCCGCGCACCGTCTTCACGTACCGTGGGTGGCGCGGATCGGGCTCGATCTTCTGCCGCAGCCGGGAGACGTGCACGTCGATGCTCCGGTCGAAGGCATCGTCCGCATGATCTCCCTTCATCTCGTCGAGCAGCTGATCGCGCGTGAGCACGCGGCCGCAGTTGCGGGCCAGCGCGCAGAGCAGCTCGTACTCGTGCGCGGTCAGGATCTGCCGCTTGCCGTCGACGGTCACCTCGCGCGCGGCAAAATCGATCACCAGGCCGCCGGACTGGAAGCGCGGCGCATCCGCCGGCTCGGCCCGGCGCAGCACCGCCCTGATGCGGGCGAGCAGCTCGCGGGGATTGAACGGCTTCGCCAGGTAATCGTCCGCTCCCAGCTCGAGGCCGACGATCTTGTCGGCGTCGTCGCCGCGCGCCGTCACCATGATGATCGGCGTGTTCCAACGCTCGCGGATCTTGCGCGCCAGCGTGAGCCCGTCCATCCCCGGCAGCATCAGATCGAGCAGCAGGATGTCGAAGCGGCTCGAGCCCAGGTGCTGGAGCGCCTGGGTCGAGTCGCCGGCAATCGTCGCCTCGACGCCGTGCTGGCCGAGGAACTCGACAAGCAGGGCGGCGAGCTTGCGATCGTCTTCGATGAGAAGCGCCTTGCTCATCACTCTGCGGGGCCGCCAAACCCTCCCTTTTGCTGCATGTGCTTCTGATGCATCTCCTCGGCCTTCGCTGCCAACTTGGTCAACTGATCCTTCGTCAGCATGTTGTTTACCGTCACGAGCTGCGGAATGATCTCTTTGTCCGCGAGGTCCTGCATCTGCGCGAGGTGCGCGACGACGCGATCGTGCAACTGCTGCGCCGTCAGACCGGGGGTCGTCAGCAGCGCGACGAAATCCTGGTGCTCCTGCCGTCGCGCCTGCGCGCCCTGCTGAAGCGCCGCCACGATCGCGCTCTTCGATTTCTCGATCTGCGTCCGCTGGTCGGGGGTTGCCTGGATCAGATCCTCCGCTTCCGCGACGCGCTTGTCGATCATCTGCTTCATCATGTGATGCCGGCCCGGACCGTGCGCCCACGCGGCGCCTGCCGCGACCACGAGCGCAAGAGCTCCGAGTCCGATCAGAATCTTCTTTGTCATCGCCTTTCCTCCTTGCTGATGGAGTACGACGGCCCCTTTACAGGTCCGTTGCGGCGATGTTTCTCTCTGTTGCAGTTACAGGTACTTCCTCGCCTTCAACGCCTTCTCGATGCGCGCGCGCGTGTCGCCGGCGGCCAGTCCAGGCGCCTCGCCGGTGAGAGTCTGCACCAGCTCCAGGTACTTACCCGCCAGCTGCACCCGCACCCCGTCCGGAATCTCCGGTAGCGCTCCTTCGCCCTTGTAGTTGCGCTCGCGGATCAGCCACTGCCGGAAGAACTCCTTGTCCAGCATCTTCTGGTCCTCGCCGCGCCTCGCCCGCTCCTCGCTCCCCTCTGCAATCCAGTACCGGCTGGAGTCCGCGGTGTGGATCTCGTCGATCACCCAGAGCTTCCCCGCGCCGTCGACGCCGAACTCGTACTTGGTGTCGACGAGGATCAGCCCGCGCTGCTTGGCCCAGGCCTGACCGGCGGCGAACAGGTCGAGGCTGATGCGGGCCATCTCGTCCCACTGCTTCCGCGTGATGGTCCCGCGAGCCACCAGCTCCTCGGGGGAGACCGGTTCGTCGTGGTTGCCCACCTGCTCCTTGGTGCTCGGGGTCAGGATCGGTTTCTCGAATCTCTCGTCCTTGTGCATCTGCCTAGGCAGATCGATCCCGTACGCCCTCGCCCCCTTCCCTGCCTGGTAATCGCGCCAGAGGGACCCGGTGAGGTACCCGCGGACGACCATCTCCACCGCGAGCGGCTGGAGCCTGCGCACCACCAGCACGCTCGGGTCCGGCACGTCGAGGATGTGATTGGGGGCGACGTCCTTCGTCTTCTCGAACCAGAATACCGTCAGCCGGTTGAGGATCTCTCCCTTGAAGGGAATGGTGGTGAGGACGCGATCGAAAGCGCTCAACCGATCGGTCGTGATCATCACGATCCGGTCGCCCTTCGAGTAGTTGTCGCGGACCTTGCCGCGATAGAGCTCGCCCAGGGCGGGAAAGTCCGCCTGGCGGAGCGTGTAAGGGAGCTGCGCCTTCAGGATCTCGTCCATTGCGCCTCCTCCGGGACGCGGCAAGATAGCGCAGGTGGAGCTACGATTCGTCCTCAACCGCCCGCGGAGCTCGCAGAACATCGGCGCGGCGGCGCGCGCGCTGGCGAACACCGGCGCCGGCGCGCTCTGGGTCGTCGAGCCCCTCGGATTCGACCGGGCGCAGGCAGCGAAGCTCGCCGCGGGAGCGGAGCAGATCCTCGAGCGGATGCGGGTGGTCCGGACGCTCGACGAGGCGCTGGGCGACTGCCTCGACGTGGTGACGACGACGGGACGCACGGTCTCCGGCGCGCTCACCCCGGAGCAGACCGCGGCGCGGCTCCTCTCGCAGCCCGGGACTTGCGCGCTGGTGTTCGGCGACGAGGTGCGCGGACTCACCAACCGCGACCTGCAGCGCGGCGCCGCCATCGCTACCATCCCGACCGCGCACAAGTCGTCGCTGAACCTTGCCCAGGCGGTCCTCGTTTTCGGGTACGAGATCCTCAAGGCGCGCGGTAGCGCGGCGATTCCCGAAGCTCCCCCCGAGCCGCAGGCGGATGAGCGGCTCCTTTCGCTGTTGCGCGACCGCGCCCGTGCGCTCTTGCTCGCCAGTGGGTTCTTGAATCCCCAGCAGCCGGATCTGGTGCTGGACGAGCTGGTATCGCTGCTGCGCCGCGCCCGTCCGGCGCGGCGGGAAGTGGAGCTCCTCCTCGCGGCGATCGCCCAACTGGAACGGACGCGGAGATAGCCGCGGAGCTGGCTCAGGCCTGTGCGGCGGGCGCTGCCGGAGCGGCCGTCTCCGCGGGTGCCGCCGTCTTGTTCTTCTGGTGCTCCGCGCACAGGCCGTGCGCGGCCACCTTCTTCAGGCAGCCTTCCTTGCTGCAGGTCTTGTAGCGCGCCTTGGGCAGCTCCCCGTTCCTCCACTTGTCGTAGTGGAAGAAGCAGTAGCCCTTCGCCTGGTACGCGCGCTTGCAGCCTTCGATCCCGCACTTGAGGCCTTCCTTGCCCTTGGGCGGAAGGGCCTTCGTCTTGCGGCGTTCTGTGGTCTTCTCGGCCATTGTTCCGGGTACTCCTCGGGAGCAGAAGGGAGCGGCTTTCTAGCGCACTCCGCGCACCGTTGACAATGGCACGTCCGCTGCAACCGCTCCCTGGGAAGCGGTGGGCGCTCGCCCGCCTGGTCGGGAGGCGAGGATGCAGGAGACGGGAAGGGTCGGGCTGGTCATCGTCGGCCTCGGCGGAGTGGGTAGCTCGCTTCTCACCGGCGTGCTCGCTGCGCGCGCTCATCTCGTCCACCCGTTCGGCAGCCTCGCGGAGGGCGGGGGATCGGGACGGGCGCCGGGCCTTGGCCCCTCGCCGCTGCGCGCAGTGGCGCCGTTGGCCGAATTGGGCGACCTCGCGCTCGGAGCATTCGAGGTGCGGGAAGACGATGCCTATCGCGCCGCGTTGCGCGCCAACCTCGTCAGCCGTTCGCTGGTCGACGAGCTGCGCCCCGAGTTGCGGAAGATCCATGCCATGCTCGGAGGGCGACAAGCGCCGACGCGGCGACATCTGGCGAACGCACTGGCGGAAGACCTGCGCGGCTTTCTCGCCCATCACCGCTGCGCCCGCGGAGTGGTGGTGTGCACGATCCCGGGCGTCCGCGCTGCGCCGGCGAAGCAGGTGTTCACCGCGGGCGAGGTCCGCGAGGCGCTCGAGCAGAGCGCGGACTGGATCACTCCCGGCGTCGTCTATGCCGCCGCCGCCGCAGAGGCAGGATGCGCCTTCGTCGCCGCAGGTCAGGATCGGGCTCTGTGCGCTCCTGGCATCTCCGCGCTGTTCGCGGAGAAGTCGCTGCCTCTCGCGGGCGCCGGCCTGCTGGGGCCGGACGCGCTTCTGCGCGAGACCCTCGCGCACACCCTGGCCGTGGAGGGGATGCAGCTCGCCGGCGCGGCCTCCCTCTCGACGCGCGCGGAGGAGCGCGGCGCATCCCTCTGGGGCGGACCCGATCGCACCTCCGAGATGGGGCTGGGCGCCGCCTGGGCGGGCGGCGCTTTCGAGCTCTCCTTCGAGCTGCGCGGCCCCGTCGCGCTGTATCTCGCCGCACGGGCCCTCGACGCGTCGTTGCTGGTGGAGCTGGCTGCGCGCGCGCAGAGGAGCGGCGTCCAGGAGTGGATGGATGCGCTCTTCCTGTCCCCCCTCGGCTCCGCATCGCCGCGCGAGGCCCGGACGTCGTCGCTGGCCGGCCGGCGAGCGCGGCTCCTGGCCGAGCTGCCGGCGCTCGCGCGCAGCGCCGGCCGGGAAGCGGCATAGCGGCCCAGCGGCGCGTTTTCCCTCGCGGAAGAACGGCCGTTCCCAACCGGGCGCCGCCAGGTACCTCGCCGCCGTGATCGTTGTCACAAGAACTCTTTTCGGCGCCGCCGGAACGCACGCTGCCGTGCGGCTGGTGTGCAGGCATGCTGCTTGCTCCATGTCCGGGTGTCGGCGGCAGGGCGATAACCCCCTTTTTCGCGTGGGGGCGCGAAGTCGGGGTCGGAGGGGTCGGCGTCGCGGGGGCGTGGCGCTGACGTCTGTGGGGCGCGGGCAGCTGGGGGGCGGTCCGCGCCCCACGCTTTCCCAAGGGGTACAGTCTAAAGGCAACAGCCGCATAGCCGCGCCTCTCGGCGCGGCAGCGGCTGGCCTGCTTGACTCTCCCGATCCACTCAAGATACGCTACTCGCGATCCACGCTGGAGGCGCCTTGGCGGACCGCGAGCGCGACGCAACAGGGCATCAGCCGAGCGCGGCGGAGCTTTTGCGCGCCGCGCTGGAGAAGATCGTCTTCTTCGAGTGGCGGATCTCCGAGCTGTCGGGCGAGCTGGCGGCCGCCCACGCCCGCTGCGGCACCGCAGAGAAGGCGCGCGCCGAGGCCGAGGACGAGGCGCGAGCGGCGTCACGGCTGACCAAGACGGCCCGGACGCAGTGCGCCGAGCTGGAAGCGGAACGGGCGCGGCTCTCCGCGCTCCTGACGCGGCCCGCTCACGCCGGACCCGAACCAGGCGCGCTCGAAGCCGAGCGGCGGCGGGCGGCGGCGCTGGAAGCCGACCTGGAGCAGGCGCGCGGGGAGCTGGCCCGTACGCGCGCGGAACGGGAGCGCTGGCTGACCGAAATGATCGCGCAGGCGAAGACCGGCGACGAAGATCCCGCCGCGCTCGCGCAGTTCATCAGCGAGCTGCGCGCCGAAGTGATCGCGCTGCGCGAGCACCAGAAGAAATGCGAAGCGCTGCTCGGGGAGGCCGGCATCGCGCCTCCGGCGTTCGAGGCGGCGCGCCATCGCGAATCGCAGCCGCCGCGCGCAGCGGAGCCGATCGAACAGGCCCGGCAGATGTGGGCCGAAGGCAGGCTCTCGCCCGTCGCGGCCGCCACGGCGCCGTTCGCCCTGCCGCCCGACCCGAAGGAGTCCGCGGCGGCGCGGGCGCTCGCGGACCAGTGCCTGCGCAGCCTGATCAGCGCGGACTCGGCGCGCCGCGAGCAAGCCGCGCGGCACCTCGTCGCGGCTCCGATCGCCTCGGCTGCACCCGCGATCGCATCCGTCCTTTCGCAAGAGCCGGACCCGAAGACCAGGGCGCAGCTGGCGAAGGCGCTCGCGGCGTGCGGTGGAGAAGGCGCGGCCGAGATCGTGGCCCAGCTGCAGTCCGCGCCGGAGCCCCCGCTGGTCCGCCTCGCCGCGCTGGAGGCGCTCTGCGCAATCCCCTCCCGCCTGCGCGCGGCGCTGGAGATCGCCGCGCGCGACGACACCGCGGCCATCCGGCGGCGCGCCGCGGCGCTGGCCGCTTCGGCCAACGTCGAGGATCTGGCGGCGCGGCTGGCGGCGGACGAAGATGCGAGCGTCCGCGCAGCCGTGGCTGCCGCGCGAACGGAAGCGCCGGCCCCTGCAAAGCCGGCGCCTCAGGCGGCGGCTGCCGCGCCGGCGCGGCCCAGGGATGCCGTGCGCGCCGCGCTGCAGCGGCTGGTGCTCGAAGGAGGGTCTCATTGATGGAGCAGATCCGCTACTCCAGCCGGCGCCTCGCCGAGGTGCTCGGGCTCTCCGTCCGGGAGCTCGCTGAAGCGGAAGAGCGCGGCGCCGTCCAGTCGACGATCCCCTCCGATGGACCGACGCAAAAGGTCTTCTACTCGTTGCGGGACCTCTCCGCGGCCCGCGCGGCCCTCAACCGCGTGCCGCCGCGCAGGCCGCTGCGCCGGCAGCTCTTCCTCAATTTCAAGGGCGGCACGGGAAAGACCTCGGTCTCCACCAGCTACGCCTTCCGGCTGGCGGAGATGGGCCATCGGGTGCTGGTGATCGATCTCGACTCGCAGGGCCACGCCAGCAAGTGCCTGGGCGTCTCGGGCGAGGAGAAAGAGGGGACGTTGTTCGACGCCATCATCAAGAAATCGCCGCTCGATACGGTGATCGTGAAGACGGGGATGCCCGGGCTCGATCTCGTTCCCTCGAACTTGACGATGAGCACCATCGATCTCTCGCTGATGCCGCTCGCCGCGCGCGAGTTCCGGCTGCGGAACGTGCTCAAGGAGGTGGAGGGGAAGTACGACTACGCGGTCCTGGACGCTCCGCCCTCGTTCGGACTGCTCAACCTGAACGCGCTGATGGCGGCGCACGATCTGTTCGTGCCCGTCCTCCCCGACTTCCTCTCCTTCCACGGCCTCAAGCTGCTGTTCGAGACGGTGCAGGGGCTGGAGGAGGACCTCGAGCACGTGCTCGATCACATCTTCATCGTGATCAACGCCTACAACGCCACGTACAAGATCGCCAAGGAGGCGAGGGAGGCGCTGGAGAAGCACTATCCGGACTTCTTGCTCAGGCAGGTGATTCGCCAGTGCACCAAGTTCGCGCAGGCTTCCAGCGAAGGCATTCCCATCTTCGCATACGACTCGGAGAGCAAAGGCGCGCAGGACATCCAGGCGGTGCTCGACGAGGTCCAGGCCCGCATCGGCGCGCCGGTGCGCCTCAAGGCGGTGGAGAGCGCATGAAGCGCGGTTTCGAGGAGAACGTCCCCAAGGTGCGCCCCAGGGTCCGGGTGGGCCGCGCGCTGGACGAGCAGGTGGCGCAAGCGCGCGAGCTGGCGGCAGCGGAGAGCGCGGAAGCGACGCTCGCGGCGGCGGCGGATCCCCAGCTCGAGATCGCGGCGCTCGCGCCGGCGACGGAACCTCAACCCGGGCCGCAGGCGGCCGTCGCCGGGCAAGAGACGCACGCGCCGGCGGCTCAGAGCATCCGTCCGATCGGGGAACCTGAACGGACAGCGGAGATCCCGAGAGTCGACCCCGCAGCAGGCTCCACGAGGCGCGCCGCCCGCCGAGCTCCCGGGCCATCCGTTTCCGAGGTCACCGACCTGGTTCGTGCCCTCACGACCGACCTGACCAAGGCGGCTGATTCGAACGCCCGCCTGAAGTCGGACCTGGAAGCAGCGCTGGCCGCCCTGCGCGCCGCCGCGGACGAATCGCGCGACCAGCGCGCCGATGCCGCGCGTCTCGCCGCCGATCTCGAATCGCGCGCCAGCGAGCTTCGCGCGCTGCGCGGCGACCTCGATCTGCTCGAGGCGGAGCGAGATGGCGCGCTCGCCCAGGTCGCCCGCCTTTCCCGCGAAGGGCGTGAAGAAAAGGCGCGTGCCGCCGCCTCCGCCGAGGAGGTGCAGAAATCGCGCGCCGAGGC
>WNFT01006052.1_pt1 | contig 29277 bp, 32 predicted proteins | sample 5400191 | NCBI WGS metagenome assembly WNFT01 (sample SAMN13153359, study PRJNA577476) | soil metagenome | isolation source: 80 cm saprolite under Madrone tree | place: USA:California | collected 2016-06-14 | reverse complement strand
AAGCACCACCGCGTCACCATCACCGATTCCGCCGTGCACGCCGCGGCGGTGCTCAGTGACCGCTATGTGAGCGACCGCGCCCTACCTGACAAGGCGATCGACCTCATCGATGAGGCGTCCGCACGCGTGCGCATGAAGCTCACCACCACTCCCGACGAGCTCAAGGAGCTCCAGAAGGAGATCAAGAAGCACAAGACCGACCAGGACGACTCGGTCAACAAGCAGGACTTCGAGGCAGCCGCGAGTGTTCGCGACAAGGTCAAGAAGCTGCAGGACAAGCTCGCGCTCAAGGAGGCCGCCTGGCGAGACAAGCTCGGAGAGACTGTCCCCGAGGTCGGCGAGGAAGACATTGCGCAGATCGTGGCGGCCTGGACCGGAGTGCCGGTGTCGCGTCTGGTCGAAGAGGAGACCTCGCGCCTGCTCCGCATGGAGGAAGAGATTCACAAGCGGATGGTCGGGCAGGACGAGGCCATCAAGACGGTCTCTCAGGCGGTGCGCCGCGCACGCGCGGGCCTGAAAGACCCGCGACGTCCGATCGGGTCGTTCATCTTCCTCGGGCCCACCGGCATCGGGAAGACCGAGCTCGCGCGGGCCCTCGCCGAGTACCTGTTCGACTCGGAAGACAATCTGATCAAGCTCGACATGTCCGAGTTCATGGAGCGGCACACGACCGCGCGGTTGGTCGGATCACCTCCGGGATACGTCGGCTACGACGAGGGCGGCCAACTCACTGAGGCGGTCCGCCGCCGGCCTTACTCCGTGATCTTGTTCGATGAGATCGAGAAGGCGCACCCCGAAGTCTTCAACATGCTCCTGCAGATCCTCGAGGATGGCCGGCTCAGCGATGCGAAGGGCAAGGTCGTCAACTTCGCGAACACCGTGATCATCATGACCTCGAACCTGGGCATCCGCGACGTCAACCAGGCGGGCACCTCGCTCGGTTTCCAGCCCGCGGTCGTTGACGAGTCGGAAGAGGTCGAACGGCGCCACAAGAACACCAAGGAAAAGATCGACGAAGAGCTCAAGCGGATGTTCCGGCCCGAGTTCCTCAACCGTGTCGACGCCGTCGTCGTCTTCAAGAGCCTGACCACGGGGCAGATCCGGCAGATCGTCGATCTGCAGCTGGCGAAGCTTGGCAAGCACCTGGTCGAACAGCAGATAACGATCGAGGTCACCGACGCGGCCAAGGATCTGCTGGCCAAAGAGGGATACGACCGGATCTACGGCGCGCGTCCGTTGCGGCGTGTGATCACGAACCGGATCGAAGACCAGCTGTCGGAGCACCTGCTGCGCGGGAAGATCTCTCGCGGCGACACGGTGCAGATCGACGTCGAGGGCGAGGACGGGCTCAAGTTCACGCCGACGAAGCATCGCCACAAAGAACCCGCCGGCAGCGGAGCCGCCGCCAAGCCTTAGCGCTGTTCGCGCTCAACCCAACGGTTCTTAACAACCAGGGTTGGTGTTGCCGCGTAGCCGCGTTACGTTGGTCGCGTCAGGCGTCGTTGGGCTCGGGGGAGGGAGGGAGCCCCGAGAGGAACGCGGGGCGGCGGACTACTCCTTCAGCCAGGTTTCTAGGCCGCTCGAAAGACGAGCCGGCGTGGTCTGCGTCTTGATCAAATAATCCAGCGCGCCCAGCTGGAGGCCGCGCTCGACGAGCTGCTTCTCGCTGTGGTTCGACAGAATCACGACCGGCAGATTCTCGGTCTTCGGATCTTTCCGTAACGCCTCCAGGACTCCAAACCCGTCCAGCTTCGGTAGGCGGATGTCGAGAAAGATGATGTCCGGCGCCTGTCTCCGCGCGACCTCGAGGGCCTGCTCTCCATCGGACGCAACCTCGACGTCGTAGCCGTCGAGCTCGAGCTTCAGCTTGTACATCTGCGCCACTGACGGATCGTCTTCCACGAACAGGACGCGCATCCGATCACGGTTGGCGCGAGATTCTTCGACCACGTCACACCCCAACCTGAGGGTACGCCTGATCGGCAATCAGGCGTGCGCCCACGCCACAATGGAGGCCAAAGTGAGCGCCCCGGCACCTCTCAGGCTGCGCCCGCTCGAGATCGGCGATCTTCTCGACGAGACCTTTCGTATCTATCGCCGCCACTTCCTACTCTTCGCGGGCATCTCTCTGATCCTCGCGATCCCTTCCGCCGGGCTCACGGGCTACAGCATCTTTTCGCTGTTTTCAGGCTTCGTCCAAAGCGCGAACTCGACCGCTCCCGACTTCAGCGGCCTGGTGTCTTCGATGGCGGTGCTTGTGATCGGATACCTGGTCAGCCTGCTGCTCTCACCCTTCACGTCCGCGGCCGTGATCTACGCGGCGTGCGAATCCGCCCAGGGGCGCCCCGTGAGCATCTGGGGCGCGCTGCGCGGAGTCCTGCGGCGATACTTCGCGATCCTCGGGTACCTGCTCCTGATCGGGTTGATGGTCTTGATGTTCTGCTTGCTGCCGTTGTGGATATGGATCTGGGTGGGCTGGGTGACTGTGCTGCCGGTGATGTTCGTCGAGAACACCGGTCTGGTCGCTGCCATGGGCCGCAGCTGGCGCCTCGTCGAGGGACGCTGGTGGCGCACGTTCCTGATCCTGTTCCTGGTTCTGCTGATCTGGTACGTCGTCCAGATTGCCCTGGGAGGGTTCTTGTCGCTGGCCAGTGGCTTGCTGGGCATTGTCGTATCCCAATACGTCGCGCTGGCGATATCGCAGGCGGTTGCAGTGCTCGTCAGCGCGCTCGCGATTCCTGTGTTCCAGATCGCGATCGTGCTCATCTACTTCGACCTCCGCGTTCGGCGCGAAGCCCTCGATTTGTTTCAGCTCGCCCAGCGCGTGGCCGCCACACAGCCGGCGTGAGAACGACCTGAAGACGCGCGCCGCCCTCAAAGCGCTGGCACCGCTGCTGCTCGCTGCCGGCCTCGCATGGCCGGTGACGGCGATCGCCGACGCCTCGATGTACCGTCAGGCCGTCGAGGACACCATCGCCATCGTCAGCAGCGCACAGCCGGGCGACGTCGCTGCCGCAAACAAGGCCTTGGTCGTCCTGGAGTCCGGCACCGGTCACACACAGGTGGAGATCATCTCGGACCTGCAGCTGCGCCCGCCCGATTTCAAGGACGCAGGCACTCGCCTCAACCGTCTGCGGGAAGCATTGGATGCTCCGGCCGGCACGGCCGACCCGGCTCACGCGCAGCAACAGCTCCACCAGGTGCTCACGATGCAGCGCTACAAGCCGCTGCACCAGCCGCCAGGCCTCCTCGATCGCCTGGGCCAGTGGATCGGGGACCGGATCAGGGATTTCCTCAGCTTCCTGTCAGGCGGGAGCGGAAACAAAGGCCCGGCCATTCCGTTTCTCTACTTCTACATCCTCGGCGCGATCGCGGTCGTCGGCGCGGCGGTGATCATCTTTCGCTCCACGCGCGGACGCTTGGCCGAGGCCGCCTCGGCAGGCCCTCCATTCGGGCCGCGTGCGCCGGCCGACTTCTTCGCCGAGGCCGATCGCCTCGCGGCGGCAGGAGATCGGGTGGGCGCGATCCGAGCCCTGTGCGCTGGCGTCGCGGGGACGATCGCCGGCGAGCACACGTGGGCGGGAAGCCCGCTCACCGTGCGCGAGATCTTTCAACATGCCGGCGACGCTGCCCGCCTGCGGCCGCTCCTACTTCCGTTCGAAGCTGCCGTCTATGGCGGCCGGGACGTAGACGCCGAGACCTATGCGCGAGCAGAGCTTGCGGCGGCGCCATTCCGGAAGCCGCCTCAGGAGGCCGCTGCATGAAGAACCTGCGCGGGTGGGTCATCGCGTTCGTGCTGGCGCTGCTCATCGGCGGAGTGGCCTATCTCGGACAGCCGAAGCAGGATTCGCCGGAGCACAACTCCAACAGCGATGCCGCCAACGGCACCTCTGCCGCGCGGATTTTCGCCCAGGCCATGGGCCATCCGACGAGCCAGATCGAGGGCACCTTCTCGCCGCCCTCGCAGAACGGTCTCATGTTCGTCTTCACTCCGACCAGCCCCTATACGGCCGACGACGCCGACCAGACTGCCAATTGGGTGCGTCAGGGTGGCGTGCTCGTTTATGCGTCGGAGCAGGGGGACTCGCAGCTCGACCGGGCATTCTCCGTGACCAGGCTCAGCGGGTTCGCTTCGAGTCAGACCGAATTCGCAAACCCCATCCTCGACGGGGTGACCGCCGTGTCGGGCGCCGACCTCGCCATCCCCTTCCTCGCAACCTCGACGCAAGTGCCGATCCTGCGCAGCAGCGACGGCTATCCGTTGGGCTTTATCCAGAAGTTGGGTTCAGGAACTGTCGTCGTTCTGGCCGACCCCCTTGTGCTGTGCAACGGATATCTCGACAAGGCCGACAACGGACGGTTCCTCTCGGACCTGCTCGGCCTGGTCGACGCCGGCTCCGCCGTGGGTTTTGACGAATACCACCATGGCCTCATCCTGAGCGACCTCGCTCCTCAGGCATGGGTCACGACTCCATGGGGCTCGGCCATTCTTTGGTTCCTCGTGGCCGTGTTCGTCGGGCTGCTGCTTCGCGGCCGCCGCTTCGGGCCATTGATTCAACGCCCCGCCGAGGTGGCGCGCGCCGACGCGGAGTGGGCGGTCGCCGTCGGCGAGCTGCTGCGACGCTCAGGCGCTCGCGCCCTCACTCTCGGGATGCTCGCCACTGCGAGCGAGCGTGCAGTGGCGGTGCGGACGGGCCTGCCCGCCCAGCCGCGCGACCGATTCTGGAATGCTTTGTATGCTCGCGCGCCTGAGCTGGCCGGCGAGCTGGCTGAGGCGGAGCGGGCGCTGTACGGCTCCGCCGGCGGCGACGCCGAGCTCTTGAGCGCAGCACAGCGCCTGCATGGACTCGCTTATCCCCCGGCGCCGGCGCGCCGCCAGCAATCAAAGACCTAGGAGGCTCGATGACCGGTTCCACCTCGACGACCGCTCCAGATTTCTACGCCCGCTTTCGTGAACAGCTGGTCAAAGCCGTGGTGGGGCAGGAGGAAGCGATCCGGCTGTGCGCGGTGGCGCTGGTTTCGCAGGGCCACGTCCTCCTCGAAGGGGTGCCGGGCACCGGCAAGACGCTGCTCGCCAAGGCCATCGCGCGCACGCTGACGCTGGAGTACGGCCGGGTGCAGTTCACGCCCGACCTCATGCCGGCGGACATCGTCGGCACTGCCGTCTACGACCTGGTCAATCGCACCTTTACTCTCCGCAAGGGCCCGATCTTCACCAACATCCTTCTGGCCGACGAGGTCAACCGCGCTCCCGCCAAGGTGCAGTCCGCGCTGCTGGAGGCGATGGAGGAGCGCGGTGTGACCCTCGAGGGCGAGCAGCAACCTCTGCCTGCTCCGTTCTTCGTTCTCGCCACGCAGAACGAAACGCGCCCGAGATCGCACTCGGAGCGAGCACGCGCGCCGAGGTTCTACTGATGCTGGCGGCCCGCGCGCTGGCCGCGTTCGAGGGTTCGGAGTTCGTCACCCCGGACCATGTCAAGACACTGCTCGCGCCCGCGTTCCGGCACCGCCTGGTGCTGCGGCCCGAGGCCGAGGTCGGCGGCCAGACGCCCGACAGCGTGCTGGAAGCCGTGGCCAGCCGGGTCGTCCCGCCGCGCTGATGCGCTTCAGTCTTGCTCGCGGCCTGGCGCCCCAGCCCCGACTCCTCTGGGCGATCGCGATCGGCGCTGCGCTGATAGCGCTGACGATCGTCTCGCCGTTGCTGCTCGTCGTCGCAATCGCCTATCACGTGGGCCTGGTCCTCGTCCTCGCCCGGGACATCGCTCTGCTGCCCGGTCGATCCGGCTATCGCGTGCGCAGGGTCATGCCGGAACCCTTCTCCCTCGGCGAGCACGAAGAGGTGAAGGTGGTGATAGAGAATTCCGCGGCCGCGGGTTTGCTGGCCACCATCGCCGACCACGCGCCCGCGGACCTCACGCCCCAGCCTCGCGAGGTCGCGGGGACTTTCGACCGCAAGGGCCGGCTGGAGCTCACGTACAGCACGACGTCACCACGGCGCGGCGCGTACAAATTTGGCCCAGTCGACCTCCAGGTCTCGAGGCGTGATGGCTGGTGGCGACGCCAGGTGCGGCTCCAGCATCCACACGAGGTGGCGGTCTTCCCGAACGTGGTCGCCATCAAGCGCATGCAGCTCACGCTGCGGCGCGGTCTGCGCGTGATGGCAGGCTTGAGGAGGGCACGGCCGCCCGGGGCCTCGACCGCCTTCGCCGGCCTGCGTGACTATGTGCGCGGCGACGACATTCGGCGCGTCAGCTGGACGGCCACCGCTCGACGTGACCACCCGGTCGTGGTCGAGGTCGAGGCCGAGCGTGGTCAGCAGGTGATGATCGCCATCGACTGCGGGCGTCTCATGACCGCGCCGGCCGGCGAGCTCGAGAAGCTCGACCACGCCATCAACGCGGCGCTCATGCTCGCGTGGGTCGCGCAGGCCTACGGCGACCGCGTCGGACTGATGACATTCGACGATCGGGTCACGAGCTTCATCAAGCCAGAACGCGGCAGCGCACAGCTGCGGCGGATCACCGAGGAGCTGTATGCCATCAAGCCTGAGTACGTGGAGCCAGACTTCGGTCACGCATTCACACACCTGTCGCTTCGCCTGGGCAGGCGATCGATGGTCGTGATCCTCACAGACGTCCAGGACCCGGAGGCCTCGAAGGAGCTAGTCGCGCACAGCCTCCGGCTGGCGGCTCGTCACCTCGTCCTGGTCGTGGCGATGTCGGACCCCTCCGTCGTGAACGCGCGCCAGGCGCCCGTCACCACCTCGTCGCGCGCTTACGAGTGGGCCGCGGCGGAGGAGTTCATGGCGAGCCGCCGCGAGAGCTTCGAGCTGCTCCGTCGTGGCGGCGTCCTGGGCCTTGACGTCGTCGCCGGCAACCTCAGCCCCGCGCTGGTCGAGCGCTACCTGGAGCTTAAGGAGCGCGCCCTGCTCTGATCCGCGGCGTTCAAATCGAAGCCCCTCTCCCCGGAAGAGAGAGGGAGTTGCCGCGGCTGCCGTGCGGTGAAGAGCAGGTACGCGTAGAGAAGGATGCCGGTGGTCAGGCCGATCGTCACCTTGGCCGGGAACGGAGCGTTGGACGGGGAGATGTTCCCCTCGATCGTGCCAGCGATCACGAGCAGCGGCGCCAGGCCGATCAGCAGCGTGAACGCGCGCCTGGTGGCGATGACCAGGGCGTCGGAACGCTTGTGGTTGCCGGGGGAGATCAACGCCCAGCCCATCATCAGCCCGCCCGCGCCCTGGGCGATCACGATCGAGAGCTCGAGGATGCCGTGGCCGATGACGAAATCGAACAATCCGCCGCTGATGCCGTAGGCCTGAGTCAGCCCGAACAGCGCGCCCAGGCTGATGCCGTTCGTGATGAGGACGTAGATCACCGGGAGGCCGAAGACGACCCCGAACGCCATCGCCAGCATCGAAACGTAGATGTTGTTGATCATGATCAGGCCCGCCGCTTCGATCCGAACTTCGGGCGGGATGTCGGTCCAGAGCTTGTGGTGATGGACCTGGTCGATGAGCTGGGCGGGGGCGATGCCATAAGCGGTGTCCGGGTAAGCGAGCACCACGAAATAGCTGATGAACGCCGGCACGAACAGGAGTGAGGCCGATGCCAGCAGGAACGGCCACGCCTGCCGGTACGTGCGCGGAAGGGTCTCGGCGAAGAAGATGCGAATCCTGCGCCAGACATGGCCTCCGCGGCGGTAGACGACGCCATGGCCGCGAGCGACCAGCCCATTGAGATAGCGGTGCACCGGTTCGCCGGGCCAGTCCCTTTGGGCGCGAGCGAGGTCGGCCGTGGCTCGCCGGTAGAGCGCAGTCATGGTCAAGACCTGAGCCGGGGCGAGGCTGTTGAGCTTGCCGGCGCCGGCGCGGGCAATCAGGTCCTCGAGGCGGTTCCAGTCGTCCCGGCGGCGCAAAACGAACTCCTCCGATCTCACGGGACCCAAAATAGCCCAATGGAGCAGCCTCTCTCCGACACTGACCTCGTCGTCGCGACGCCGGAGCGAGTCAAGTTCGACTACCAGGTGGCGGGCTTGGGCACGCGTGGCATCGCCCAGATCCTCGACCTCCTCATCGTCACCGGCCTCCTGATCGCAGTGTTCTTTGTCGCGGCGGGCGCCGCCACCTACACCCAATCCGCCACCATCGCCACCCTGATCGAGCTGTTCGGGAGCTTCGTGGTCGTGTTCGGGTATTTCTGGATCAGCGAGGCCCTGTTCTCCGGCCAAACGCTGGGGAAGAGGGCGTTCCGGCTTCGGGTGGTAGGCGACCGGGGCGAGCCGTTGACCTGGGTCCAGGCCGGCATCCGCAACGTGATCAGGATCGTCGACTTCCTGCCTTACGGGTATGCGGTGGGGCTCTGGCAGCTCGGGCGCCCGGCGTTGCGCATACCGCCGCCGCCCCCACCGCCGGGTCCGCCCCCGGGGGCTCCATACCAGTATCCGGGGCAGCCACCGCCACCGCCCCCGCCGCCCCCTCCGGGGTACGCGCCGGCGCCGACGCCGTACATGCCGGCGTCCCAGGCGGAGCTCATCCTCCGCCGCCTCGACCCCGACCTCCGGCGTTTCGTGAGCGCGTATGCCCGCCGGCGCCCGCAACTCCCTCTGGAGATGCGGGTTCAGCTCGCGAGCACCGTGCAAGCCAGCCTGCGTACAGCTCTACCCGACGTGTTCGTGCAAAGCGGCCCGCTGGCGGCCCTCGATCAGCTGGCCAACCTGGAAGGTCAGTAAATGAGGGGGCATCGCCGAGTGTGCGGTCCGTTGGCTATCACTATGCCCTGATACCTCGCGCACCCCACACTCGGCGTTAACAGGCGGCGTTGTTCCTACACCGCGCTCCGGCCAGCATTCTTGGCATGGCGCCGACTCCGCGCATTCCGCCTGAACTGACCAAAGGTCCGTTCACCGTCGACGATGCGCGTCGGCATGGCGTGTCTAGAGCGCAACTGCTCGGCGCGAGCTGGCGGCGACTTGGTCGTGGCTTCTATGCCTGGCATGAGATCGCCGAGGCGCCAATGACGCGGTTGATCGCGGCTAAGCTCCGTCTGCCTGACGCGGCGGTCTTCACCGGATCTACCGCTGCCTGGCTTCACGGTCTCGACATCGCGCCATCCAGCCCGATCGAGGCCGCAGTGCCCAGTACGAGCAGCACTTCGAGGCTCGTTGGAGTGGTCGTCCGCCGCTGCAGCATTCCCGCGGCCGAGACGTCGATCCGGCGTGGTGTTCGCGTCACGTCCGCGGTTCGGACGATTGCAGACCTTGCGTGCAGGCTTCCGTTGATGGACGCCGTCGCATTGTTGGATACAGCGCTGCACCGTCGTCTGGTCAACAGCGGCCGGCTTCGTGATTGGGCCAGCAACCACGCCGGTTACCGAGGGGTACGGCGCCTGAAGCGGGCACTCGAACTGGCCGATCCAGCCGCCGAGAGCGTGATGGAGACGCGACTACGACTCCTCCTGGTTCTGGGTGGGCTGCCATTTCCGAGGGGCCAGGTTTCCCTTCGCGATGATTCCGGTCTCTTCCTGGCACGCCCCGACCTCTACTATCCCGACGCTCGGCTCGCGATCGAGTACGACGGCGCAACGGGCATCGCCGAGTGTGCGCTCCGTTGGCTATCACAATGCCCTGACACCTCGCACACCCCACACTCGGCGTTAGGCTGAGGCACCGCCCCGGGGGTAGTCAGGGCGGCGCCTTGCGTTTTCGAAGCCGGGGTGGGGTCCCGGCGCTCTATTCAATAAAACGGCTGAGCCCGTAAAAGGCTACGTGGGCAGTTGTAAAAATCCCATGATGGGTGGAGAGTCAATCTGATGCCGAAGCCGACAGTGACCTTCATGTGCTCCGAATGTGGGGGCGAAAGCCTGCGCTGGGCCGGCCAGTGCCCGCATTGCCGTGCTTGGAACACGCTCCAGGAGTTCCAGGTGCGGAAAGCGCCGGCTGGACGCAGCGGGCGCGCACAGGGCGGCTCGAGTGGCCGGAGCCAGGCTGCCGAGCCGCGTGGGAGCCGGCCCGTGCGCTTGAGCGAGATCGAATCCGAAGCCGCCCCGCGGCGCCCTCTCGCCTGGGGCGAGTTGAACCGCGTGCTGGGCGGCGGGATCGTCCCCGGCAGCATCGTCCTGGTCGGAGGAGAGCCCGGCGTCGGCAAGTCGACTCTGCTCATGCATGCCGCCCAGCAGATAGCCGCTGCTGGCGGTAGTGTCCTGTACGCATCGGGTGAGGAATCGCCCCAGCAGATCCGAATGCGTGCGTCGCGACTCGGCTCTCTTTCGGCGGGAATCCTCCTCCTGGCCGAGAACGACCTCGACGCGATCTGCGACTCGATCCGTGCCGAGGCGCCCCAGCTGGTCATCGTCGACTCCATCCAGACCGTCACCGACGCCGGCTACGAAGGCGGCGCCGGCAGCGTCACCCAGGTGCGCGAATCCGCGGCGCGCCTGATGCGGCTGGCCAAAGAGATCGGGGTGCCGATCTTCCTGGTCGGCCATGTCACGAAAGACGGTGCGATCGCCGGACCGAGGGTCCTCGAGCATATCGTTGACACCGTGCTCTATCTCGAAGGCGACCGGCGGCAGGAGCTGCGCATCCTGCGCGCGATGAAGAACCGATTTGGCTCGGCCGAGGAGATCGGAGTCTTCGCCATGGGCGAAGCCGGCCTCGAGGAGGTCCCGGACCCTTCGGCGGCGCTGCTCGGCAACGCGGCCGTGGCATCGCCTGGCACCGCGGTGGTCGTCGCCATCGAAGGGACACGCCCGCTGCTGATCGAGATTCAGAGCCTCGTCAACCCGGTGACCACGAACTACCCGCCCCGGCGAATCGCCAGCGGCCTCGACATCAACCGCTTGCACATGCTCATCGCAGTGCTCGAGAAGCGAGCATCGGTCAAACTCGGTCAGTCGGACATATTCGTCAACGTGGCGGGCGGCATCCGCATCACGGAGCCGGCCGCCGACCTCGGTCTTGCCCTGTCCATCTACAGCAACACGAGAGACAGGCCCCTGCCGGACGGCCTGGTCGTCATCGGGGAGCTGGGATTGGCGGGCGAGGTGCGCCGCGTGGGCCAGTTGGAACGCCGCCTCCAGGAGGCGGCGCGTCACGGCCTGACGCGCGCTTTGATTCCGGCCGGCACCAAAGCCGGCCGGCCGACAGGCCTCGAGGTCGTCGAGGTTCGGTCGTTGGCGGAGGCGATCTCCGCCGCCTTTCTTCCACCTATGAGGTCCGGCGCATTCATAAAGGAGGCCGAGGCATCGGTCACCTGAGGAGGTAATCCGTGAAGCGTTCCGATCGCCTCGCCCGTCGCATCGGAGTGGGGATCGGAGTCGTCGGTGGCTTTTTTCTGGGTTACGCGTTCGTCCGCCTGTCGGGGATCACTCACCAGGGTTGGGTGCTTATCAGCCTGACCACGCTGGAGGGTTTGATCTTCGCGTACCTGGGCACGCCGTACGTGCTCGGGGGCTGGCGAGGGTTCAACCAGCGCCTCGCGTCGACTCCGCTACCCGACCTGCTCAGCGGACTGCTGGGCATGATCGTCGGTCTCGTCATTGCCGTGCTCATCGGCGTCTTCGTCCGCGACCTGGTGGCGCCCTACGGCATCGCCCTGTCGTTCGTGCTGGCGCTTCTGCTGGCGCTGCTCGGGGCTTCGGTGGGCACGACGCGCCGCGAAGAGCTGACCGCCCTCTTCTTCGGAAGGACGCGTGAGGAGAAGGGCCATCGCCTCGACGCTGTCCTCCTCGACACCTCAGTCATCATCGACGGGCGGATATTCGACATCGCCAAGACGCGCTTCGTCGACATGCCACTCGTCGCGTTGAGCTCGGTCCTTCGTGAGCTCCAGTTCGTCGCGGACTCCTCCGATGCAACGCGCCGGCGACGCGGCCGTCGCGGGCTCGACGTGCTCAGCGAGATGCAGAAGGATCCGTCGATCGACCTGCAGGTGGTGGAGGACGACGTCTCACCCAACACCGAGATCGACACGCACCTCGTCCGCACAGCCAAGAGCAAGAGCTGGGGGATCATGACGAACGACTTCAACCTCAACCGGATCGCGCGGCTCGAAGGCGTCACCGTCCTCAACCTCAACGAGCTGGCGCAGGCGATGCGGCCGGTCGCGATCCCTGGCGAGGAGATCGTGGTCACGGTCGCGCGCGAGGGCAAGGAGCCCGGCCAGGGTGTGGGCAGCCTTGACGACGGTACGATGGTCGTCGTCCAGAACGGGCGGCGCCTGATGAACCAAACCATCACAGCAGTCGTGACGTCCGTGATCCAGACCTCGGCGGGCCGGATGATCTTCGCCGAGCCCGCCGGCCAGGACGGCAAGCGCAACAGCCGGCCCAAGCGCGAAGAGGACTCCTGAGCGTGGCCACTGTCGGCGCGATCGTCGCCGCCGCGGGGTCGGGCTCGCGTCTGGGCCGCGGGAGCAAGGCGTACGTCCGCCTGAACGGCCGGACCACCCTCGCGCGGGTCCTTGAGCTTTTCCTGGCGCTGGACGAGGTGGATCGGATCGTGGTCGTGGGCCCGCCGAGCCGCCTGGAGAACGCGGAACGCGAGGTGGTCTCACTCGCCCCGCGCAAGCCGGTCACGGTGCGTGCGGGAGGCAACAGCCGGCAGGAGTCTGTGAGAGCCGGCCTGGCGGCTCTCGGCGAATGCGATTTCGTCCTGGTTCACGACGCCGCACGTCCGCTTGCGACCGCAACCCTAGTGCGTCGCGTCCTGGCGGCGGCGATGGAGTCGGGCGCCGCCTTCCCGGCCATCGCGCCGCGTGATGCGGTGAAGCGAGTGGAGGGCAACCGGCTCGTCGAGAGCCTTGACCGATCACGCATCGTGCTGGCGCAGACACCGCAGGCATTCGCGTACGAGCTGCTCGCGCGCGCTCACCGTGAGGCGGCTGATGCGGGCCTGGTCGGCGACGACGACGCGCAGCTCGTAGCCGCCACCGGTCACGAGGTCACGGTCGTGCAGGGCGAGCCGGCGAACATCAAGCTCACCACTCCAGAGGATTTCGACGTGGTCGAGGCTCTGATCAAAGAGCAGGAAGCCGCCGCCACTTGAGGATCGGCGCCGGCTACGACATCCATCCCCTCAAACCGGGTCGCAAGCTGATCATCGGCGGCGTCCGCATACCCCATGGGCTCGGACTGGACGGTCACTCGGACGCGGACGTCCTCACGCACGCGGTCATCGATGCGCTGCTGGGAGCGGCCGCGCTCGGCAACATCGGCGACCACTTTCCCGCCGATGACCCGAGATACAAGGACGCATCGAGCCTCGACCTGCTGGCGACCGCCAGCGAGGTCTTGAAGAAAGCGGGCTACCGGGTGGTCAACATCGACAGCACGGTGGTCGCCGAGGAGCCGCGATTGCAGCCGCACCTGAGCGAGATGGAGGCCAACATCGCCAAGCGCATCGGTGTCGACCGCGGCGTGGTGAGCGTCAAGGCGACGTCGCCTGAGGGCATCGGGGCGTTGGGCAGCCGCGCGGGCATCGCGGCGCAAGCGGTGGCGTTGATCGACCAGTGACGCTGCGACTCCACAACACGCTGACCGGGACCAAAGACGTCTTCGAAACCATCGAAGCCGGACACGTCGGCATGTACACGTGCGGCCCGACGGTGTGGAACTTCGCCCACATCGGCAACCTGCGGGCTTTCATGTTCTACGACCTCCTGCGCCGGCAGCTTCAGGCCAGCGGCTATCGCGTCACGCATGTGATGAACCTGACCGACATCGACGACCGCATCCTCGACCAGGCGATGCACGCTGGCACGACCATCGCCGAATACATCAAGCCATACGTCGCGGCCTTCTTCGAGGACATGAGCGCGATGCGCGCCCAGCCGGCCGAGCACTACCCGAGGGCGACCGAGCACATCCCGGAAATGGTGGCGATGATCACGACCCTGCTCGAGCGAGGCTTCGCATACGCCGCCGACGGGGACGTGTACTTCCGCATCGATAGCTTCCCGCGCTACGGCGCGTTGTCGCACCTCGACCGTTCTGGATTACGCGCGGGCGCCAGAGTTGCCGCTGACCGTTATGACAAGGAGTCGATGAGCGACTTCGCGCTGTGGAAGAAGGCCCAACCCGGCGACGAGAAGCTGGGCGCGGCGTGGGATGCGCCCTTTGGACTCGGGCGCCCGGGCTGGCACATCGAATGCTCGGCGATGAGCAAGCGCTACCTCGGTGAGACGCTCGATATCCACAGCGGAGGCATCGATCTGATGTTCCCCCACCACGAGAATGAGATCGCGCAGTCGGAGGCGGCGAACGGCAAACCGTTCGTGCGGGTCTGGCTGCACTCTGAGCACCTGGCCGAGGCGACCGGCGAGAAGATGTCGAAGAGCGCGGGTGGCTTCACCACCCTGCGCGACCTCGTCGCGGCTGGGCACGACCCGCTCGCGGTTCGCTTCTTCCTCATCGCCAACGCGCATTACCGTCAGCGCATCCGCCTCACCACAGAGGCGCTGCACGCGTCGGCCGAGCAGGTGCGGCGCCTGCGGGACTTTGCGGAGAGGGTGCGCCGCACCGATCCAGCGCCGGCAGCAGATGAAGGCCTGATCGCAAGAATCTCGGAAGTGCGGGCTGCATACCGGGAGGCTCTCGACGACGACCTCAACCTGCCCCAGGGCATCGGCGTCATGTTCGAGCTCGTCCGCGAGGCCAACGCGGCCCTCGACGAGAGAAGGGTGGGAGCGGGTGCACGTGGTGCGCTGCTTGGGCTTCTCGAAGAAGTCGACGGCCACCTCGACGTGATGGGCGGCGAGGAGCCGGGGCTCGCGGACGAGGTGGAGCGGTTGATCGCCGAGCGCGAGGGGGCACGGGCGGCCAAGGACTTCGCCCGTGCGGATCGAATCCGCGAAGAGCTGAGGGAGCGCGGCATCGCGCTCGAGGATTCGCGCGACGGCGTCCGCTGGCGCAGGGTGACGCCCGCATGAAAGGCCGGTCGAGGCGCTACGAGCGTCCCGCGCCCGCGCCCGCGGCGCTGATCCATGGTCGCAACGCGGTGCTCGAGGCTGCGCGGGCCGGCAAGGTGGTCAAGGTCTTCCAGGCCTCGGGTCTCGGCCACGATCCGCGCCTCGACGAGCTCGCCCGGCTCGCGCCCATCGAGGTGGTCCCGCCCGAGCGTCTCGACGTCATCGCCACGGGGGTGCATCAGGGCGTGGCGGCCGAGCTCAAGCCAAGGCGCTTGTGGACCCTGAAGGATCTCCTCGCCACCAATCCGACGCTGCTGGTGGCGCTGGACGGGATCATGGACCCGCAGAACCTTGGCGCGATCCTGCGCAGCGCGGAGGTGGCGGGCGCCGGCGGCGCGATCATCCCCGAGCATCGCAGCGCGCCGCTGTCGCCCGCGGCGGTCAAAGCGAGCTCGGGCGCCAGCGAGCTGCTCCGAATCGCGCAGGTCTCTGGCATCCCGTCGGCGATCGCGGAAGTCAAGCGGGCAGGGATCTGGACCGCGGCTCTCGACGTGCGCGGCGATGTGCCGCCCTGGGATTTCGACCTCACCCAGCCGGTCTGCATCGTGGTCGGCAGCGAGGGCGAGGGTGTGCACCGGCTGGTCAGGGAGAGGTGCGACGTTCGTCTTCGCCTGCCAGTCGCAGGGCACATCTCGAGCTTCAACGCGTCGGCTGCGGCCGCTGCGTTGCTGTACGAGGTCATGCGCCAGAGAACCAAAAGTGCCTGACGCGACCGCGGAGCTCGAAAGGGCCGCCGCCGACATTCCGCTCAACCGCGACGCGCACGACGTGCTCCAGAGCGCGACGGCGCTCGCTTCTGATCGGGCAGCGCTACAGGCGGGGCCGGTCGACGTGCTCAACGCGATCCTGTCCCTTCGGGGGTGTTCGGCATACGAGGCGATCCGGGCGCTGGGGGTCGACCCGCAAACCATCGCCGCGCAAGCGGACGCCGGTACCGCGACCCTGCCGCTGCGCCAGCTCCTGGTCAACGCGAATCGCGAGGCGCAGGTGCTCGGCCACTACCAGGTGGACTCGATCCACCTGCTTCTGGCCCTCCTGTACAGCGATTCGCCACAGACGTCGGCGGTCCTGCAGAAGGCCGGGTTGACGCTTTACGACGTCAGGCAGCACCTGCAGACCGGGGCCAGGCTCGACGTCCAGGCCGCGCCCGGCGTCCATACGAGCAAGGACAAGAAATTGCGCCGAAAGCCGCTGCAGTCTTTGCGCGGCGCGCTTGGCGTCAGCCCCGTGTTCGCCGGCCTGGTGGCGATCACCGCCATCAGCGGCGTCAGCCTGTGGTTCGACGTGCTGCCGGCTGCACCCTGGGTGCTGACGATCGTCTTCGTCGTGTCGGGGTGGGTGACATCGCTGTGCATCCACGAGTTCGGCCACGCGGTGATGGCTTACCTCGGTGGTGACCGGTCGGTCAAGGCGTCCGGTTACCTGGACCTGAACCCGATTCGCTACGCGAACCTGCTGATGAGCATCATCTTTCCGGTCGTCTTCCTGGTGCTCGGCGGCATCGCGCTGCCGGGTGGCGCCGTGTACATCGACCACTCCGCCATCCGCAGCCGCTCCTGGGACTCGCTGGTCTCGCTCGCCGGACCCGCCGGCACGCTGCTCTGCGCGCTTCTGGTCTTCGTTCCGTTTCTGGTCCCCGGCCACGATGACTGGATCACGTCGACGAACTTGGGCTTCTGGGCAGCACTTTCGTTCCTCGGTTTCATGGAAGTGGTGGCCGTGCTGCTCAACTTGCTGCCCATCCCCGGCTTCGACGGTTTCGGCATCCTGCGTCCCTGGCTTCCGTACTCGGCGCAGGTGCTCTCCGTTCGGTACTCGCAGCTGGCGATGATCGGCCTGTTCATCGTCCTTTGGAACGTGGCCCCGGCACGCGACGCGTTCTACTCTGTCGCGTTCCAGCTCACCAACCTGGCGAACATCGATCCCCGCCTCATCGGTTACGGCTTTTTGAACATGCGGCCTTAGCCGGATGGAACGCTTGATCGTCGACGGCTACAACATCATCCATGCCTGGCCATCGCTCAAGCGGCTTCTCGGCGTTTCGCTCGAGGCCGCGCGCGACAAGCTGGTCGAGCGGCTGTCCGTCTACGCACTCGTCACCGGCGCGGAGGTGACGGTGGTCTTCGATGCTCATCGTGCGGCCTCGCGCACCAACTCGGAGCAGATGGTGGAGGGGGTGCGAGTGATTTTCGCGCGCAAGGGTCACTCGGCCGACCAGGTGATCGAGCGGCTCGCATACGGAGCCACTGGCGCCGGCGACATGGTCACGGTCGCCACCTCCGATCACTCACAGAGCGACATGGTGCGGGGGATGGGCGGCGCCGTCATCAGCGCGACGGAGCTGGAGCGCAGGATGATCGAGGCGGAGGAGGAGCTCGGCCGGCGCGTGCAGAAATACGCCAAGTGATCCGCGCATGATTCGCCGCACCCGAATCGTGTGCACCATCGGGCCTTCGAGCTCATCGCCCACCGTCCTGCGGACGATGGTGCAGGCGGGCATGGACGTGGCGCGCCTCAACTTCTCTCACGGCGACCACCCCACGCACCGCCAGGCCGCGGAGGACGTACGCGCCGCAGCCGAGGCGGTGGGCCGGCCGGTGGCGATCCTCGGCGACCTCCAGGGCCCGAAGATTCGCACGGGCCCGCTGGATTCCGCGTTCATGCGCCTGGCCAGAGGCCGTCGGGTCGTGCTCGTGGGCGGGCCGCGCAGCGCCGCCGATGAGATCGAGGTCAGCCATCCGGAGCTCGTGGATGCGCTGCGACAGGGCGATCGGGTGCTGATCGACGACGGCCGCATCGAGCTCGTCGTCCGCGCGACCTCGAAAGGGCGAGCCGAGTCCTCGGTGGTTCGCGGAGGCCTTCTCGGCGAGAGGAAAGGCGTCAGCGTTCCGGGGCGCCCATTGCCGCTCCCGGCCCTGACCGAGAAAGACCTCGAGGACCTGAAGTTCGCGGTCGAGCTCGGCGTCGACTATGTCGCGCTGTCGTTCGTGCGCCATCCAGAGGACGTGCTCGCCTGCAAGAAACACCTGTCTGCGCATGACTGCCGGGCTCCCGTGATCGCCAAGCTCGAAAAGCTGGAGGCGATTCGCAACCTGGACAAGATCCTCGAGGTCGCTGATGCCGTGATGGTGGCTCGCGGCGACCTCGGCGTGGAGTTGAAGCTCGGCGAGCTGCCTGCAGTTCAGAAGGAGGTCATCGACCGAGCCAACCGCGCGGGGGTGCCGGTGATCACCGCGACCGAGATGCTGGAGAGCATGGTCACGTCCAACCGCCCGACTCGGGCCGAGACCTCGGACGTGGCCAACGCCATCTGGGACGGCACCGATGCGGTGATGCTGTCGCAGGAGACCTCGGTCGGCGCCCACCCGGTGGAGGCGTTACGCGCCATGGCGCGCATCTGCCTGTCGACACAGCGACATCCCGCGTTCGGCCGCGAGCGCCAGATCTGGAGGGAGCCAGGGCAGGTGGGGAGCGCGATCGCACATGCGGCTGCGACCAGCGCGGACGAGATTGGCGCCCGGGTGATCATCGCGTTCACCGAGTCGGGGACCACAGCGCTGCGCTGCAGCAAGGCGCGTCCGCATGTGCCCGTCATCGCGGCGAGCCCCCACCCGGAGGTCCTCCGCAAGACCGCCCTTTACGCCGGCGTCATCCCTCTCCTGGTCAGTCCCGGCAAGGACACCGACCAGATGGTCGCCAACGCCACCGAGGCGGCTCTTCGCAGCGGGCTCGTGCGCACCGGGGATCGGGTCGTGGTGGTGGCGGGGGTGCCGGTGGGTCGGCCCGGCCAGACCAACCTGTTGAAAGTGGAGATCGTCTGACCCGTTAAGGCTGGCTGCTCCGGCCTTCGCCGCGACTAAAGTTGTTCGCGATGGCGCCCGCCACCCATGGCCTCTTGGGCCGAATTCTCAGTGCCAACGACGACGCCTCCCGGCGCTTCGGGAAGAACACGGCGGAGGTGGACGCGTTCATCGACGCGGTCGCCCAGCTGACGCCCTGGCAGTGGCGGCAGGTACTGACCGCACGACGGCTGGTCTCGACAGTCACCAAGGAGGAGACCGGACCGGCGACCCAGTCCCTCGAGGCGATCCAGGCCGCCATCCGCAGCACCGACGGACGCCTGTCTGAACCGATGTCCAAAGCGGGCGAAGCGCTCATCGGCGCCCTGGAAAAGCGGAGCGATGACAAGGTGGCGACGGCATGGCAGGCCCTGTCGGCGTTGGTGATGCGGCAGCACCACTCGGCGCTGAAGTTCGCGGCCCACTACGCCCCGTTCATCGCGCTCGTCCCAGTGTCCGGCTTCGACGCGCTCGACCCCGCGACCATGCGGTATCTCAAAGCCGTCGAGGCACTGAGCCATGAGAAGTGCGAGACGCTCGCCCGCCGGTGGCGCCTCGATCCTGACGCGTCTCGCGCGCTCCTCACGGTCGTGGCCAAGAGCCGGTACCTGAAGGGGGAGGAGGCGGCTGCGCTGCTGGCGCTCCGTACGATCCCGACCCATCTCACGGGCGACCTGGGCTGGGCCGCGGTCAGGACCGTCGTCCACGGCGGCAGGGTGCTCGGCGCGCGAGCCGAGCTGACCAAGGAGCAGATCGCCATCTTGTGGATTCCGCTCGAACCGGCGATCCCGTTCGACTCGCTGGAGGAACACGTGCCCAAGCCAGTTCGGGCGCGGGTGCGGGCGGCGGTGGCTCGGGCGACGACGGCGATCACCAAACCACCGACCCCCCGTACCGATTCCGCCCCGGCGCCTGCGAAACGCACTTCGCCTCCGAAGCCGGCCGCACCCTACGGACCCAACAGCCTGGAGGTCGCCGCCTTCATCAAGGGGGTTGTGGAGCTCACTCCCATCCAGTGGCTCCGGGTCCTCGACCGCCGCAAGCTGGTCGCGAGCGTCACCCGTCAGGATGCGGAGCCCGCCGGTGTGGTGCGGTCGCTGCTCGCCGCCATCAAAGGCACAAAAGACCTGGACACGTTCACCCGATGCCGCGCGTTTGCAGCGGTCGAGCGTGCCGCCGGGACGGTCTCCGCGAAAGCGCAGCTGACTCATGAGGAGTCGATGCAGGGCTACGGAGCCTTTGGCGACATCGTGCAGCTCGATTACGTGGATGTCGGCGGCTTCGCGCATCTCGTCGCGGCGCTCAACAAGGGCGATTGGGTGAAGGTGGCGAAGTCCATCCCCGCCGTCAACGAGGACGTGGTCGCGCCGCTTGTCAACACGGGCGGGGCGCTGTATGGCTTCCTCGAGAGCCGTCCGGACGAGGAGGCGGTGGCCGCCTGGCAGGCGGCGTCCGCTCTCGTGCGTCGCCAGCACCTGGCTCCCATCAAGTTCGCCGCTTCCTATGCACCGTTCGCGTCGGCGATCCCGGTCACGAATCCGAGGTCGCTGGGCGCTCCGGTCCTCCGCTACGTCAGCGCCATCGGCCGGCTGAGCGCAAACCAGTGCGCCTTGCTGGCGCAGCCCTGGCAGATCCGGACGGCTCTCGAGGAAGCCATACAGCGCCCCGCCCGTGTTGACAAGCGGCGCGACCACGTCCTCGTTGACGGCGGGGATGGACTTCGCCACCTTCACCCAATCGCCCTTGTTGAGCGCCGCGACGAGATGCGCGACGACGCGGCGCCGGGCCCCATGACGCAGGCTTCAGCGCCGAAGGCGCCCGGCCGCCCAGGACGCGAAGAAGCAAGGAGCCTCCGGTTCGGGACGCGAATTCCTTAATCTGAGCTCGTGGCGAAAAGGAAGAAGACCGCGAGCCGGCGCTCGGCGGCTAGCAACGGCAAGGCCCCGAAGTTCGACCGCGTGCTCGTCGTGTCGGCGCATCCCGACGACCCGGAGTTCGGCGCGGGCGGCTCGGTGGCGAAGCTGGCGAAAGGCGGGGCGAAGGTCACCTATGTGATCGTCACCGACGGTTCGCAGGGCGGCGAGGATCCCAAGCAGAAGGATTCCGAGCTCGCGGCGATCCGGGAGAAGGAGCAGCGCGCGGCGGCGAAGGTCCTCGGCGTCAAGAAGGTGGAGTTCCTGGGTTACAAGGACGGCCACCTCGCGCCGGACCTGAAGCTGCGCCACGACATCGTGCGCATGATCCGCAAGCACAAGCCCGACCTCGTGATCACCCACCTGCCGGGCCGGGCCATCGACATGCCGATGGGCGGTTCTCACCCGGACCACCTTGCGGTCGGCGAGGCGACGATGGCCGCCGTTTATCCCGACTCGCGCAACCCGCGCGCTTTCCGGAGCCTCCTCAAGGAGGGCTACGAGCCGCATATCGTCAAGGAGGTCTGGATTCCGTTCTGGACCTCGGGCGACTACCTGGTCGACATCACTCCCACGCTCGACCTCAAGATCGAGGCGCTGAAGAAGCACAAGAGCCAGGTCGCCAAGCCGGGTCAGGAATGGGACTTCGAGAAGTTCATGCGCAAGCGGCACCGAGAGGTGGGGAAGAAGGCCGGCTACCGCTACGCCGAGTCCTTCAAGCGGATAACCGTGTAAATATGAGCGGAAACCTGTCGGTTCCCGCTCATCGCGGCGCTGCCTCCCGCGGCTTCGCCGCAGGGACCCCAGAGGACTAGCGGCCGGGCAAGCGCCGCTGCTCACTCTCCCGTGGAAGGGATTTATCTTTTAAAGCCGCCCGAGCCCAGGAATCTCGGACGTTGTCCCAGATGACCTCGGCCCAGGCCGCGTACTGGGCATCGGTAGGGTGGAGCTGGTCGGCCGCGATCCAGCCGGGAGACCCCAAGCGGTACGTGCTGACCCACGTGATGTCGACCCACGTGAAGCCGCGCTCGAGCGCTTCCCTCTTGGCGGCGGCGTTGAAAGCGTTGGTCACGGCCCTGATGAACTGAGGTTCGCCGAACTGCTGCGCGGCGGGCACGACTGACCAGTTGGGAATCGCGATGGCGGCGACGCGCCCGTCCTCGAGCGCGAGCCCCCGGATCCGATCGTAAATCGTCACCAGCGAGGCCTTGTACTCGTCGACCGACCGGTTCTGAACCAGGTCGTTGACGCCGATCAAAACCGTGACCAGGTCCGGCTTGATGCGGTCGATCAGGGCCAGCTCTTTGGCGATGAGATCGACGGTGGTGAATCCATTGACCGCCGGATTGGTCACGTCGACCCTCGTGCCCGTGGCTTTTGACAGCAGGCCGGACACGATCGACGGGAAGTTGTGGGCCTCGTCCGATGCGCCTGTGCCGATCGTGTAGGAGTCGCCCAACGCCAAATACCGAATTGCCGAGCTCATGGCTCTCTCCCGTGACCCTCTCCCCGGACGGGCGAGGGAACCTACCTCTCTATGTCTGCTAACGCACTCCAGACCTCGATCTTGGTACGCACCCGACGAATGACCTCGCCGGCGAACTCGGTAGTGGAGGCCTGCCCACCCAGGTCGGCCGTCCGGATGCCGTCGGAAACCGTCTCCAGAGCCGCCTCGTAGATCGATCGCGACGCCTGGTGTGCCTGGTCGCCCTGCATGTAGCCGAGCAGGGAGGCCACCGCCAGGATCATGGCCATCGGGTTGGCGACGTTCTTGCCCTGGAGCGAAGGGGCGGTCCCATGCGGCGCCTCGGTCATGGCGATCGAGACCTTGCCGTCGTCGTCGAAGGCAAGGAGCACCGACTCCGCGCCGGCGATGGTGCCGAACATCTGCATGACCAGGTCGGACAGCGTGTCACCGTCGCGGTTGAGGGCGGGGATGACAAGCGATTCGCCGGTCGTGGTCAGGAGGAGGGCGTATGTGGCGTCTATCAGCTGGGGGTCGTAGCGCACCTCCGGGTGGCGCTGCGCCGCCGCGTCGAGCTCTTCTTTGAACATCCCCTCGTACACGGGGCTGACCGTGAATTTCGGGCCTCCGAACACCTTGGCCTCGATCCGCTTGGCGTGGGTGAAGGCGTACTCGGCGACGATCCTGGACGTGCGCCGGCTGATCTTCTCCGTGCGGTAAGCCCATTCGTCCAGGCCGTGACCCTCGCGCCATTCCTTGGCTCCGTAAGCGTCGTCCACCGCCATGCGGATGACCGAGATCGGGGCGTGCACCCCGGCCAGCGGCCTCACGCCCGGAATCCGCCGCCCGGTGCGGACGATCACCCGGCCGTCGATCTGCTTGCGCAGGATGGCGTTGGGGCTGCCGACGTCGCCTGAGCCCTCGGGCGTGATGGTCGCCGCCTTGAGGCCGTAGCCGCACTCCCGGAGGGCGGCGGCGGCGTCGAGGACGACCTGATTCCGGGTCTGGCGGCGGCGCTCCAGCGAGAGGTCGAAGTCACGCCGGTCGACCGTGAAGCCGATCACGTCCGGCTCCAGCAGCCGGACCGCCTCCTTGAGCAGCTCTTCGCCGGTCTGGTCGCCGTGAAGGACGACCACGGTTGGGTTCATGGCCGAAAATGATAGGTGTGGGCCCACCCAGGTCCGGGCTCCCGTCCTGTTCGTATACTATTGACAGCGCCTAGGTAACCTAGGCTTTTTTCTTTCTCAGCCCAGGAATTTTGACTATGGAAGACATCATCACCCTCGCATGCACTGTCTGCAAAAGGCGCAACTACACCACGGTGAAGAACAAGAAGAACGATCCCGACCGGATGGAGCTCACCAAGTACTGCAAGTGGGATCGTAAGCACACCCTCCACAGGGAGACCAAGTAGGACTCAAATGGCAGTAACTGCTCGAAAGCGCTCCGAACCGACCGCCGAAGGTGGCGTCGGCCAATTTCTGCGTGAGGTTTTCGATGAGCTCCGCAAGGTCGTCTGGCCGACGTGGGGCGAGCTTTATCGCTACACGCTGGTGGTGATCTTCACAGTGATCGTGCTGGGCGTCTTCATCGGTGGCACCGACTACCTGCTCGGCGAGGTCGCGCGCCGAGTGATCTACAACGGCGTGGCGCACTGATGGCTGCATCACCCGCACCGACGCCCGCGCCAGAGCAAGACGCGCAGTGGTACGTGGTCCACGCTTACTCCGGACACGAGGAGAAGGTCAAGAAGAACCTCGAGAAGAGAATCGAGTCCATGGACATGCAGGACAAGATCCTCCAGGTGCTCGTCCCGATGGAAGACGAGATCGAGATCAAGGACGGCAAGCGCCGCCACGTCCAGAAGCGCATCTTCCCGGGGTACATCCTGGTCCGCATGGTGATGTCGAACGACTCGTGGTTTGTGGTTCGCAACACCCCGGGCGTGACGAGCTTCGTCGGCTCCGCCAACAGCCCGGTCCCGCTTCAGGAGAAAGAGGTTCGGGCGATCCAGAAGCAGATGAAGCAGGAAGCCCCGAAGATCCGGGTCGAGTTCCAGGTGGGCGAGTCCGTACGCGTGGTCGACGGGCCGTTCACCGACTTCCACGGCAAGGTCGACGAGATCAACCCGGAGAAGGGCAAGCTCAAGGTGCTGGTCAACATGTTCGGCCGTGAGACGCCGGTCGAGCTGGACCTGCTGCAGGTCGAAAAGGTTCACTAGACCTCATGAGCAAGAAGAAAGTTCGCACCGTGCTCAAGCTCGAGCTGCAGGCCGGGCGGGCGACGCCGGCGCCGCCGGTGGGCACTGCGTTGGGCCCGCACGGAATCAACATCATGGAGTTCACGAAGGCCTACAACGAGCGCACGGCCGCGCAGGCCGGTGACGTCGTTCCGGCCGAGATCACGATCTTCGAGGACCGCACGTTCACGTTCGTCCTCAAGACCCCGCCGACGGTGAACCTCCTCAAGCGCGCCGCGGGAGTCGACAAGGGATCGGCGAAGCCGAATCGCGAGAAGATCGGCCGCGTCTCAAAGCAGCAGATCAGGCAGATCGTCGAGACCAAGCGCAAGGACCTCAACGCTTTCGAGACCGAGGCCGCTATGAAGATGATCGAAGGCACGGCGCGGTCGATGGGCCTGGAGGTCATCGACTGATGCCGAAGCGACGCGGAAAGAGATACATCGAGGCGGTCAAGAAGGTTGAGGCGGCAGTGACCGCCAATGGCAACGGGGGCCTCAACACCGAGCAGGCGGTCGCGCTCGCGAAGGACACGTCGATCTCCAAGTTCGACGCCACCGTAGAGGCCCACATCCGGCTGGGCGTCGATCCGCGGCACGCGGAGCAGATGGTGCGCGGGTCGGTCGTGCTCCCCAACGGGACGGGCAAGAAGGTTCGCGTCGCTGTATTCGCAGTCGGCGACAGGGCTCGCGAGGCGGAGGAAGCAGGCGCCGACTTCGTAGGCGGCGAGGACCTCGTCAAGAAAGTGTCGGAGGGCTGGACGGACTTCGACGCCGCGATCGCGACGCCGGACCTGATGTCTCGGGTCGGGCCTTTGGGCAAGATCCTGGGTCCGCGGGGCCAAGACGTCGCGCGCGCCGTACGCGAGGTGAAAGGCGGCAAGGTCGAGTTTCGGACGGACAAGTTCGGGATCATCCATGCCCCGATCGGGAAGGTCTCATTCGACTCCACGCAGCTACACCAGAACCTCACCGCGCTGGTGGACGCGCTGATTCGTAACAAGCCGTCATCGTCGAAGGGGCAGTACCTGCGCTCGTTCTACCTCGCCGCGACGCAGGGGCCGTCGGTCCCGGTCGACGTCAAGGAAGCGGCAAAGCTCCACACCTCGAGCTAGCTCGTGGCGGCCGCGTGGCTGACGGCCCTGTTCGTGGCGCTCTTCTTCGGATTCATCCTCTATCGCTCAGTCTTTCCTCGCCGCCGACCGATAAACGAGCTGGTGTTCTGGTTCCAGGCCCTGCTCGTTCCCACGCTTGGCCTCGCGTTTTATGTGGTCACGGTCGGGCCGCCTCTCCAATCGACCTGGCTGGTATGGCCTGCCATGGCCTTGGTCGCCGTCGCCGTGCTGCTGGCGATTCTCAACCTCCGCTTGAGACGGAGGCTCCGCTCCGGCCCGATCACGTATCGGATGTTGGCAGGCCAGCACAGGCTCACGCTGTTGTTCCGGACATGTGCCGTCCTCGCCTTCAGCGGCTACCTGTACATCTTCGAGCCCCTTTTCGCTGTTCTGAACGTCGCGGTAAACGCCGCGTGGGCGTGTATTTGGGTACCTCGCCGTTGGCGCGCCATCGTTATCGAGGCCTCGATCGAGGTGGCCGCGGACGCCGAGCGTGTGTGGGCGCTCTTGTCCGATCCTGTTAGTTGGCCGCTGTGGCAGGTGGGGCTCGACGAGGTGTCCTCGCGGCCCGCCGGACCGCTCGTTGTGGGTGCCCAGCTGACCAGCCGGCGGACGTGGGGTTCGCCGCCACCGAAAGCGGGACCTCCAGCGACGATCGAATCCCGTTCGGTGGTCATCGAATTGGTGCCAGGCTCCTCATTCAAGGCACGTTCACTCGACCGGGACGCACTGACGACGTTCGAGCTGCGCTCTGGAGGCGCAGGCACGGTGATCCGCACGCGATCTGATCAGGCCATCTCAGTCATCCAGGGGATGGTGGGTTTAGGGCTCGAGATACCGGCCGCGAGAAGAACGTTCGACGCCACCATGGCCCAATCGCTGGCACGCCTCGAGGAACTGCTCGCCGCCCCTGAGGCCGCTTCGCCCCGCTAAGCTGTCCCGCCATGTACGGGCCCGTCATCCAGGGCAAGCTCGTCCGCCTCCGTCCCCCACGGTCCGACGACGCTGCGGCGATGATGAGCTGGTTCGAGGACATGGAGGTCACGCATTTCCTCGGGCGTCGGAACCCCTTGAATCTGGCCGCGCAGAACGAGTGGCTCGACAAGGTGGCGCGTGATCCGGACAGCGTGCTCTGGACGATCGAGCACCAGGGCCGGGCGGTCGGCACCACCGGCATTCACGAGATCAACTGGAAGTACGGGCGCGGCACGACCGGGACGGTGATCGGAGACAAGAAGGTGTGGGGCAAAGGCCTCGCTCGCGAGCTGATGCAGCTGCGCGCCCGCTATGCCTTCACCGAGCTTCCCCTTCGGAAGCTCGAGGCGGGATATTTCGAGGGCAACGAGGCCAGCGGCCGCGCCCAGGCGGCGGCGGGCTACAAGGTCGTCGGTCGCCGCCGCGAGAAGGTCTTCGTCGGTGGCCGGTGGCTGGACGAAATCCTCACCGAGGTCCTGCGGTCGGATTGGGAGAAGGCGCAGCCTCCCCACCCGCCCGCAACCGCTTCGCGGTTGAGGGCGACCTCCCCACGTGGTGGGGAGGCGAGGGCGCCGCGAAAGCGACGGTAGCCATGGGCTCGGTATAATTCACGGCCTGCCGTAGACCGTAGGTGCCGGCCATCGTGCGGGCTTAATTTCCTACCGAGGCGATCAGAAGTGAAGGACGCTTGATCCTTCCTGCCTCGACGTGTCACTAGTCGAAGAGTCAGGGAGGATTTTTCTTTTGCCGAGAGCGCGGAAAGAACAGAAGGCCGAGCAGGTCGAGCTGCTGGTGGAAAAGCTGAAAAAGGCCAAGGTGGCGGTGCTGACCGACTACCGCGGGCTGAAGGTCAGCCAGATCCAGGAGCTGCGCGGAAAGCTCCGGACCGGGAACGTCGAGTACCGTGTGGTCAAGAACACGCTCGCGCGCCGGGCCGCGGACTCGGCGGGCTATGGCGCACTCGAGTCGGAGTTGAAAGGTCCGATCGCGATCGCGTTCGGCTACGACGACCTGAGCCTCCCGCCTCGCCTCATCAACGAGTTCGTCCGGACCACCCGCTTGAAGGTCGAGGTCGTGGGCGGTCTGGTGGAGGGTCGCGTCTTCAATCGGGACCAGATCAAGCAGCTGGCGGATCTGCCCTCCCGCGAAGTCCTGCTGGCCCAGCTGTTGGGCACGCTTCAGTCACCCGTTGGTCAACTGGTCGGAATCATGCAAACCCCTGTTCAGCAGCTCGTTGGAGTGCTGAACGCATACAAATCGAAATTGGAGGCAGCGTAAACAGTTATGGCAACCAAGCTCACCCCTAAGGATTTCGTCGAGGCCCTGAAGGAATGGACGATCCTCGACGTCGTCGAGGCCGTCAAGGCGATCGAGGACGAGTTCGGCATCAAAGCCGCGGCTCCGGTCGCGGTGGCGGTGGCGGCCGCCCCGGGCGCGGCTGACGGCGCCGGCGCGGAAGAGGAGAAGACGGAGTTCACGGTCAACCTCGCCGCCGTGGGCGAGAGCAAGATCAACGTCATCAAGGCCGTCCGCGAGTTGACCCAGCTCGGCCTGAAGGAGGCCAAGGACCTGGTCGACGCCGCGCCGAAGCCGGTGCTCGAGAACGTGAGCAAGGCGGACGCGGAGAAGGCTGTGGCGAGGTTGAAGGAAGCCGGGGCGACCGCCGAGATCAAGTAATCGGCGACTAGCGAGCTCGGCTCGCAGCGCCAAGGTGCTCGAGGACCAGGTCCATGCCCCGCTCCAGCTCCGACTCGGTGACGCACCAGTGGGGTGACAGGCGCACGCGCCCGGGGCGCGAGTCGACGATCACTCCGGCGGCGTGAAGCCGAGCCTCGACCTCTTCCGGATTCGTGCACTCGAGGGTCACGATGCCGCAGCGCTGGTTGCGATCGCGGGGCGTGAAGGTCTTGACGCCGGCTTCATCGCAGCGTTCAAGAACCCGGTCGGTGAGATCCCGCAACCGCTCCTGGATATGCTCGACGCCCACTTCGAGGATCAGCTCCAGGCCCGCCAGCCCTGCATAGTGGCAGGCCACAGCCCACGTTCCGGTCTCGAGGCGGCGAGCATCGTCGGCGAAGTCGAGCTCCTCGAGCGTGAAAGAGAACGGGTCGCGGGTGGCGAACCAGCCTGTACCGTGTGGCCGCACGTTCGGGAGGAGATCGGGGCGCACATAGAGGAAGGCGGTGCCCGGGCCGCCGGACAGCCACTTGAGGCACCCGCCGACGAACGCATCGCAGTCCATGGCGTCGACGTCGATGGGCACGCACCCGCAGGTCTGGTAGCCGTCGATCAGGCAGAGCGCGCCGGCGGCGTGGGCGGCGTCGGCGATCGCGCGGACGTTCTGCAGGTAGCCGGTCGTATAGAAGAGGTGGGTCGTGGCGACCAGCGCGGTCCGCTTGTCGATCCGCTCGGCGAACGCCGCCGGCGGGATGGTCATCCCGTCGGCGCTGGGCACGAACTCGACCTCGAACTCGGGCCGCGAGAGCCACTGGTGCCCGATCGTGGGGAAGTCGAGCTCGCCGATCAGGACCTTCCTGCGACCCTCCGGCAGCGGGAGGCCCGAGGCCAGGGTCGTCAGGGCGACCGACACCGAGGGAGCGATCGCCGTCGACCCTTGCGGGGCGTTGAGCAGGCCGCCGACCCGCGTGCGCAGCCGTTCGAGCAGTGGCAGCCAGTCGGAGAACCAGACCGGCGTCCCCTTCGTGTCCCAGTCGTGGGCGTACCGCTCCAGCGCTGCCCGGCCCCGCCGGGGTAGGGGGCCCAGGGAGCA
>WNFT01000762.1_pt1 | contig 29296 bp, 22 predicted proteins | sample 5400191 | NCBI WGS metagenome assembly WNFT01 (sample SAMN13153359, study PRJNA577476) | soil metagenome | isolation source: 80 cm saprolite under Madrone tree | place: USA:California | collected 2016-06-14 | reverse complement strand
CGCGACCATCAACGGTTTTCGCGCCCGGGACCGGCCTGGGACCGCCCAGTCTTTTTTCTTGACAGGCAAAAACGGCATCGTTTAGGATTCGCCGTCGTTTTAAATCAGTGCCAGGGTCGGCTTTACACCTGCCTTCGCATTTCGATTTGCAAGCGCAAGAAAAGAGATTTTGTTTTTTTCATGAAGTATGTGCACGATGATCGGCCATTTGCGCGCTCGCGTGTGCTTTGTTCGTTGTGTGTTTCGGTGTTGCTTCCTCAGTTGAAAGCGCGTCCGGCTCACACCAGTTCTTTCGAATCGTTAGGAGGATTCGTTTGTATGTCTAGAATAACCGGTAAGGTCAAGTGGTTTAACAACTCGAAGGGCTATGGCTTCATTGAGCAGCCAGGCTCCTCGGACATCTTCGTTCACTATAGCGCCATTCAAGGTGACGGCTTTAAAACTCTCGAAGAGGGTCAGGAAGTCGAGTTTGAAGTGACGCAAGGCCCCAAAGGACCACAGGCCGAAAAAGTGACAAAGGCGTAAGGTCTCCCCGGCTTGCTTTTAAGCACAGCCACTGACCGCTTCTGGTCGTGAGCCCGGAAGACGCGAAAAAATAAAAGAAGGCGATCTCTATCATCGAGATCGCCTTTCTTTTTGGCCGACAAACTTCAGTTTGTCGATAACGCGTCACGATCAAACGGGTGATGAGCAATTTCCAGATCATCCAGCGACAAAGTGGAAGTTTGTCAAACACCTACTTATCTGCTTTGGCCTTGAAGCTAACGTGCCCGTTCTCAACGTCGACGGAAAACCGGAGGCGTTCAGTTCCAACCTTTTCTTTCAGACCGTCAGCGTGTTCCATGATTAGGCGATGAAACTTGGCGAACGAGAGATCCTTAGTTGCTTCGCCACAGCTTCGCTTTGCTTCCATCAGCGCGTCGTAAACACCCTTAACTGTCTGCACGTCATGACGAACATCCGCGCAAGAGAACTCGGAACGAGCGAATGGCCCGGCGGCTTCGTGGTTCGAAGCCCGAGCGGCGGCGGCAATGTCCCGCCCCTCTTCACGGCCTTGCATGGTGCGGCGCCACATCTCGCGGAACGAAGCATATCGCGTCGCCAGCGAGTTGTAGTGGTACCTTTGTGCAAAGTTCAGCGTCCGGTCGTCGCCCAAACGTTTGAGGTGGCTCTCAAGACGCATCTTCGTGTCATAAGGCGTGCGTTTGCTGCCGCCGTTGAAGTAGATGTCATACTCTATCTTTAAGCGACGGATATCTTCTTCGAGCCGCGCCAGACGGTCCTCGACAGTGGGCTCGTTATCCGGATTGACACCCTTGTTTCTCTCACGTCGTTCTTGCGCGAGCCTGGACAGCTTGTTGTCTTTAGAAGCCAAGTGCGGGGTCTCCTATCGGGCGACGCAAGCGGGGGCGCCACCAATAACTTCAGTTCAGTGTAGGGGCTCGGCTCTTAACCTGTCAATAAAAGTTTTTCCTTCAGTCATTCGCTTGAAACTGCGGTGGAGCGAATCGGCAGCTGGCCGTGATAAAGCCCATAGACTTCTTCTTTCACTTCGGCCGGGAAACATATGCGATGCAATTCATAACCGCGGCCTAAACCGCGCACGGCTTCGCTAACTTCGCTAATCTCGCGAATCTGCGGACGCGCATAACCATCCTCGATGTAAATGCGCGTGCGCGGCTCGACCCCTTCAACAGTGTAATAGCCATAATAAGGCACATCGCTGGCTCGATCTTCGACGAAGTAGTACTGAGGATCGAAACCTCTGCGCTCGACGACAGAGCGAGCCGCATCGAGAAAGTCTTCTCTTTCGTCCTGAGGCATGTCGAGATCGATCGCTTTGAAAAGCCGACGGCCGATAAAGCGATGACTCAAATCGCTCAGCACCGGATCGCTCGAATGCTGCCATTGCTTCATATGAAAGATGACATCCGAGTCGTCCATTTCCAGATGCTCGGTGATGCTCAAAGACTGACGACGCAACACCTTTTCAAACGATGTTCCGGTCGCGCACCAAACAGAGGCGCCTCTTTCAACCAACGCTAACGCTCGCAGCAAAGCCGATCGCAGAACAGCTTCCGCCGAACGCAAGGTCCGATGAAAGTAAACCTGCCGAAACATGTAGTAGCGCGCCTGCAAATATTCTTCGATCGCAAAAACACCACGCGCCGCCACATAAATGCGATCGCGCTCCTCATCGATCTGGAGCGCATTGATGATCCACTCCAGGTCGTAAAGACCATACTTCGCTCCAGTCATCAGTGAATCGCGCAACAGATAATCCATTCGATCCACGTCGAGCTGCGAAGAGACCAGTTGGCCCAGCGCGGCAGGCTTGAAGGTTCCTTCGATGATCGAAGCTATGCGTTGCGGCAGTTCCCTTGAGTACGAACGTAATAGACGGCCCAGTTCTGTCTCTTCGGACAGAACGGTTCTCATCGTCATCTGCTCGTGATGGACGCCGAGAATGTTTTCCATCGCGTGAGAGAATGGTCCGTGTCCCACGTCATGTAAGAGCGCCGCGCCCCGTGCGGCCACGCGATCCTCCGCGTCAATATCATGGCGATCAGTCAACTGATCGAGAATGCGCGTCATGAGATGTAGTGCGCCCAAGCTGTGGGTGAACCGCGAGTGCTCGGCGCCCTGATAGGTGTAAAGCCCCAGACCGAGTTGCTTGATGCGGCGCAGCCGCTGAAATTCCGATGTGTCGATCAAGCGAATAAGCAACCGGCCTTCGGCGCCGTCATCGCGCAAAGGAATGATATTGTGAACCGGATCGCGATAGATTCGTTGGGACAAACTTTCGGCTGCCTTTTCGGATTGATTGCGCTTGGAGTCTACCACACGGGACGGAGTTGAAGTATGCGTCGAAACGCTAACGTGGCCCCTCTTTCGTAGAGCTGCGAGACCCGAGTATTTACGGATTTTCGGAGTAAGAACGAAATTTCGGATTCGCAATAATCGCCAATGGCCCCAAAGCCGTAGTTTTCATAACAGGTGCGGGGTCTCCACTCAGTGGCATCGACATTGCCTAAGAGCGAGTGGAATTGAACGTCAAGGTGGGGATGAGTATCCGATAGGCTCTTGAATGAGTGGAGTGGATACCCAGAAAAGCCGCCAAATCGGAATAATTAAGAAGGCCAACAGCATCGAGAAGCGCTACGGTTTTTGGGTTGTTGGCGAATTTGAATGCAAACAAATTTCGAGGCCTCTTTAACGAGGTGTTCTTTAAGAAAGGAAAACAGACGATGAGAAAAATTTTCATGTTCGTGGCTGCCCTGAGCTTGGCGCTTTTCGCGACCAGCGCTATGGCTCAGTCGGCCACGACAGGTTCGATCGAAGGATTTGTCACCGACCAAAATGGCGCGGCAGTGAAAGGCGCCACGGTGACGGTCACTAGTCCGAACCTAATTAGTCCTCAGACGGGGACCACAAAAGATGATGGCCGCTACCAGATACTTAATCTGCCTCCCGGCCTGTACAAGGTTTCAATCGATGCGCAGGGTTTTGCTAAGTACGAGCAAGACAACGTAGCGATTAGTCTTGGAAAAACTTCCACTTCGGATGCACAGCTTGTTCTAGCTACGGCGACGGCGACCGTAACGGTTACGGGCGCTGCGGTGTTGGATACGGCCCAGAATACGACGGGTGCTAACGTCTCGACGGATCAGTTTTCAAATTTCCCGACTCAAAGAACAGTGCAAGGGCTGTTCACTATTGCGCCGACAGTCGCACGCTCGGGTTTGAGAGACGCCTCGGGCCGCGATCGCGATCCTTCGGTTGCTGGTTCTTCAGGGCCGGAGAACAACTACATTCTCGATGGCGTGAACACCAGCGACCCAGCCTTTGGCGGATCGGGGGCGAATTTACCATTTGAGTTTGTGCAGGAAGTTGAAATTAAGACTGGTGCTTACGGCGCTGAATACGGCAAGTCAACCGGTGGTATCTTCAACGTCATCACCAAGAGCGGTGGCAACGAAGTTCACGGTGATGCCTTCGGATATTTCAGCACGAAGGGCCTGGTTCGTAAAACTAACCAGTTCCCGTTCCAGGGCTCTGCGCCTAACGGTTTCTCTGAAATCGATGCCGGCATTGATGTGGGCGGACCGATCAAGAAAGACAAGCTTTGGTTCTTCGGCGCATTTAACCCACAACAGCGCAAGAACTACTTCCTGACCCAGCAGTTCCACGCTCCGGTTAACAACAAAGTCACCACGCCTTACTATTCCGGCAAATTGACTTGGGCCCTTAACCAAAAGAATACGCTTACCTTCTCGACATTTGGAGATAGGACCAAGCAGACCGGCTTCTTGTTCGGTGGTTCGGGCTTTGGAGTTGATCCCAATTCGTTTCAGGGCAGGATCGAAACCGGTGGCACTAACTATGTCGCTCGCATGAACTCAACCATTAAATCGAACATGACTGGCGAGTTCTCGTTTGGGCTTCACTTTCAGCGGGCCAACACGCTGCCATTGTCGGCTCTTCAGAGCGTGCCCTTGGTGTCAGATAACTTTGCCGTGGTTAATTCCGCTGGAGCCGTCATAACTCCAACTAATACGACGGCGCGGAGCGCCACAACATCTAACTTCGTCGCGTTTGTCGATGGTCGCAATGGCGGTACATTGCAGCGCGGCTTCATCCGTCAGGGCTTCGGTCTGTTCTCGCACCAGGATCGGAATCGCTGGGAGCTATCGGCCAGGATGCAGAACATCCAGGGCAAGCACACTGTTAAGTACGGATTTGAGTTCGGGCGGAATATCTACAAGATCAATACGATCTCAACCGGAACGCCAATAACTTATCCGGATCCTAACGGCGCTACCGGCGGTGACGGCGACAATATAACAATCGGTCAGCGGGTCACCAACAACTTCGGTGTGTGTCTTGCGGTCTCGGCAAATGCTGCACAGTGTCCGGCAAGCGCACTCACGAGTCGCTTCCAGGCGTTGATTACTGCAGGCGCAGGACCGGCGGGCATCACTTCGGTGACGACGAACAGCGCCTTGGCGCCGTCCTCGTTTCTTACCAATCCCATCCTGATACTTTCCAGCGTGCGCGTGCGTGATTTCCGCTTGCAAGCACCGGACGGCACGCACACCGACATGGAGGCGTTCTATATTCAGGACGACTACAAGTTCGCCAAGAACTGGCAGTTCAACCTCGGTGCGCGCTGGGACTACGAACAGGCGATTGGCAGAGGCGGCTTCAGCTACCTGAAGCTCAACAACTGGTGGGACAATCTGGCGCCGCGGCTCGGTCTGGTCTGGGATTTCACGGGCAAGGGCAAAGGCAAAGTTTTTGTCAACTATGCCAAATACATTGAGACTCCACTTCCACTCGACATCAATGTCCGCGCGGGCAGTGACACAACCCAGACGGACTTGAACTTCAACGTTTCCACCTTGAATGGCCCTGGTTCAGCTTACGTGGTTGCAGACATTGGCAACCTGGGTGGTACTCATACTCCGATCGATCCCGGCTTGAAGCCGCAAAGCATCGGCGAAGCGACCGGGGGCTTTGAATATGAGATTAGAAAGAACCTGGTCCTGGGCGTCCGCGGTGTCTACCGCAATCAAATCAACGTCATTGAGGACGGTTCTTTCGACGATGGCAACAACTACTTTTTGTTCAACCCAGGTCGCCGAGGCGACGCAACCCACGGCCTGACAACTGAGGACAGCGCTTGCGAGGGTACGAATGGCTCTCCGACAGCGCGCTGTTTCGGTCCCGCACGTCGTTATTATCGGGCTCTCGAAATCACGGCCACGAAACGGTTCACCGAGAACTGGCAACTGATTGCTTCGTATGTGCGCTCAAGCCTGACCGGAAACTATGAGGGCCTGTTCCGCAACGACAATGGACAGTCAGATCCGAACATCACTTCTTTGTTCGACCTGGTGAGTCTGTTGGATAACACCTACGGGCACCTGCCCAACGATCGTCCGCATCAGTTCAAGGTTGACGGTAGCTACCGGACGCCTTTCAAGCTTCTGATCGGCGCTTCGTTCCGCGCGCAGTCGGGTATTCCCTACAACCAATTGATTCCGCATCCGGTTTACGGAAACAACGAAGGGTTTGGGGTGCCACGTGGCACGGCGATCGTTCCGACCGTCACGGCCAGCCAACCGGGCTTCCCGAACGTGGTAAATAGCATCGGTTCAAACCGCACTCCGTTTACCTGGAATCTGGATGCGAGCGCTTACTACCCGATCAAAGTCGGTGAGAAACGCGAACTGCGCTTGTCGGCCGATTGGTTCAATGTCTTCAATCAACAGCGGGCGATTCGCCTCGATGAGACGTTCTCCATTAACAGTGGTATTCCCGGTGTGGCAAACATACCGGCGAACAGATTCCCCAACCCGTTCTACGGCGCTGGAACAATCTTCCAGTTCCCATCGTCACTGCGGTTGGGCGTTAAGTTCACGTTCTAAACTTACGACTCTCACGAGTCTTATTCGAGGCTCGTGAAGTTCTTTGTCAGGAGAAGCGCTGATTCACGGCGCTTCTCCTTTTTTCTTTTGGGTTGTGGAGACCCCGCCTGTATCATCGATTCAAAACCGCACCTTCTGGGCGGTGAAGTGCAAAAAAGGATTTCTTCCCATGCTGCATGTTTTGAGCGAACAGCACAAGGGTATTAGGCACTTTTTGCCAACCGTTGCTTACCTCGCGGCGGCGGTTATGTTTTTCGTTCCGCCGGTTCAAGCGCAGGGCGGCGGCGTCGATCCCACCGGGACCGGCGGACAGCACTCTATCCGCGGCCGCATTTACTTTCCGTCCGGCCGGCGCTCTGATCTCCGCGTGATAGTAAGGCTGCAAAGTTATAATTCCGGCGAGCTTTCCGTGTTGTCTGATGCCAACGGATCTTTCGGCTTCACCGGACTCATACCCGGCAGCTACACAGTAATTGTTGACGGCGGGGACGATTATGAGACTGTAAGAGAGACTGTCTATATAGAGACTGAAGGAAATACCTCTCGAACCGGCAACAGGATGCCTTTAGTTCCGAGAACTTATACTGTGCAAATTTCGCTACAGCCGAAGCACGCTGCTGCGACCAGGCCCGGCGTGCTCAGCGCCAGCCTCGCAACCGTTCCTGAGCAGGCCCGCAAGTTATACGAAAGCGCACTTGAAAACGAGAAGAAAGGCGACAACAAGAAAGCCATGGAAGAGTTGAAAGCGGCGCTTTCGATCTATCCGGATTTCCCGTTGGCATTGAATGAGCTAGGGGTTGAGTACTTAAGAAGCGGGCAGGCGGATAAGGCGGCAGACGTCTTTCGCAGAGCCGTCAGAATGAGCCCGCAGGGATTTCAGCCAACGCTCAATTATGGCGTTGCCTTGTTGAATATGCGCCGGTTTGCCGAGGCCGAAGAACAATTTCGCGGCGCTTTACGCTTAAACAACTCGGCCCTCACAGGTCACATGTATTTGGGTATAGTCCTGGCAATTCAGCGCAAGCTCGAAGAAGCTGAAAAGGAGTTGAAGATCGCGACGGATTCACAGTCGCCGGAGGTGGCCCTGGCACATCGCTATCTTGGCGGCGTCTTCTTAGAGAAGCACCAGTACCAACTCGCCGCCGCCGAACTGGAAACTTATTTAAGGCTAGTGCCAAAAGCCGCAGATGCTGACTGGCTTCGCCAGAAAATAAAAGAGTTGCACAACAAAGGCTAATTGAAATACAAAGAAATCAATTCTTTGCCGAAAGGAACTTCAAAGACAATGTTTTATTTCGCTACGAATGCGATCAGACGCTATTCAATTCCGGTTCTTGTATTTGGCTTAATACCCCTGGCCGCTGCGACGGTCTTCGGACAAGGCGGCGTCGGCAGTACGCGTGGACTGCCTGACAGCTCAGCGGGGACTCACACGATCCACGGACACATCTACCTTCCAAATGGCCATAGTGCCGGACCCGGCATTTCAGTCAGGCTGGAGGGCAATGTTATGGGGACTCGTAACGCTTCAACGGATCTAGACGGTTCGTTCATCTTCCGGTCATTACCGGCTGCGGATTACTCGATCAGTATCGACGGCGGAGCGGACTACGAATCGGTGAGGGAATCAGTAACCATTTACGGAAATACCGGCGGCGTTCAGGGAATCGGCTCTTCCGGTCAGACCCTAATGCTGGACGTACATCTTCGGCCAAAAGGATCCGCTGCCAATAGCGAAGCGGCGTTCGCCGGGATTCCAAAGCCGGCCGTTGATAGTTACAAGAGGGCAATGGATCTTGTAAGCGCCGGCGACACAAAAAAAGCGATAGAACAATTTAACGGCGCGCTGGCAACTTATCCTAACTTTCCTCAAGCGCTCAGCGATTTGGGTTTGCAATATATGAAGTTGGGAAAGATGGACAAGGCCGCCGAAACTTTCGAAGGGCTGCTGAAATTGAAACCTTCCGACGCAAGTGCACACTTGAATCTCGGCATTGCGCTCTACAATCAGGGCAACTTGGAAGCCGCCGAAACCAATTTACGCGAAGCACTCAAAGTGAACAGTCCGGCGCCGTCGGCTCATTACTATCTTGGCATGACCTTAATTAAGACCAAGAGATACGAAGGGGCGCAAAAGGAATTGGAACTGGCGATTGCAAACGGGGGCGAGAACCTGGCCCTCGCGCATAAGTTTCTGGGTGGTCTTTACATGAGCGCGCGCAGGAATAAGGAAGCGGCGGATGAGTTGGAAAAATACCTGAAGCTTGACCCCAAGGCTGCTGACGCCGACCGAATCAAAGGCACGATAAAGGATCTTAGAAGCAAGCAATAATACCCGCCGAGCATTCTTAAAGTTCGATCAATATAGAAGCGCCCTCCCGTTCTTGAATCGGATACTTAAAACATGCGCCAAGGATTCAGAACAGATAAAAGGAAAAATTCGGCATTGCGAGAGCAAGTAACCAGCAAGAAGGACGAAAGGGGTTTTTCAGCGTGTTAGCATCCCAGATCAATCGTCAAAAGTTCAACAGATGACCGAGTTTTTCTTTCTTCGTTTGCAAATATTTCTCAGCAGATTCGGTCGGTGGAATTTCGATCGACACGCGCTCGACGATCTGCAATCCTGCTTCCTCTAAAGCCCGCAGTTTTCCCGGATTGTTCGAGATTACTTTGACCTTGCACAGGCCGAGATCGAAAAGGACTTCGGCGCACTGCGTGTACTCGCGCGAATCTACCGCCAATCCGAGCCGCTCGTTGGCTTCGACAGTGTCCGCACCCTCGTCTTGCAAGGCGTAGGCGCGAATCTTATTGAGAATCCCAATGCCGCGCCCTTCCTGTTGTTGGTAGACAATCGCGCCACGTCCTTCTGCTTCGATCATCTCCATTGTGCGATGAAGCTGCGCCCCGCAATCGCATTTCGCGGATCCAAATACGTCCCCGGTCAGGCATTGCGAATGGATGCGCACCAGAGTCGGAGTATCGCGTCGGAGCTCGCCTTTGAAGAGCGCAACGAACTCTTCGTCGCTGTGAAGAGAGCGATAACCCGCAATCTTGAAGACGCCCCATTCGGTCGGTAGATTCGCTACCGCCACCCGCTCAACCGAAAGCTGACGCAAGAATTCGGAGCAGCAGCTCTCCTCGGGTTGTTCCGCTAAATTACTCGCCATCTAAAGCCCCTCTTGCGGGTGAATCCGGCTTTTAGCAAACCGAACGTCCGCATCGATTCCTCAAAACTGTCTGGTGGTTATTGCGCAAGGGAATTATAAGAGGATGCTTACTCATGCCACAAGGCGAGGTTGTGCGTAGTTGGATACGCTGTCGCCGTCAGTGCGCCAGGAATTTATGTTTGCTTTCGCTGGCCTCCCTCTCCCTTTGGAGGGGGATCTGGATGAGGGCCTAGCGCACCACCCTTTTATTTCCTTCCTTCCGCTCCCGAGAATGAAGAGATTAGTTTCTTAATCCCTGTCAGCTACGCCCTCACCCCAACCCTCTCCCAACGGGAGAGGAAGTTTACTAAATACTTTGCCGTTGTCTTGCCTGAAGCTATTGCCGTGGATTCAAGCGCGCGATAAGATACGCGCCGGGGATGGGGCGTGAGAAGCCCCGCGTAAGCAAAGGTGCTCTCAGCAAAAAGTTAAATGTCGAACGAATCCGAAGACACTTCGCTAAGCAGAGAAGCAAACGAAATCGACACGTTTTCCGGCCAGTATGAACGCTGCGGTGAACGACGGCCCGCATTGGTTTTCCTCCGGGGCGAATTGCTAGCGGTGCCGATTCCCCTGGAGCGCAAGGAGGTAACACTTGGTCGCGCGCTTGATGCCGACGTGCGCATCAACGATGCCCGCGCGTCGCGCTTGCACGCGCGCATCACCACGGAACGCGACGAAGCGACCGGCGAGACGCGCTATAGTCTTACCGATCTCGATTCGACCAACGGCACCATGCTCAACGGCCGACCGGTTACGCGGGCTTTCCTGGCGGATGGCGACAAGTTCGAAGTTGGCGATCAGTTGATCCGCTTTGAAATGCTCGACGAAATCGATCGCGAGTTTCAGCAGCAGATTCACCGCCTTCTGGTCCACGATGAGCTGACCGGGTTGCTCACCGGCAAATCATTCTTCTCTGAGCTGCGTCGCGAGGCGGCGCGTGCCGAGGCGGAATCGATGCCCTTCTGCGTTCTAATGATGGACATAGATTTTTTCAAAGGAGTCAACGACACCTACGGCCATCTGGTCGGCAGTGAAACACTGGAAGAGGTTGGCGCAATCATCAAAAAATCCCTGCGCGCCGGCGACGTTGGCGCGCGGTTTGGCGGTGAAGAATTCGCCGCTTTCCTGCTGGACGCCGACTACGCGCAGGGTTTAGTAGCCGCCGAGCGCGTGCGATCTTCAACCGAGAAGCATGAGTTTTCGGCTGTGCGTCGTGGCAGTGAAGAGGAACCGCGCACTCATCACATTACGATCAGTTTAGGAGTTGCTTCGTTTCCCGACGACGCGCGCGATCCAATTCAACTCGTCGAGATGGCGGATTCAGCGCTTTATCAAGCGAAGCGGAGCGGACGCAATCGCGTCTGTCCGTATCGGCTTAATGCTTTCTCAGGCGACCCATTGGCGCGGTTGAAATCTCGCCAGGAGTGAAGATCGAAATTTCACCAGCAGGAGGACGATGTCGAGGACGACTTATTTAATCGTTTTCAGTTTCTTTTTCATCATGACCGCTTGCAAGTCGAATGACACAAGCACGCCGGCGACCAACGCCAATGCGCCAGCGAGTCCCATGACCATGGTCAGCCCAGCTCCCAGCGCGCCCGCACCAAACGCGCCCGCTTCGGCGTTGAAGACCAAGGTTGACGTTTGCTCGCTGCTCGATGGCGCCGATCTGAAGAATATTCAAGGCGAGCAACCCAAAGAGACACAAAGATCCGATCGGGAGGACGCTGGCTTCATCGTCACACAGTGCTATTATTCTTTGCCGACGTCTTCAAGCTCAGTCGTGCTGAATGTAACTACCGCGAGCGAAGGCGCAGGCGCGCGCGATCCGCGCGAATTGTGGCAAGAGACATTCGCTCGCAAAGCTGAAAAGAAGGAGCCGGATGAAAAACGCGAAGGCAGGACAAAGGAAGGCGAAGGCGAAGAACGGGCGGCCCCGCCACAGAAAATCGCGGGACTCGGCGAGGATGCCTATTGGATTGCCAGCCGCGTCGGCGGCGCGCTGTACGTGCTAAAGAAAGATTTATTCTTTCGGATTAGCGTCGGCGGCCCAGGCGATGCAAACGCCAAACTGAAGAAGTCGAAAGCCCTGGCGCAACGCGCGCTAAAGCGAATCTGAGCCAAACAGTAACATAGACTTAAGTCTGTGATCTTTGCGATTCTAAAAAGCGGAATTACTAGCTGCAATTGTCGAGAAGGAGAGACTGACATGAGGTTGCCGAAAATGTTACTTGGGATCGCACTGCTCTTATCGTGCGCAGTTGTCATCACCGCACAACAATCGACCGAACCACGCGCGGCATTGAACGGAGCCGCGACCGCGTCCGATGCTAAAGGCGCCGCGGCGATCGAAGCGCGTCTTTTGACCACCGTGCTTAACGGTTCCGAAGACTCGCCAGTCACGAATGTCCGAATCGTCGTGAAGAATGCCGGCGCAAACTTCTACACGTATGTGAGCGGTTGGGCGACATTTTATGATTCGAGCGCGGTGCGTTGTGGCGAGGGACTGTTCAAGCTCGACGCGCTTGCGCCGAACGAATCAGCAGAAGTCGATACTCCCGGTTTGCGTCTGCATTGCTCGCCGGCGAGCTGGCGCATCGTCGCGACCAACCTCCTGTCACGCACAGACGAAGGCACAAAGGCTATTGAAACCGCGCCGCCTCCGTCCGAGGCGGTTACTGAAAAATCCGCGCCGATTAATTTCGTCATCAGCATCGATGGCGAAGAACATCCAATTCAAGTCAATAATCCCATTGTGCTGAAGCTGGGAAATCGGAACGCGAAGATTGTGTTGCGACCCGCTCCATAACTCGATGCCCATCCGAATACGCAATTCGTCTTGACAAAGAATTAGCTGGACATATATTGTCCCAACTCTGAACAAAAGCCCGGATGCGCGATTAGCTGACGTTGAGCGAGACGCGTAAGCGCCTTAAGTCCGGATAGGAAAGAGAGGATGAGACATGAGCGCTCAAATGAAAGAGGCGAGAGATCGGATGATCTTTCGCCATACTAACGATCGAAAAGGCAGGCATATCGCTATTACGCCTGAAAATAGTTTGATGAAGCATCTGGTCTATGGCCGCATCATTCTAGACCGAGAGACGACTAGCGTCGCGTTTTCAACCGGCTCCCTCGAGACCGGTCTAATCTGTATGTCGGGTGAGTGCACAATCAAGGCGGAGGGCCAAACCAACAGGATCGAGCGCTATGATTCCATATATCTGCCGCGCGACACGGAAGTAGAGATCGCAACGAACAGCGACGTCGACCTGGTTGAGTGTTCCGCGGAAGTGGAAAAGAAATATCCGCTTCAGGTCGTGCGTTATGCCGACGTCGAGAAGGACAGCTCACTAAAATTCAAGACCGGGGGGCCGGCGACGACTCGCACAGTCAACATCACGCTAGGCAAGAACGTCGAAGCAGGACGCATTCTCGCGGGCTTCACCACCTCAGAGCCGGGACATTGGACCAGTTGGCCGCCCCACGAACACGCGGCGATACTTGAAGAGTTGTATGTTTACTACGACATGCCGCCTCCCGCGTTCGGCGTGCAGTTCGTTTATACAAATCCGGAGGAACCCGAGTTTGTCGGCGTGGTGCGTGACGGCGATGCGGTGATCATGCCGAAGGGCTTTCATCCGAACGTGTCAGTGCCTGGTTATCCAATTAACTTTGTGTGGATGATGGCGGCTCATCGAGAAGTTGAGGATCGTCAGTTCGGTGTGGTGACTGTGCAGCCCGGATTCGATCGAGGCGGAAGCGGACTGGAAGCAAGTCGCAAGTAGCGTAGACTTCAGTCCGCGATTTTCTTATGGCGAGTCAGGGGCTGGAGACTGAATCTAAAATTTTAACTCAGAGGACGCGGAGGTCTTCGCAGAGGGCGCAGAGTGGAACTTATGAGAATTCCTCGGCGCCCTCGATTAATTAGCCCCCACCGACAAATGCCATGAAGGAAGAAATTGTCTCTGCCGAACAGTCAGCCTCGTTTCCGAAATCCCTGAGCGAAGTTGCGCCGCCGTCCGCTGCCGCATCCAGCGCCACCGGTGCGGTAGTAGCCGCGGTCTCGTCTCGCATGGGCTATGTTCGTTGGTCGATCTGCGCGCTACTCTTCTTTGCGACAACCATCAACTACGTCGACCGGCAGGTAATAGGAATCCTTTCCAAAGATCTCCAGACAGCGTTCCGGTGGAGCGAAATCGATTATGGCAATATCGTCGCCGCTTTCAATGCCGCATACGCTCTGGGGTTATTGCTCGCGGGACGCCTCATTGATCGATTCGGAACGAAAATCGGCTACACCGTGGCCTTGACCGTCTGGAGCTTTGCCGCAATGAGTCACGCCCTGGCTCGCTCGGCTTTCGGATTCGGAGTCGCGAGAGCCACACTGGGTTTGGGTGAGGCAGGAAATTTTCCGGCCGCGATCAAAACCGTAGCCGAATGGTTTCCGAAAAAAGAACGCGCGCTGGCCACGGGCATCTTTAACGCCGGGTCGAATGTCGGCGCGATCGTAGCTCCCCTGACTGTACCGTGGATCGCTCTGCATTATGGTTGGCAGTGGGCTTTTATCCTGACCGGCGCCATCGGTCTCTTGTGGCTCGCCTTCTGGATTCCGCTTTATTCCCATCCTGAAGCGCATCGACGGCTTACAAAGCCCGAATTCGATCACATTCAAAGCGATCCTGCCGACGCAGCGGGTGCGAAAACTCCGTGGGTGCGTTTGATCCCGCATCGACAAACATCGGCCTTCGCCATTGGGAAGTACCTCACTGATCCGATCTGGTGGTTTTATCTTTATTGGATTCCCAACTTCCTCAGACAAAATCACGGACTCGATCTTTCGACGATAGGGCTGCCGTTGATCGCAATCTACGTGGTAGCCGATGTCGGCAGCATCGGCGGCGGCTGGCTCTCTTCGACGTTTATTAAGCGTGGCTGGACGATAAACCGCGCGCGCAAGACAGCGATGCTTATCTGCGCGTTAGCAGTGACGCCGATCATGTTTGCTTCAAATGTGAAGAGCCTATGGCTGGCAGTCGGATTGGTCGGACTGGCGGCGGCAGCGCATCAAGGATTCTCCGCGAACATTTTCACGACCGTTTCGGACATGTTTCCACGCCGCGCCGTAGGATCGGTGGTCGGCATCGGGGGGATGGCCGGCGCATTCAACGGTGCGACGATGGCCGTGATCGTCGGTTACATTCTGGAGGTCACGCACGGCAATTACAAAATCCCGTTCATTATCGCCGGCCTGGCATACCTGATCGCTTTGCTGATCATTCATTTGTTGGTACCGCGAATTGAACCTATCGGAGACATGGAAAGCGTTGCAGCTAAACCGTTTTCCATCGGCACGATTGTGGGCTTCGGCTTCGTAGGCAGCGTCTTTGGATCGTTCGCTGGATGGGCCGTTGGGTTGCTTTCGCGAGTGTCCGGATCGAGCTTGCTGAAGTATATGGCAATCGGCGCACTCATCGGCGTGGGGACGGGTATCATTAGCGGCATGGTGATTACGAGTTCAACCTCGAAACCTCAATCCGTTTAGCAGCGGGCTACCGCCCGCTTGGTCGAGCATTAGCCCGACTCTAAACAAAATCTTTGATGAGCATTCTCGACGCATTCAGAATCGACCACAAGGTCGCGCTGGTGACTGGCGCTTCAACCGGACTCGGCCAGGCGATTGCCATCGCGCTCGCAGAAGCCGGCGCGAACGTGGCCTGTCACGGCAATACGCACCGGCCCGACGCCACGTGCGAAGCCGTCGCCCGCAATGGTCACGAGGCATTTCCCGTCACCGGCGATCTCACTGATCGCGAAACACCGCGTAATCTAGTTGAGGCAACGATTGCTCACTTCGGCCAACTCGACATTCTGGTTAACAACGCCGGCACAATTCGTCGATCTCAGGCGATCGTTTACCCGGAGAAAGATTGGGCGGACGTAATCGAAGTGAACCTCAACAGCGTATTTCGTCTCTCCCAACTTGCGGGACGGCACATGATCGAGCGTGGCCAGGGAAAGATTCTCAACATCGCTTCGCTGCTTTCGTTTCAGGGTGGCGTTACGGTGCCCGCCTACGCGGCTGCGAAAGGCGGCGTGGCGCAACTAACGAAAGCGCTCGCGAACGAATGGGCCGGGCAGGGCCTTAATGTTAACGCGATCGCGCCCGGCTACATGCGCACTGAAAACACTCGCGCACTACAGGAAGACGAGACGCGCAACCGTCAGATACTGGAACGGATTCCCGCGGGCCGTTGGGGCGAGCCAAGCGACCTCGCGGGCGCTGCGGTTTTTCTTTGCTCGGCCGCAAGTGATTACGTGAATGGGCATGTGCTGGTTGTTGATGGCGGCTGGATGGGCAGATGAAAACCTTCAACGCAAAGGACGCGAAGGGGTTCTCAAAGGGACGCAAAGTAAAATATTTCTCCGCGTGCCTTTGCGAAAACCTTTGCGCCCTTTGCGTTAAAATTTTCGGCTTGATCTGAGGATGAATATGACAAGGTTAGCGTTTGCATTACCTCTTTTGCTTTTGCTCTCGTTCGTTTGCACTGCCCAGCCAAGTCGCTCAGCAATCGAATCTTCATCGCTCGATCGCGAGATCACAGACTTTCTCGACAAAGAAATGCTCGCGCACCTCGACGATATTAAGTCTTACAATCCTCCTCCCGACAAGGTGTTCGGCGCCGGCACCACGGGAGAATATACCTGGGGAAGTTTCATGAATGCCGTCGGCGCATATGCCGCCATGTCCGGCAGGCGGACGCTCGGCAAACACGATCTCGCACGCGAAGTGGGGCAGGCTGGTTTACTGGAATATCGACTGAAAGGAACTCGATTCTCACAACTATACGGCGTGCTCGCGCTGCGATTTTTCGGCCGAGACTTGAATACGAACCCGGTCTGGCAAAGTCTCAATGAAGAGGAGCGCGCGCAATGGCGCAATTGGCTAGACGTTTCTGCCTTCTACGATTCTAAGACGCAGCAGGTTATCAATCTTCCCGAAAATTATCTCGGTGTCGCGGCGCGTATCGCGAGTGTGAGTTATCAACTTGGCCTGCTGAAGGATCGAGCCTTGGTTGATGGCGTGATCACGCGCGCCGCGCGGCCCTTCGTGAATGGCGGAATCTATTCTGACGATAACCCGCCGACTGGTCGCTTTGATCGTTATTCGAACGAGTATGCCAGGTTCGTTTGGGATGCTGCCGAAGCCGTGGATCGAAAAGACATTCTCGATGCGGTGCGCCCTTCGCTGAAAGAGCAGATGAAGTTGTGGTGGGATCTGATCTTGCCCGACGGTTATGGTTACGCGTGGGGCCGCAGCATGGGTGTCGTCAGCTACATGGACACGATGGAAATCGTCGGCTTCCTCGGGGCGCATCCTGAGTTTCGACCGGCAGCGCTCGAACAACTTGCCAGCGCTTACTATCAAGCCTGGCGCTGGCTGCGCCATGACTATAACGACAAGAGTCACGCGCTGTCTGTCTTTGCCTTTGGCCGCGGCAATTATGCATACATCACACGCGAACGCGAATGGCAGCAGACGGTAAACTTTTTCGGCAAGGGTGCGCTGGCACAAGCGCGATTCGTGCGCGCTCTTACGAATGAAAAGATCGCATCGTTTTCTTCTGAAATCACCAGGCCAGACGTAGCGCGCTTCGTTTTCTTTCGTCACGGAGATCGACCGGCCGGAGTTTGGCTGGTGCGACAAGGGCCAATTTACTTCACGCTGCCGATCACGACTGGAACGAAACCCGGCGTCGCCGATTATTTGCCTGCGCCGCATGGTCTGCCGGGTTTTGCGAATCCCGTCGAGCAAATCTATCCATCACTGGTACCGTTTATCGAACTCGCCGACGGTCGCATGATCGTGGCAACCGATGGCGCGGATGAGATCGAACCCGGCGCCGATGGAAAATCTTTGCGGGTCGTCTGGCGGCGTTGGGCCCTGGTTGGAAGTAAGGCGGGAGTGTTGGTCGATCCCCACATCACCAGCGAAGTCGTATGGCAACTGAGCGGAACAACGCTCACGCGCAATGAGACATTGAGATCGAGCGAACCCGTTTCGATCCGTCGCTGGCGGGTCGCGCTTCCAACGACCGGCGACCGCAATGAGTTAACGTTGGCCGGAACGCAGCGCTGGGATAACTTCATGTCCGCCGATTCGGTCTTGTCTGTTTCGGGGACTTCAGATTGGTCTATGAAGACTTCGACTTTTGCGACCGGCGACAGCGCTTTGGGACGCGGTGCACGAGGCCCGGTGCCTCTGCACTTGGTTTATGAATCGCATGACTTGCGCTTGATACCAAATCACGATCTGCACTGGCGCTTGATCATGAAAGTTGGCCGGCGCATTACAGAACCGGGAGCGGTAGCGACCGGCCGCTAAAGATCGTGATGAAAGAGCGGGCTTTCTCGTCCTTAACTCTGCAATTGACCACCAGGAATCAATTAAAAATGCCAACTACTGAACAAAAACTCGAACCGCTACACACCGACTGGGATTCCATTCCGGTGGAACAGGTCCAAGAAGGGATTCAACGGCAAATGGTCGTCGGCAAGAACGTAATGATTTGTCGCTTTCACTTTGCGCCCAACCTGGTCACCCCCGCGCACGATCACCCGCATGAGCAAATGACACTGATTCAAAAAGGGCGTGTCCTATTCACCATCGGCGACGAACAAGAGATCGTGAAGGCGGGCGACGTGCTGCACTTTCCTTCCGGTACCTGGCACGGCGCGACCATGCTTGATGAGGAAGTGGTTCTTATAGACATCTTTTCGCCAATACGCGAAGATTTTCTCGCCTCGCCTGAGTCTAGGTGATCACCGAGCAGCAATAAAGAATTGAAGTCAAACCTAAGCGCTAACTTAAGCATAGCCGACGACGACACGGAGTACTTCAAATGATTGATGCGCCTACGGCAAAAGAAATTGCGCCGGCTGCCACATTCAAGATTCGCGGCTTACGCTGGTGGATCGTCGGCCTGGTTTTTCTGGCCACGCTAATCAATTTTATTGACCGGCTCACAATCTCTGTGCTGGCGCCGGTGATCACGAAGCAGCTTGGGCTGAACAATCTTCAATACGCGAGTATCACTACGTGGTTTCTCGTGGCCTATGCTGCCAGTCAAGCACTGTCGGGAAAATTTTACGACCGCGTCGGGACCCGGCGCGGGTTCACTTTGTCGATCCTGGTTTGGGCCAGCGCGGCAATGGCGCACGCGTTCGCTCGTGGACTGGCGAGTCTGAGCGTCTTTCGCTTCGTATTGGGTCTTGGCGAAGCCGGCAATTGGCCCGGCGCGGCGAAGGTTGTTGCTGAATGGTTTCCCGCGCGGCAGCGCGCTTTGGGAATGGGAATCTTCAACAGCGGCGTCTGCGTTGGATTCATTGTCGCGACCCCGCTGATCGTTTGGTTGCAATCGCAATTCGGCTGGCGAACGACGTTTTTGTTCACCGGCGGTCTCGGGTTCGGCTGGCTTGTGCTCTGGCTGCTCTTATATGAAACGCCAGAGCGACACCCAGCTCTCACTGATGAAGAGCGTGCTCTCATCCAACAGGATCAAGTTTCCTCAACCACAACGCGGAAGATGGGCTGGATGGAGCTGCTCAAGTATAGACAGGTTTGGGCCATCGTGTTATCTCGCTTCCTGACCGATCCAGTCTGGTGGCTTTACGTTACCTGGCTGCCGCTTTACCTCAGCAGAGTTCGTGGTTTCAGTCTAACGCAGATTGGTCTCTTTGCCTGGATGCCATATGTGGCTGCTGACGCGGGCAGTCTAATGGGTGGTTGGGCCTCAGGGCGTTTGATTAGGCACGGATGGACCGCGAACAAGGCGCGCAAAGCAGTGATCATCGTCGGGGCCATTTTCATGTCTTTTGGTATTCCTGCGGCTTTGGCGAACAACGCGATGCTGGCGCTCTTCTTCATCGGCCTGGTGACCTTTGGATTTCAAAGTTGGATCAATAACGTGCAGACGATGCCGAGCGATTTCTTCCCGTCGCAGGCAGTGGCCTCAGTCGCCGGCCTGGGAGGTCTGGGAGCTGGCATCGGCGCGATTCTCTACACGTTGACTACGGGATGGGTGACCGATCGTTTTTCTTACACGCCGGTCCTGATCGTGGCGGGCTTGCTTCCGATTCTGGGCACTGTGGTTTTGTTGGTGCTCTCCGGACCGATTCGTCCGTTGTCAATCGAGTCGGAGTCAGGATGAATTGTCTTCGCGTGCTTTGCGTGAAGCTTCAGCTCCGCGCAATGAGACGTTAGGCATCAGGGTTCAGAGTTCAACCTTTAGGTTGCAGTCGATGTGTCGTGTCAGTACCGCGAGCGGTAGCGACTGGATCGTACTAATCGAATGGTAGACGACGACACTTCTTCTCAAAATAAATTTTGCGATCCGGTCGCTACCGCTCGCGGTACTGACACGGAGCGCAAGCTGAAGCTTGAACTCTGAACACTCGTAGATTAGATACAAGGGAGCTTATGTCAAACTATCAAGATTTAAATGGAAAGGTGGCATTGATTACGGGCGCGTCCAGCGGTATCGGGCGGGCGACGGCCGAAGTATTTGCCGAATGCGGAACCAGCGTCGCCATCAACTATCATCAAAACAAGGCCGGCGCCGAAGCTGTGCGAGCGAAGATTGAAGCAGCGGGTGGCAAAGCCGTGGCCATTCAGGCAGACGTAACTCGCGCCGCGGACGTGCAGGAATTGGTCCAGCGCGTGGTTAACGATCTGGGACCGATCGACATTCTTGTCAACAACGCCGGTTCACTCGTCGAGCGCTTGAGGATTCTGGAGTTGACTGAAGAACGCTGGGACGAAGTTGTTAATCTGAATCTCAAAAGCGCGTTTCTTTGCAGCCAGGCCGTGGCTGCGTCGATGATGGAGCGCAAGAATGGCGCAATCATCAACGTCTCGTCGATTGCCGGACGCAACGGCGGCGCGTTTGGTTCTATTCACTACTCCACGGCGAAGGGTGGGCTGATCACGTTCACGAAAGGGTTGGCGAAAGAGTTGGCGCCTCACAACGTGCGCGTTAACGCCGTCTCGCCGGGCGTGATTGACACCCGTTACCACGAACAATTCTCGACGCCCGAGATGATGAAAGCATATGAGGGCATGATTCCTTTGGGCCGCGTTGGCAGGCCCGACGAAGTTGCCAAAGTGATCTGCTTTCTAGCGTCGGACGCCGCTAGTTTTCTGGCAGGCGAAACGATCGAGATCAACGGCGGCATGTTGATGGAGTAAGAGGTCGAGAAGCAATGATCTTTAAGCGCCGGATGGAAGCTTGTCGCAAGGAAACCTCAGTGGTTCTCTGTGAAGCCTCTGTGACTCCGTGGTGGAAGTCTTTCCTCGCCATTTTCATCACAGAGGCACAGAGAAACACAGAGTTAGCACAGAGGCAGTCTCTTCAAGCTAGGCTGTTGAGTTTCATCATTCTGCTGATGATCGTTTCTCTCGTCTCGCCGATCACGAGGTCTTTGGCTCAAGACCAGCGCGAATTGGAAGCGGAAAAGATCAAGAGCAACAAGCTCAAAGGCGAACATCCGCTGCTTGAACTAATGCGCTCGCGCAAATCCAGCCTGCGTCCTGAACTTATGGGCGTGCATCCGCGCGTCTACGTCACCGACAAAGAACTCGACGAACTACGACAGCGCGCGCGCACTACCCATCGAGATCTTTGGCAACAGGCACTACGAAAAGTGCGTGCCCTCAAGACTGAGCCGGCCGCACCGCCCGCGCAGCAGCGACGCGCGCAGAATGAAGTCGGTATCGGCATCGCCGAAGCAGCCTTAGCCTACAAGATTGAAGGCGATCGGAAATATCTTGAGGCGGCCAAGAAATATATGGATGCGGCGGTCAGCTATGACATCTGGGGTTACGCGAATGACAAGCCCAATGTCGATCTCGCCGCGGGCCATCTGCTCTACGGCTTGGGCTGGGGATACGATCTGCTCTATCACGATCTGAATGAGCAGGAGCGAACGCGCTACCGTGACAAATTAATCAAACAAGCTCGCTTACTGGGCGATTACTTCAAACCGAAACCGGGCCGCACTTTCGCCTACAGCCAGAATCATCTCTTCATTCCGATTACGGGTTTGGCCGTCGCTGCCTACGCCCTTTACGGTGAAACGCCTGAGGCTGCCGACTGGTCGAAGCTGGCCCGTGCCTTCTACGATCGGGTGCTGGCAACCTATTCGCAGGACGGTTACTACTACGAAGGTTTCGAGTATTGGATCTTCGCGACGCCTTGGCTGGTTCATTACCTCGACGCGCAGGCGCACGCCACAGGCGAAGACTTGTACGAACTTCCGGGTTTTCGTGAGATGCACAAGTATGTGGCGCATTCGATGTTGCCCAGCGGCCAGTACATATTCGATTTTGGCGACGTCTTTGAAGGGCCTTTGACTCGCGCGAGCAAAGGCGAAGAGGCCGCGCGCACGCATCCCGGCGGACACTTTCATACGAATTACAATTTGCTCTATCGGCTGGCGCAACGTTTTCAGAGCGGCGAAGCGCAGGGCGTCGCCAACTGGCTCAAGAGTTTCAATCAAGTCAACGCTGAAGATTTCTGGTCGCTCGTCTGGTACGACCCGAACGTTAAGCCGATACCAATCGAACGGCAGGAGACGGCCCATTACTTTCGAGATCACGAGGTCTTTTATTGGCGCAGTAATTGGACCAAAGAGGCGACTGCGTTCGCCTTCAAATGCGGACCGCCCGAAGGGCATCACCCTACATCGCTGCTGCCACAGTTTTCGGATTGGCGTTTATCGGACGGCCACGCGCATCCGGACGCAAACAGCTTTATCATTTTCGCGCGCGGACGATATTTGACCGGCGATAGCGGCTACGAAGGCGTGCCGATGACCGAGCATCACAATACTTTACTGATAAACGGAAAGGGGCAAGCCAAAGAAGGTTTAGGCCACGACGCCTTTGCTGGTGTACCTTACGAGCGGCTGGACAAAATTCGCATCGTCCAGGTGAAGGTGGAAGATGATCGCGTTGTTCTGCGCGGCGACGCGACCATGGCTTACGATCCCGCGCTGGGCCTGAGACGGTTCGTAAGGGAGTTTGAGTACACCTCCGCAGCCGGTTTCACGGTGCGTGATGAAGTTGAGACATTGAACCCAGCGGTTCTAACGTCGCTATTGCACGTCGACGATCACTTTGAAAAGAAGGATGCAAATAAATTCGTTGTTAACGTGGCGGGCATCAGCTTGCTTATGGAAATCTCCGAGCCAAAAGAATCGAAGGCTGCTCTGGAAGCGAATGCGCTGACCGCGCCCGGTCCTCCCGGCTCCGTCGATAAAGGCGAGCGCCAGGAGCGCGGTCAAAAATTATCGATATCGACTACAATGCCCACGAAGGTAGTCCACTTCGTGATGCATTTGCAGATCGAAAAATGAAAATCAAGGCGAAGTCAGAATGTCGCTGGGATTTGGTCAGCCTGGGCGAAGTAATGCTGAGGCTTGACCCAGGCGATAGTCGCGTTCACACCGCGCGCACCTTTCAGGTCTGGGAAGGTGGCGGCGAATACAACGTCGCGCGCGGATTGCGGCGTTGTTTCGGGATGGACACCGCGGTCGTAACCGCGCTGGCAGATAATCCTATTGGTCGCCTGGTCCAGGACCTGATTTATCAAGGCGCAGTCGATCAGTCGCATATCAAATGGATCAAATATGACGGCGTCGGCCGCAGTGTGCGTAACGGGTTGAATTTCACCGAGCGCGGCTTTGGCGGGCGCGCTGCTTTGGGTTGTTCTGATCGTGGACATACGGCCGTTTCTCAGCTAAAGCCCGGCGACATTGATTGGGAAAAGATTTTCGGTGAGCAAGGCGCGCGCTGGTTTCATACAGGCGGAATTTTTTGCGCGCTTTCCGAAACGACGCCGCAGATTGCGCGCGAAGCCATAGAGACAGCCAAGAAACACGGCACGGTCATTTCTTATGATCTCAATTATCGCGAGTCGTTATGGAAGGGAATTGGCGGACCGGAACGCGCGCGCGAAGTTAATCGTGAATTGGCGTCGCTGATCGACGTCATGTTGGGTAACGAAGAAGACTTCACCGCCGCGCTCGGATTCGAAGTCGAAGGCCTGGATGAGCATCACTCGAAGCTCGACGTCGCCAATTTCAAGCAGATGATCGAGCGCGTGACTCAAGAGTTTCCGAATTTCAAAGTCGTGGCCACTACTTTACGCAACGCGAAGTCGGCAAGCGTGAACGATTGGGGCGCAATCTGTTTCAGCGACGGTGAATTCTTTGAAGCGCAAAAACGCGAGAACCTCGAAATCTTCGATCGTGTCGGCGGCGGCGATTCTTTTGCTTCCGGTTTGATCTACGGTTTCCTAATGGACAAAGGGCCGCAGTGGGCCGTTGAATGCGGGGCTGCGCATGGCGCTCTGGCGATGACCACGCCGGGCGATACGACGATGGCGACACTTGCAGAAGTAGAGAAAGTAATGAAAGGCGGCACGGCGCGAGTCACGAGATGAGATTACTTTTTCCCTCTCCCATTGGGAGAGGGCTAGGGTGAGGGGCGAAGCTAGCGGCGATCAAAGAAACTAATTTTCTTTCTTTTTTCACCAGTGCGCCGAGGCGAGAAGAAAACTGTGAACGATTCAGGAGTCCGTCGCTAGCTTCGCCCCTCACCCCAGCCTCTCCCAAGGGGAGAGGGAGACTCGAACTCTTTTAACAAATCAATGAAAAAAACCGAGGTCATCCAACGCATCCGCGATACTGGCTTGATTCCCGTCGTCCGCGCGGAGTCCGCCGAACTCGCGATGCGCGCGGTCGAGGCAATCAAAACGGGCGGCGTCGATGTGGTGGAAGTAACTATGACAGTGCCCGGCGCCATCGACATGATTGCAAAGTTGGCCGCGACCTTCGGAACTGAAGTATTGATCGGCGCTGGTACTGTGCTCGATCCGGATATCGCCAACAGATGCGTTCAAGCCGGTGCGCAGTTCATTGTCAGCCCGGCCCTCAATGAGGAGACGATCGCCTTCTGCCGTCGCAATGACGTGGCTGTTTTTCCCGGAGCGCTAACGCCGACCGAAGTCGTCCACGCCTGGAACGCCGGCGCCGATGCAGTCAAAGTCTTTCCCGCGGGTGCAGTCGGCGGAGCAAGTTATCTCAAAGCTCTCAAAGCGCCGTTGCCGCAGATTGAACTCGTGCCCACGGGTGGTGTGTCGTTGAAAACAGCCGCCGATTTCATCAAGGCCGGCGCCATGGCTCTTGGCGTCGGCGCGGATTTGGTGGACCTGAAAGCTCTGCGCGAAAATCACGATGAAGTGATCACTGAACGCGCGCGACAGTTTCTGGAGATCGTGCGCGAAGCACGGCGGAGCTAAATCTTCAAATCACAAACGTCTTACGGCTTGATCCTATTGGGCGCCGGCCTAAACCAGGGGAATCTTAATAACGCACCGATCTGAGGTAGACTATAACCGTGATCTATGAGTGGGATCCGGAGAAGGCCAAATCGAATCTAAACCAGCAGGGGATCTACTTTGAAGAAGCAATAACAGTATTTAGGATCCGCTTGCTGAAACATATCCTGACCCCGATCACTCGGAAGAAGAATTTAGGGGAATCACCATTGGCAAGATGACAAGCATAAGGCTAAGCCACCTCTTCTTCTCGCTTGCTCTCGCGGTTTTCTTCTCGCCAGTTTCAGCACAAACCACCGATAACTATCAGCCCGGCCCCGATTCAAAACCACAGGCTGGTGTTCCCAAAGGTGAGATCCTCAAGTTCACTTTTGATAAATCAAAAATCTTTCCAGGCACAACCCGCGATTACTCGGTTTACGTGCCGGCGCAATACCAGCCTGACAAGCCGGCCTGCGTCTATGTGCAGCAGGACGGCATTCGTTTCGCAGCGCCAACCGTTTTCGACAATCTCATTCACAAGAAAGAGCTGCCGATTATTATCGCCGTTTTTGTAGCTCCCGGCATCGTTAACGCCGCGGATGGCAACACAGCGCTCGATCGTTTCAATCGCAGCTATGAATACGACGGACTCGGTGATGCTTACGCGCGGTTCCTGCTCGATGAATTACTGCCGGATGTTGAGAGCAGAAAGACAAGCGACGGCCGGGCGATCAGGTTTTCGCATGATGGAAACGATCGGGCTATTGGCGGCGAGAGTAGCGGTGCTATCGCCGCCTTCACAGCCGCTTGGGAGAAAGCCGGCGCGTTCTCGCGCGTGTTCAGCGCAATTGGAACTTATGTCGATCTGCGCGGCGGCATGCGCTATCCGACGCTCATTCGCAAGTTCGAACCGAAACCGATTCGGGTTTTCCTTCAGGATGGATCGAACGATCTCAATATTTACGGCGGGGATTGGTGGATGGCGAATCAAAGCATGGAACGCGCTCTCGTCTTTGCGGGTTATGAAGTGCAACATGCGTGGGGTGACGGCGGGCACAACGGCAAGCAGTCAACCATGATCTTTCCCGACGCGATGCGTTGGTTGTGGAAAGACTGGCCGAATCCGATTAACGGTGGACAGACACAGAACCCCACGCTCGGCGCGATTCTGGTTCCGGGCGAAGGCTGGCAACTAGTGAGCGAAGGGCACAAGTTTGTCGAAGGGCCTGCGACAAATGCCAAAGGCGAGGTCTTTTTCAATGACGTCACAAACAGTAAGACTTACAAGATCGGACTCGACAACAAAGTCACCGAATTCATCGCTGACTCAAGGAGAGGAAACGGAAACGCTTTCGGTCCTGACGGAAGGTTATATGCAGTCGCGATGGGCGAGCAGAAGATCTTCGCGTACGATGCCGGTCGTAAGCCGACCACGATCGCAGACGGCTGGGTTGGCAACGACATCACGGTTGCGCACAACGGAAATGTTTACGTCACGAATCCTCCTGCTGATAACGAGAATGCGCCGAGCAAAGTCTGGCTAATCAAACCTAATGGCGAGAAAATTGTGGTTGATACCGGACTGAAATACGCGAATGGCGTGACGCTCTCTCCCGATCAGACATTGCTGTACGTTGCCGATTATCGCTCGCACTGGGTTTACAGCTACTTCATTAAGGCTGACGGGACGTTGGATGACAAACAGCGCTTCTACTGGCTGCATGTGCCCGACACTTCGGATCAGAGCAGTGCCGATGGCATTCGAGTCGATCGCGAAGGACGACTCTATGTCGCAACCAGCATGGGCATTCAGGTCTGCGATCAGGCCGGCAGGGTGCAATGCATCATTCCCACACCGAACGGCAAACTGTCCAACTTCACTTTTGGCGGCGCGCGCTTCGACGTGCTGTACGCCACTTGCGGCGATCGCGTCTACCGACGCAAGCTGAAAGTTGCTGGCGCCAATGCCTGGGATATACCAAACAAGCCCGCGCCGCCGAGGTTGTGATTTGATTTGTAAACCAGAGTCGAAGTTTCATTAAACTCACTACCGCCAGGAACAGAGTGCGACATCATGAGAATGTCTGACGATCCAGGCGCAGTACTCATCATCGGTGCTGAACACGCCTGCGAGATCGTGCGCGAGTGCCGGAACCTCCAGCGGCGGATGACTCTCTGGTTGATTCCCTCGGTCCAGGCGGGGGTGTGGCGAGCCGTCACGGCGATGCTGGCGAGCGTCCAGAATCCATATCTGTCCGCGGTATTCGTGCATCCGATGTATGGACCAAATGGCTTTCGGTCTGATGAGCGCGAGGCTCCGACCTTTCGCAATATTCTCACCGCCACCACCGAGGGAGCGAAGCATCAGTTGGCGGATGAAGTCACTCAGATTGCCGAGACAGTGCGCAATAGACTCAGCATTGAGACAACTAGGGCGTTCAATCCTGAAGAGCACGATCGGATTACCGCCTACTCGCAAGGACTCTCATACTGCGTGGCTCAGACGATCTTCGATCGGCTGGAGATCGATGCGCTGGTGCAGACGCGAATGCCGGATCTGCATTTCTCTTTTTACGCAAATCACGGTCTCATTGTTGATTTCCTGCGTCTCAATGCTTATATGCCAGAGGTTGTCGAGGTGTTTGGGAATGCATGGCAGCGGACCGCACAATCGAGCTACCGGGATCTCTTGAGCGCCTTCGCGCAGGCGGACGAAGCGCTGAATTGCGGCACTGAACCATTGATCCCGACGAAGTGGTACGAGAAGCTTCGCGCCGCTGCCATCGAGTCATGAAGCTTTAGCTCTGAGGAACGGTGAGGAGAGTCTGATGCATCGCAGAAAATTCATGCGGCTGGCCGGCAACGGCATCGCTAGCGAAGCGCTGGTTGCTTCTCTCACACAAGTTGCAAACGCTGCGACGCCGGCAAAGGCATCCGTGAGCAAGATGCCAAAAAAGGCGCTCATGAAGGTCGGCACCCAGAACGTTTCTGCCGATGAAACTCTAAGAGTGTTAGCGGCTCTTGGTGTGAATCATGTTTGCAGCAGTCTTCCGTCGGCGCGACTGGACGCGCAGTGGTCGGTTGAGGGATTGATGAAGCTGAGAGAGCGAGTTGAGTCCTTTGGCATCAAGCTCGAAATTGTCCCTTTGCCACTCAGTTCGAGTTACATAACTAAAGCCGAGAACCCGAACATCATGCTCGGCAAGAGCCCGGAGCGAGATCGAGAAATCGACGATCTCTGTCAAATGATTCGCAACACGGCGCGCGGCGGGATTCCCACATTGAAGTACAACTTGAGCATCCTCGGAGTCGTGCGCACCGAATCCACGCCCGGAAGAGGCGGAGCCATTTACAGCACCTTCGAATATGATAAAGCCAGGCAGGAACCAGCGCTGACTGAGGCCGGGCCGGTCGAGGCCGATCAGTATTGGGATCGCATCACATACTTCCTCAAACGCGTCGTTCCGGTGGCCGAAGAATACAAGGTGAAACTGGCCTGTCATCCGCACGATCCGGGCATGCCGCGCGATAAAGGCTTTCGCGGAGTGCAGACCGTGCTCGGCAACGTGGATGGACTGAAACGTTTCGTCGAAATCATGCCGAGCAAGTATCACGGATTAAACTTCTGCCAGGGCACCGTCGCAGAGATGTTAACGAAACCGAGCGAAGAGATCTTCGACGTGATCCGTTATTTCGGCAGTCGCGGCAAGATCTTCAACGTCCATTTCCGCAACATCCACGGCGGCTTTCTGAACTTCAAGGAAACGTTCATCGACGATGGTGACGTTGACATGTTGAAGGCCATGCGGGTCTATAAAGAAGTTGGGTACGATGGAATGATGATGCCGGATCATGTTCCTAAAATTTCCGGAGACCCGAATGGTTCTCAGGCATTTGCGTACACGTTTGGTTATATTAAAGCGCTCATCGCTGCCGTCGATTCTGAAACTTAGACCGGCTGCGCTTGCAGTGAAGGAAAATGAGCACGAAATCTTCAACTGATATGACTTCGCAGAACTCAATCAATGCCTACCTGCTCCATGCTGGAGAGGGAGTCGCGGGATTTGATGCCGGCGTAAAAGCGTCGCGGACCTCGACCGGCGGTAATCTTAGTGTGATTGAATCCCACACGCGCGGTGGGGCGCCGTGGCATGTTCATACGCGCGAGGATGAATATTTTTACGTGGTGGAAGGAACGATAGTTGTTCATCTCGACCAAGAAACATATGAAGCCGCACCAGGATCGTTTGTGTTCCTGCCGCGCGGACGTCCG
>WNFT01000638.1_pt1 | contig 29304 bp, 19 predicted proteins | sample 5400191 | NCBI WGS metagenome assembly WNFT01 (sample SAMN13153359, study PRJNA577476) | soil metagenome | isolation source: 80 cm saprolite under Madrone tree | place: USA:California | collected 2016-06-14 | reverse complement strand
ACATGGGCGGCAGTTGCATCAACACCGGCACCGTTCCCAGTAAGACCCTCCGCGAATCCGCCCTCTATTTCTCCGGCCTCAAGCAGCGGGGACTCCACGGCATCGACTATTCGCTCAAAGAAAATCTCACCGTCCACGATTTCATGCACCACGAGCGCGAAGTCGTGGACATGGAACGACAGCGAATCCTTAGAAATCTCGCGCTTCACAAGATCGAGCTCATCCGCGGCCAGGCCTCTTTCGAAGACGCGCACACCGTCGCTGTCTCAGGAGCGCAAGGCACGCGCCGCTTGAAAGGAGACGTCATCCTCATCTCCACCGGTTCCAAGCCCCATCGTCCCTCGGAGATTGCTTTCGACGACATTCATACGTTTGACTCGGACACGTTTCTCCAGATGGATCGCATTCCCAAAAGCCTCGCCGTCATCGGCGGCGGGGTCATCGGTTGTGAATATGCCTCCATCTTCAAAGCTCTTGGAGTCGACGTCACTCTCGTGGACGGCCGTGATCGCCTTCTCCCATTTCTCGACAACGAGATCTCCGATCGTCTGCGCGACCGTCTTGCCGCTCTCGGCATGCATTTCTTGTTTAACGAGCGCCCCTTCAAAACCGAAAACTCCGCAAACGGAGTCCGTCTCACGATGAAAAGCGGCAAGGTCCTCGAAACGGATGCCGCGCTCTTCGCCGCCGGCCGCCGCGCCGCCGTCGATGACCTTGCTCTCGAAAAAGCCGGCCTCTCCATTAACGATCGCGGCTACATCCCCGTGGACGAACACTACCGAACTATGGTTCCGCACATCTACGCGGCCGGCGACGTGATCGGTTTCCCCGCACTTGCTTCCACTTCCATGGAGCAGGGGCGTGTCGCTGTCTGCCACGCGTTTCACCTGAAGTACAAAGAACGCGTCGCCTCGCTGCTTCCCATGGGCATCTACACGATTCCTGAGATCTCCGCCGCCGGAGAAACCGAAGAGTCCTGCAAGGAAAAGAAACTCGACTGCGTTGTCGGCCGCGCTCTATACGAGAACAACGCGCGGGGCCACATCACTGGCGACACCGCAGGAATGCTCAAACTCATTTTTGCGCGCGCCGACAGAAAACTTCTCGGCGTCAGCATCATCGGCGAAAACGCCACCGAACTCATCCACATCGGCATGATGGTCCTCGACAACGGCCTCACCATCGACGAATTTATCGAGCAGGTTTTCAACTACCCCACGCTCAGTGAAACCTACAAGTACGCCGCCTACGACGGCCTCGGCAATCTCGCGGGCCACAAACTCCGCGAAGGCTGATTCCATGCGCTCAACAAATATCTTTGCAGGAAAAACAAAAAGAGGCGGACTTGTGTCCGCCTCTTTGTCTATTCTCCGGTGCCTGCGTTTAGATTTGCGCCAGCCCGCCGTCCACGGTCACTTCAGAGCCGGTCATGAACGAAGCATCCGCCGATGCCAGGAAGGCAACCGCTCCCGCAATCTCCGACGGCTGGCCGATTCGCTTCATCGGCACTTTGGCCACGACGTCCCGAACGAATTGGTCGATCTGCTCCTTCGGCAAACCGGTGCGCGCAAATCCCTCCGGCGTCTCAATCGGGCCCGGACTTACTGCATTTACGCGAATTCTGCGTTCGGCCAATTCCGCCGCCAGCGAACGCGTGAACGAACGCAGAGCCGACTTTGTCGCCGCGTACACCGAACCATTCACCATGCCGAGTTCGCTCGCCACGGAGGTATTGATGATGATCGAAGCGCCGTCATTCAGCAACGGCAGCGCTTTCTGGATCGTGAAATACACGCCTTTCGCATTGATGTCGAAAAGTTCGTCGTACAAGCCCTCCGTCGTCGCCGTGAGCGGCGCGAACTTGTAAATCCCCGCGTTCGCGAACAACACGTCGATCTTTCCGACCTTCTGCAGGACCGTGGCGTAGAGCTTGTCGAGCTCCTCCGCCTTCGAGACGTCCGCTCGCACGGCAACCACGTCCTTGCCGATTTGCTTTACCGCCTGGTCCAGCGTTTTCTGGTTGCGCCCGGAAATCACCACACGCGCGCCTTCCTCGTAAAACCGCTTCGCCGTCGCCAGTCCGATGCCGCTGTTTCCCCCGGTTATAACTGCTATTTTTCCTTCGAGTCTCTTCATGACAGCCTCCCAATCGAATCTTTCTTAAAATCCAGAGCCCCAAGGCCTTGCCGTTTGACCGCTCTCTTGAGGTTTCGATACTTAGATGAGCGTCTAACTATTCGGTTGCACATTATTTCGATGGATGTCAAAATGACTCCTGAAGGAGCACTGTCAAGCGGATCCTGGATCAGCTAAGGTGAATATTCGCTTATGGATAGAGCCCAAATCGAAAAGATATCGAAAGCCCTGGCCGATGCAACTCGTTTGAGGATTTTCGAGGCCATTTCCGGAACGCGCCACATGAATTGCGGAGAAATCGTCTCCCTCCGCGGGGTCACTCCGGCGACCGTTTCTCACCACCTGAAAATCTTGAGCGAAGCTGGATTAATCACGTGCCGCCGCGAAGGCCAGTTCGTTTACAGCGAAGCTGTGCCCGAAACCGTCGAAGCCTACACGCGGGCTCTGACGAAAATCACGAGCCGGAAGAAGACTCCGGGACGACGCGTAAAAAGAATTTAGTTGGTCGGATTTCTTGGAAATTTGAAATAGGGAAGCCGCACGCCCTGGTCCATGATTTGATCCGCGCGAATGTTCGCGGGAGCTTCGAATCCGGCGGTCCCGCCGTTGGTCACGTAATCGTCCTGGTCCACGCCGTCACCGCTGACTCCCAATCCGCCGACGAGCGCATTATTGCGGAAGAGTCCGGCGCTGCCCGGGAAAAAAACGATCCCGCTTTTGTTGGCGTTGGCGGCTCCGGCTTGGAATCCCTGCGTGCAGGGATTTGCCAAATCCATGGTGTAAAGGTTGAAAAATGGCCCAGCGTTCGAACCATCGATTCCCGGAGGATAGAGCGGCTGCGCGCCAAAACTGATGGTCCGGTTGGTCACCGCCGTGCCCATCGGCACGCCATTCAAATCTGCGGCCGTTCGAACGGTGCTGTTGAAGTACACCATGTTTCGCGCTTTGGTCGCGGCAACATCAATACTGAAAACGGTTGAATCTTGCATGCGCCGCAGTCCGATGATGGTTCCATCGAGATCCGCGATGGCGATCACCATTCGCGTTTTCGAACCGAGCGGCAATCGAATCGCCGCGCGAGTCGTGTTGGCCGTGGCCTCCGCATGGTTCAGAATCTGCGCCACATCCGCCGCGCTCAAACCGCCGAGCGGCCCCGCCGCCGGCGGGATCAGGTCGCCTTCCGGCGGCTGCCCTTGGCTGTTTGCGGGCGCCACCAAAAAACTTCCTGTGCCGGCAACCGGTCCCGCGGAAAAGCCAGCGGGGAGCGAAGTTTGATCCACAAAGGGGAGAGCGATCCCTCCGATGAAAACGACTCCGGGTGCCGCAGGAGTCGGACCAAAATTGTCGCCTGCTGCGCCGCGCTGGGTGGTGCTGCCAACCAGCGCCGCGTATTCCGCGACATTCGAATTGCTCAAGGAGGTCACTACGCCGATTCCGCCTACCACCACACTCTTGTAAAAAATCGGCACGCCGCCGGGATTCACGGACGCCGCATTCGAATCGGCGGCGTCAGCTTTGCCGGTGAGAATGCCGAGGCCGAATCCGCCACCCAATGCCAGCGAGGGAGGAATTTTGGTTTGAAAGTTCGGGTCACTCACCAGCGTGCAACCGCGATTTGTGTTTTCGATTCCGTAGAGATCCGCGGCCGGCTGATTCACCACGCCCGGAGGAAAATGAATCCCACTGATGAAGCGCACCGTGCGGGAAGAGAGCGGCGCCTGATTGTTGCTGAAAAAAGCGCCGGTGCGCGCGAGCGCCACAGCCCCGTCGTTTGCATTTTGTGTTTGTCCAAAATTTCCAATCGAAGTGGCGGGGGCGTTTTGCGTTCGAAAGACTCCGAGCACGAATCCCGCGCGATCCACCACGGCGACCACCATATCGGCGTTCACAGAACTTACCGCCGCCGTTACGATATTTTGCACGTCGGCAGATTGCAGCGCTTGCACTGCTGGGATTGTCGGCGGCACAACGGGAGCGCTGCTCCCGCCCCCGCAGCCGAACAGTAGCAGTATCAGTGTTCCGGCAATTCCCACCGCCAGAACAACGCACAGCGCCAGAGTTTTCTGGCGCTGTTGAACAGCGCGCCGCGATTCCACTGGCTTTCGCAATTTGTGAGTTGTTTCCATCGTGGGAGTACCTTCGTTCGTATCACACTCGTTTGCGGCCCCTCAACGCATTTGCCCCGCTGTTGGCGCGTACTGGTGAACGTGTGAAGCGTGGTGCTGCGTTATCGAATGTCTCCATACATCCGGGAAAACTGTTGCTCGCCGCTTCTCGATATTGTTAGCTAGTACGCGATTCCTTTCTTCATCCATTCGTGCAGGCTGAGCGCATGATTTTTTCCATTCCGCAGCAAGTACCACGCGCGTTCTGCGCGGCTTGCTGTTCCTTGTTTCTTTGCTCCGCGTTCGCAGGGGCAAATTTTCGGAATCAAGCCCCCGCACCAACGCAGGAGGGCGCAAAACAGTCCAGCGTGCAAGGTCCGCCCCTGCGGATTCCACGCCAGCAGGCGCAGACGACGGCCGCACTCGATGGCCGCGTGCTGGATGCCGGGTCACCCGAGAGTGCGCGGCCGGTTCCCGCAGCAATACTCACTTTGCGCAATCTGCAATCCGGTCGGCTTTTCAGCGGTGTCTCGTCCGGCGAAGGCGTATTTCGTCTTTTCCCTCTGCCGCCGGGACGGTATGAACTCCGTGTTGAAGCCAGAGACTATGCTCCATTCGTCCTCCCTGACCTCACACTTCAGCCTGATGAAGTCGTGACGCTTGAAATTTCTCTGGTGTCCGCGGCAACCGTCGAGGCGCGCTCCCGCCTGCCGCGTTTACCGGAACTCGGGCCCGCGCTTTCCGGCGAAGCGCAACCGTCCTTCGGCAGCTATCGCGAGTTTCGCCACCGCCTCGATTCCGATCCCAACTACATCGAAAACATTTCACCGGACACGCTTCCACCGGTCGCCGATGTCTACAACAAGGTTCCGAATCGCTGGGCTTTGAAGCAGCCTGATTATCGCCGCTATTCGCAAAAGGGCGAGTACATCTACACGAAACCGCGCTGGTACGATCCATTCAATCGCAATCGTTTCAAAGGCGACGAGCCGGTCTGGCCGGAACTTCTTGGGCCGCAGACGTTTTTGAATCTTACCGCGTCGTCTGAAACCTTTTTCGATGGCCGGCGCGTTCCTTCTCCCAGCAATGTCAGCACCGAACGTCCCGGCAGCTCCGGATTTTTTGGGAAAGGCGAACAGGCTTTTCTCGATCAAACGCTCCGTTTTACGTTTGATTTATTTCACGGCGATGCGGCGTTCAAACCGGTGGACTGGCGCGTGCGAATCACTCCCGAGATCAGCCTGAACAATTTGAAGGTGCGAGAGCTCGGCATCATCGGGCCGGACGTACGCAGCGGCACCAACCGCTTTGACACGCACGTGGGCCTTCAGGAAGCTTTCGTGGAAGTGAAACTTCACGATCTTGGGCCAAATTACGATTTTGTTTCCGCGCGCGCGGGAATTCAGCAGTTCAACGCGGATTTTCGCGGCTTCCTTTTCGTGGATGAGCAGCCTGCCGTCCGCATCTTTGGTAATTTCCATTCGGGCCGCATCGAATACAACCTCGCGTATTTCCAATTCCTCGAGAAAAACACAAACAGCGGCCTCAACACGTTCGAACGCCGCCACCAGCAGGTGCTCCTCGGCAACGTTTATTTGCAAGATTTCTTTTTCCCCGGCTACACGGCGGAATTCGTCGCCGCCTGGGACAAGGACGATCCCAGCGTGCATTATGACGACAATGGTTTTCTGATTCGCCCTTCGCCGATCGGCAACGTGATCAGTCAAAATCCCGGGGCGGGCCCGATTCTTCATGGCATTCGCGTTGGTTACTTCGGGTGGCTCGGCAGCGGACACATTCGCCGCATCAATCTGACGCACGCGTTTTATCAAGCGCTCGGCGAAGACACTTTCAATCCTATTGCGGGCAAGCGCGTCACGGTCAACGCGCAGATGGCTGCCGCCGAGATTTCCTATGACAAGGATTGGATCCGCTACCGCGTGTCCGCGTTTTGCACTTCGGGCGATTCGAATCCACGCGATGGGCGCGCCCGCGGGTTCGATTCCATCGTGGATCTTCCGAACTTTGCCGGCGGGCTTTTCAGCTTTTGGAATCGTGAAGGCATTCGATTTCTTGGCTCCGGCGTTCTTCTGACTACACCTGGAAGCCTCATTCCCTCGCTTCGATCGAGCAAAGAGGAAGGCCAGGCCAATTTCGTGAACCCGGGCATCTTCCTCGCCAACGCCGGCGCGGATTTCGATATCAGTCCCAAATTGCGAGGCTTTGCAAACTTCAATTTTCTCCGGTTCGAACGCACCGAGCCGCTCGAGTTTTCGCTTTTCCAATCCCCCATCCGCCATACGATTGGCGAAGACTTCGGCGTCGGAGTGGAATACCGTCCGCCATTGAGTGAAAACATCATTCTCACGGGTGGGGCTTCCGCGTTGCAGCCGGGCCAGGGGTTCAAAGACATTTACACGGGCCGGACACTTTTCTCGCTTTTCGGGTCCGTGAAGGTTACGTTCTGAGGCGCGCTGAGAATGCTCCCACTGCAAAAACCCGGAATGTCTTCTCTGCGAAACCTCTGTTTCCTCTGCGTCTCTGCGTTATCTTTTTTCTTAGCTCTTCTTGCGAGCTCGAATTTGTCCGCGGGCGCCTCGCAGGAGGCCGCCCAGTTCCAAGGCCAGTGCCAAGAAGAAGCGGATCGCAAGTCTTCCGGGTGCATCTCCTGCCACACGTCGACCGATGAACCCACGATGCATCCGACAAGAACCGTGCACATTGGTTGCACCGACTGTCACGGCGGTAACGCTTCGATTTCCATCGTGCAAGGCACTGCCACAAATTCTCCCGAATACAACTCTGCAAAAGAGAAAGCTCACGTTCAGCCACACGACCCGGTATTCAAAAATCGCTCGGCGCTTCCCGAGCGCGCATATACGAAGTGGCTTAAGGAATCCGCGGAATACGTCAAATTCGTGAACCCCGGAGATCTGCGGATGGCTCCGGAAACTTGCGGTGCCGCTGGTTGCCACGCTGCGGAAACTCGCGCGGTCTCTACGAGCATGATGACGCACGCCGGATTTCTATGGGGCGCCGCGCTGTACAACAACGGCAGCTATCCCACAAAGAACACGCGGTTCGGCGAAAGCTACGATCGTGACGGGAAGCCGCAATCGATCAAGACTTCTCCGAGGCCAACGACGGAAGAAACTCGCGCCAAAGGAGTCCTTCCGGAGCTCGATCCACTCTTGCGCTGGGAAACCTCGCAACCCGGCAATGTGTTGCGAGTCTTCGAGCGAGGCGGGCGCAAGAAAGCGGAGATTGGCAATCCGAATCGCGAAGAAGAACCGGGCAAGCCCGATAATAAGCTCAGCGAAAGAGGTTTTGGAACCGGGCTGCGCACGGATCCCATATTTCTTGGATTGCAAAAGACGCGCTTGCTCGATCCGATTCTTTCTCTCCCCGGGACTAACGACCATCCCGGCGACTATCGCGCGAGCGGCTGCACCGCATGCCACGTAATCTACGCGAACGACCGCGATCCTTCCCACTCAGGCGCGTATTCAAAGTTTGGCCACTTGGGCTTCAGCGCTTCCTCCGATCCAACGATTCCAAAAAATGAGGAGGGCCATCCCATCAAGCATGCATTCACGCGCTCGATTCCCTCGAGCCAATGCATGATCTGCCACATTCATCCGGGCACAAACATGGTCACGACGTATTTCGGGCTGACCTGGTGGGACAACGAGATGGATGGCGACCAGATGTATCCGAAGGAGCAGCGCAATCCCACGGAAGAGCAGCGCTACCAATCTTTCGAGCGGAACCCGGAAGGCGCGGCGGTCCGCGGGCTCTGGAACGACGACAAATTCCTGGAGAAAATTGGCAGCCACGAATTCAACAAGGAATTGAAGACCACGCAGTTCGCAGACTTTCATGGGCACGGCTGGGTCTTCCGGGCCGTTTTCAATCACGATCGAAAGGGGAACTGGCTGGACAAGGACGGGAAGCAAATCGCATTTGACGATCCCGATCGCTTCGGCAAAGCGGTTCATCTTGCGGACATCCATCTTGAAAAGGGCATGCAATGCAACGATTGCCACTTCGCGCAGGACAATCACGGCAACGGGAAAATCTACGGGGAGCCGCGTGCCGCGGTAGAAATTGATTGCGTCGATTGCCACGGCACGATTCGAAAGAAGGCGGCGCTGGTTACCTCCGGTCCCGCAGCCCCTGAGGGTGGCCGGCATCTCGATGCGTTGCGGACGCCGTGGGGACTGCGGCGATTCGAATGGCGCGGCGACAAAGTCGTCCAGCGTTCCATGTCGGAAGAAAGCAAGGAATGGGAGATCGTCCAGACCGTCGATACGATCACACGCGGCAATGTGCACTTCAACGCGAAGTCTCTTCGCGCGAAGCTCATCAACAAAGATGGCGTTGTGCTCGCGTATCCATCCGCCGACGACGCCACGCTGGCGCATGCGAACAGCAGCATGACGTGCTATGCGTGCCACACGTCGTGGACGCCGACGTGCTTTGGCTGCCATCTGCAAATGACGGCGAACGCGCGCAAACCCATGCTGCACAATGAAGGGCTGCTCACGAAAAACTACACCAGCTACAATTTCCAGGTGCTCCGCGACGACATTTATATGCTGGGCGTGGACGGGACGGTGACCGGCCACCGCATCGCGCCCGCGCGCTCGTCCTGCGCGGTGCTGGTCAGCTCGCAAAATGCGAATCGCGAATGGCTGTACTACACGCAGCAGACGATTTCGGCGCCGGGTTTTTCCGGGCAGGCATTTTCCACGTTTGTGCCGCACACGGTGCGTGCTAAAGAGACCAAGCAGTGCAGCGATTGCCATGTCTCCGCGCAGAACGACAACAATGCCTGGATGGCGCAGTTGCTGCTGCAGGGAACAAATTTCATGAACTTCATGGGCCGGTACGTTTATGTCGCCACAGGCAAAAAGGGATTCGAAGCCATCGCCGTGGCGGAACACGATGAACCGGAGGCCATTTTCGGGAGCGATCTTCAGCGCATCGCGTATCCAGACAATTACAAGAAATTTGTGAGTCAACATCGGGAACTCAGCGCGGCGGCGGAGCACACCGGCAATGTGCTGGACATGCAAGCGCGGGGCGAGTATGCCTATGCGGCGAACGGTCCCGGAGGGCTGCGCGTCTACGACATCGCGAATATTGATAACAAAGGTTTCTCCGAGAAGGTCAATACCGCGCCGGTTTCACCGCTCGGCCAGCGTTTCTTTGCGCCGACGAAAAACGCTCGTGCCGTTGCCTCTCCGACGACGCTGGCTGTCGATCCGCTGCGGCAGCAATTGTCCGAGAATGACGAGCAGCGGATTCATCTTCTCTATGGCTTTCTTTACGTCGCAGACAAAGAAGAAGGCCTGGTCATCATTGGCGACCCCAATCTGAAATCGAAGAGTCCGGGCGTGGGCACGCTGCTCGACGGCAATCCCGCCAACAATTTCCTGAAGCGCGCTTTGGCCTTCAATCCGGACGGCGTATTAACGGGCGCTCGCCGGATCACGATCGCGGGAACTTATGCGTACATCCTCACGGAGAAGGCTCTGGTCGTCGTGGATCTCGACAATCCACTCGCTCCTCGTGTCACTGCCAGCATTGGCGCGCCGGTTCTCAACGATCCTCGCGGCATCGCGGTGCAATTTCGCTATGCGTTTGTTGTGGATCGCGACGGACTGAAAGTCCTCGACGTTACCGATCTCTCGCAGCCGAAGCCCGTGACCGATGCGCGCGTTCCCCTCGAGGATGCTCGCAATGTTTACGTGGCGCGCACCTATACGTATGTTTCGGCGGGCAAGCAAGGGCTGGCGATCATCGATGTCGAAAAGCCCGAGGCCCCGAGGCTCGATCAACTTTTTACGGCGGAAGGGCAGCTCAACGACGTCAACGACGTGAAGATCGGAATGGTGGCCGCCAGCGCGTTTGCCTTCGTCGCCGACGGCAAGAACGGCCTTCGCGTTCTGCAAATTTTGTCGCCATGGGATGACCCCGCGCATTTCTCCGGCTTCAGCCCGCGGCCCACGCCCAAACTCATCGCCACCGCGCACACCCGTGGTCCCGCGCTCGCTATTTCGAAAGGAATTGACCGGGACCGTGCCGTCGATGAATCGGGCAACCAGCTCGCGGTGTTCGGCCGCCGCGGCGCGCGGCCGCTCAACCGCGCCGAAGCTCAGCGGCTCTACGTCCATCAGCGTACGAGCGAGTTCTATTCCGTTGAGGACGAGCTCGGCGGAGCGTCGCGCGCCACTTCCGCATCATCTGCTTCCGCCTCCACCCGCTAGAATCTCTTGTTGTCCGAGCACGGAATTGGTTGCGTTCTTTCTACTGAGGAGGTCGCCATGAAACGACGCAAATTTCTTTTCACTGCTGCAAAGGCCGGGTCGGCTGCAGTCTGCTCGCAGATTGTGCCGCCGGCCGTTCGCGCGTTGCTTTCTTTGCGAGGTGCGGCATCAAAAATGTCTCCAAACGATGCCGTCCGCCCACAAATTGCGCTCACGCTGGACGATCCCACTCTCAAGCTCGGATTGGTCTTGAAATGGCAGGAGGCCAACACGCGGATTCTGAAAGCGATCGCGGCGAAAGATATTCGGGCAGCGCTTTTTGTTTGCGGCATGCGCGTGGATGAGGCCGACGGCGCGAAACTAATTTCCGCCTGGGACGAAGCGGGCCACCTGATCTGTAATCATTCTTACTCGCACAAATTCTATGGCGAGCAGACCAGTTACGCCGACTTCGCGGTGGATTTTCTGAAGAATGAAAAGGTGATTGGTCCCTATCACAATCGCAAAGCGCTGTTCCGCTATCCGTACTTGAAGGAAGGAGACACAGCCGAGAAGCGCGATCGTTTTCGCGCGTTGCTCAAGGAGCGCGGATACCGCGTCGGCCATGTCACCATTGATGCTTCAGACTGGTATGTGAGCCAACGTCTGGTCGATCGCCTCGGGAAGCAGCCCAACGCTCCCGTGGCCCCGTATCGCGACTACCTCATCGCGCATCTGCTTGATCGCGCGGCGTTCTATCGTCAACTTGCGCTGGACGTTCTCGAACGCGATATTCGACACACGATCCTGCTTCACTTTAACCCGTTGAACGCCTACGTCCTGCAGGATGTACTGGCGGCCTTCGAGAACGCCGGCTGGCAATGGATTGACGCCTCCCTGGCGTTTGAGGACCCCGTCTTTCGCAATCAGCCGAAAATCGTGCCGGCAGGAGAAAGCCTGGTTTGGGCGCTGGCGAAGGAGACGGGGCGGTTCAATGATCGCCTTCGGTATCCCGGGGAGGACGGGGACTTCGAAAGGCCGAAAATGAACGCTTTGGGGCTCTAATCTGTCCCTTCTGGCGCGGGGGAGACCAAGGTGGGGTCCCTCAAGGTTTCCTTATCTCTAACATTGTTTCCCTTTCTGTTCGCCTACATGTATCCCTTTCCAGGCGCAGGACTTGCGGCATTATGGTCACTATCGGAACACTCAACCCCTTTCCTTTGTGCCTTTTACCACCCTGTCGCATCTAATTGAGGTATAATGAAACGTTCACACTTTTAACGCATAGCATCTATTAAAATAATTCGTGAGGGAACCCTAGGTGAACAAGGGTATCTTGTAAATGGAGAGGGTGCGGAAGGCTTCCCAGGGCAGCCCCATCAAGAAAGGCAGCAACAGGTACTAGTACATGACTAAACAATTTCTACTGGCCAGCGACTTCGACCAGACGCTCAGCTTCAACGACTCGGGAGTCGTGCTTAGCGAGCTCATCGGGTTTCACGGCTTTGACGACAAGGTCAAGGGCCTGTCGGAGATGAATCTCGTTCAGCAGGGCGCGGAGCTCAGCTATCTGATCCTCCACGACCCGGATTTCCGGCGGGTGCGCCGCGAGCACCTCGTGGACACCGGGAAACGCATTCGCCTGAAGCACGACGTTGCACTGTTCGCTCGCGCGCTCGAGAATCTCGCCGAAGGCTACAAGTTTCACTTCAACGTAATCTCCGCCGCGCCGCAGGAGATCATCCAGTCGGCGCTCGAGGGCATCGTATCGCCGGATCACATCTTCGGCACGCGCTTCCGCTACAACGAAGCCACCGGCGAAGTGGATTCCATCATTCGGGCGTCCGCCGGATGGGGCAAAATCACCGTGCTCGAGGAACTTCGCGCGAGCCTCGGTATTAGCCACGACCAGATCATCTACATGGGCGACGGCAGTTCGGACTTGCCCGTGATGATGCACGTCAACCAGTACGACGGGCTTACGATTGCGGTTTCTGAAGCCAAGTTCATCACGCGTGTTGCCAAGCGAACCGTTCTCAGCGATAACGCCATGAGCGTGCTCGTGCCCGTGCTCGAAAAAGTTCTGCGCTGGGACTCCGCGCGCATCCGGCGCCTTTTTGCTTCCTATGGGCTGACTTTGCTCGAATGGGACAAGATGAGGACTGACCGGCTCACCATCCAGGATTCGACCGAGCACGTGTCTGTAGCGGCGGCGCCGCAACTCAACGCCCAGTAAGCGCTTCTACCTGGCTTCTTCACGTAGATGCCAGGAAACGGCGGACTTTTACCCTGAGTGCAAACGAAGAGTGAGTCCGCCCTTTCTTTGTTTGTTATTTCGGAGGAAAATCCCTTTGTTCGTTTAGCCCTGACGAGAAGGGGAGAGCCGATGCTCCGCGCCTGTGTGAAATTCCTACTCATTATGGTTTTTTGTTGCCTTCAGCAACCTGTGTTTGCGCAGACGCACTTGCCCACAAACATAGATCTTACCCAGCAGCAAGACTATGTCCTCAAGCGCGTTTCAAGCTCGGACCCGTCCGGCGCAAACGCGGATTTTCGCCAGGTCGATCCCGGCGGCTTTCTCACCCTCATGGATGCGAACGGCCCTGGCATGCTGACGCATATCTGGATCACCGTTGCGAGCCCCGAGGCCTACCACCTCAAGAAACTCGTGCTGCGAATCTATTGGGATCATGAGACAACATCGAGTGTCGAGGCCCCTTTGGGAGATTTTTTTGGCCTCGGCCTCGGCGAATTTCATCCTTGGGAATCCGCGCTTCTCTCCGTCGGCAGCGACAAAGCCCTAAACTCCTTTTTCTTGATGCCGTTTCAGAAGTATGCGCGCATCACCGTTTCCAACGAAGGCCGGCAAAAAGTGGATGCTTTCTATTTCAACCTCGAGTATCGCGCGTACTCACAGCTTCTTCCGCGGGGAATCCTCTACTTTCACGCGCAGTTCCGCCAGGCCCAGCCCAACCACGGCTGGACTTCCAACTGGCAGAACAATAGTGATCCTAAGGTAGGAGGGAAAACGAACCTCGACGGCAAGGAAAATTACGTCTGGCTGGACGCCACGGGTCACGGGCATTTCGTCGGAGTCACCATGTCGGTGCTGCAGAATCAGGACGATTGGTGGGGCGAAGGCGACGACATGTTTTTCATCGACGGTGAAGCACACCCCTCGATTGGCGGGACTGGTTCGGAAGATTATTTCCTGGGCGCCTGGAGTTTTGGCGGCCACCCCTTCTTCTATCAGCTGTATGGAGCTCCTGTCGTCGGTGAAGAGCGCGCCGGTGGCAAGTCGTCCGTGTATCGCTTCCATCTGGATTCGCCGATTCCTTTCACAAAATCAATCCACGCCACGATTGAGCACGGCCACGCCAATCACCGCTCGGACAATTTCTATTCGGTGGCCTACTGGTATCAGTCTGAGCCCCACGCCCCGTTTCCGGTTCTTCCCTCCGTCGACCAGCGGATTCCACGTCCTCAGCAAGTCGGAGGCCCCGGCAACTCAGCGGTGGCTCATCCCTAATCAAGGCTACGCCGGGAGAGGCAGGTCTCCATTCATGTAGCCGAGGCCTTTCCGCTGGCATCCTAATTTCTGCTATTCTCTTCGAGCTTCGGAGGCCACGATGTCTAAGAAATCCATTCTCATGATCGTTGGCGATTACGTGGAAGACTACGAAGTGATGGTCCCGTTCCAGGCGCTGCTGATGGTCGGCCACACCGTTCACGCAGTTTGCCCCGGCAAAAAATCCGGTGAGTTCGTTCGCACCGCGATCCATGATTTCGAAGGGGATCAGACCTACTCCGAAAAGCGAGGGCACAATTTCGCGCTGAATGCCACATTTGACCAGATCAAGCCTGAACAATATGACGCGCTCGTTCTCCCTGGCGGCCGCGCACCGGAATACATTCGCCTCAATCCGCGTGTCATCGAAATCGTTCAACATTTCTCAAAAACCAACAAACCTATCGCCGCCATCTGTCACGCCGCGCAGATTCTCGCTGCGGCCGGCGTACTGGAAGGGAAGAAGTGCAGCGCCTACCCTGCCGTTGGTCCCGACGTCACACAAGCGGGCGGCACGTACGTCAATCTCGCTATGACCGAAGCCATAGCCGACGGGAATCTCGTTACTGCGCCAGCGTGGCCTGCGCATCCTGCATGGCTTGCCAAATTCCTTGCGATCCTCGGCACGAAAATAGAACTGTAATCTCCAAACCATTTTTTGCATTCATTCGTACGAAGGAACGAATCCGCGGCTTCGCTCTTTGCTAAAATCGCTCCAGAGTGGATAATTTCCCTTCGGGAATTCAGGAAAGGGCAATCCGTAATCTCATGGCTAACATCAGCACCAAGAAAGGCGTCATTGGCATTCTCACCGGAGGCGGCGACGTGCCCGGTCTGAACCCGGCGATTCGTGGCGTCACGCTCCGCGCTTTGCGCGAGGGCTATCAGGTTATCGGTATTCGGCACGGCTGGGCCGGGCTCGTGGACATGGTCCGTGAAAAGGATTACGACAACTCCGACAACTTTATTCTGCTGGATGAAGAAATCGTCGATCGCGCCGGCCGCACGGGCGGCACGTTTCTCCATTCCTCGCGCACCAATCCCGGGCGCGTCAGCAAGTCCAGCGTGCCCGCGCATCTCAAGGACAAATTCACGGCCGAGAAAAACGATCTCACTCCCGAAGTTTTGAAAAACCTCGCGTGGCTTGGCATTGAGACACTCATTCCCATCGGCGGCGACGATACGCTTAGTTATGGCGTCCGGCTTCACAAAGAAGGATTCAGGGTCATTGCCATTCCAAAGACCATGGACAACGACGTCCCCGGCACCGATTACTGCATCGGTTTTAGCACGTGCATCACGCGCACGCTTCAGCTCGTCAACAGTCTTCGTACTTCAGCAGGCTCCCATGAACGCTTCATGGTCCTTGAAGTATTCGGGCGGTATGCGGGCTTTACTGCCATGCTTCCGACAATGGCCGGCGCCGCCAACCGCTGCGTGATCCCCGAATACAAATTCAATATCGAACGGCTCACCGAGCTCCTTGTCGAAGACCGCCGCAAGAATCCCAGCCGCTACTCCACGGTGCTCGTTTCAGAGGGGGCGATGTTCGAAGGCGGAGAAATGATTTTTGAAAATGACGCCACGGATGCCTTCGGGCACAAGAAACTTGGCGGCATAGGCGACATCATTTCGGAGAGAGTGAAAGAGCTCTCAAAAAAATACAACAACGGCAAAACCATCGATGTCGTGAACCAAAAGCTTGGCTATCTCGTGCGCTGCGGCGATCCGGACGCAATTGACTCCATCGCTCCCATGGCTTATGGCAATATCGCGCTCGATCTTCTCCTCAAGAACGTTCACGGCCGCCTAGTCGTTCTTCAAAAAGGCCGCTACAGTGACATTCCCATCGAAACCGTCACATCCACGAAAAAGGTTGTCAACGTCAAGGAACACTACAACACCGACCGCCTTCGCCCGCAATTCTCCAGCTTCGAGAACAAGCCCCTGTTCCTTATGACCGGCGACGTGGGCTGAGTCCTCTGTGTCGCGCGGTTTCTTGAGAAAGCCGTTAACTTCCTCTTGCCAAATTCTTCAGCTTTTTCGCCAGTTTCTCTATCTCTTCCGTCTTCTTGTACATCCGCACGGATAGCACGTTCGTCGTGGTCGTCTTCTGCATCTCCTCCCGCAATTCCCCAGACAACTGATACAGCCGCTCCACTCCAGCCCGAAACTCTTTTTCATTCCTGATCGCCACCGCTTGTTTCATCGCCTTCACGTCGGACGCATCTGCAGTCTTGTTCTTTTCCTGCGGATCTCCCGGCGTCGGCGGTTTTGGGAAAGTCGTCTTTCCAGGCGTCTGTCCCAGGGCAACGCCATTGCATACCACCAGTACGCCTGCCATCGTTGCCAAATCCCATACGAATCCGCGCCTTGTTTCCTGCATGTTTGCCTCCCCAAAGTCTGCAGCCTGCCAGTACCGCTGGTTTCGCTCCGTCTCCCGTTTCTCCAGCTTCAAAATTAAGCCGCTCTCTTCATCATGTCCGGAGAGCTTGGCAAGTCCTGCGAATGATCCATGTACTATGTTGCCTGTCCTGCGCGGGCCCACTCCATCGCCTGCTCCCGCAGGGTGTTCAGACTGTTGGTCATGCGATCCGCCTCCACGTTGACCAGCGCGTAGCGGGCATTCTGCGGGTCGCCCGCGGCTACTATCTGATTGTGATCCTCGCGCAGGTCGGGGAACTCCTTCTCCGCGATGCGCTCGCCTCGCAAAACTCTCGCCAGGAGTTCGAGCGTCTTTTCCACATCGTCCCGGAATTTTCGAAACTCCGGCCGCGGAGGAGCTTCTTTAGTTTGCGGCAGGCCGGCTTCCATGGCCATCATGGCGTGGGCAAAACGATGCGAACTGGCAAGCATCGCATTCCATCGGCTCATCTGCTCCGGCGTGACGCCGGGCTCCGCGCCCAAGCGGTCGAGCGAAGCCTCGAGATTGGATCGCGCGGTTCGCGCTCGCCGCCGTGCGAGATCCCGCTCCTTCTCGCCGGCCGGGTTCGGCTCCAAATAACCCTGTGTGATCTGGTGAAAAGATTTTTTGTAGGCTTCCAGTAGTTTTGCGAAGAGCTCCGGTACCTGCGCGCTCTCCCACGTAGGCCATGCGGCGTAAGCGGCCAGCGCAAGCAGCCCTCCGATCACCGTGTTGACGCCGCGCGCGTGAATCGCTTCCTTGGGCGGAACGCCTGCGATGGTGAGCAAAAGCACGATGAGCGCGCTGATCGTCACGGCGAAGACTCCGTAATTCGCAGGCCCGCTCCATCGCACCAGAAAGGTGAACACCGCAATCAGTGCGATTTCCGTCACCGTATGAATCGGCAGAAAGTGAAATAGCGCCGTGGCCAGGAGCAGGCCTGCCATGGTTCCCACGATGCGCAGAATTCCCCGGCTGAAGGTGGTTGTAAAATCGGGCTTGAGCACCAGCACGGTCGTCATGGGAATCCAATAGGACCGCTGCGACTCAAGCATTCTTCCCACCGTGTCGCCGATAGCGAGGCAGACAGCCAGCCGCAGCGCATGCCGGAACGCGGCAGATTGCAGGTTCAAGTTCGCGCGTAGCGTCGCCAGCTGGCCGCTAAACCGCAGCCACCACGGTTGACGCGCTTCTTCCTTCGCAAATTCGGCTTGTCCTTCGGGTGTTGTGCGGGAAGCGAGATCGATGGCTGCTCGAAGTTGTCCGCTGAGGGCGTCCATCTGATGGCGCGCATTCTGCGTAACGGCAGCCAGGAACGTCCCGCGATCGCCGGTGTTGTCTTCCCGCAATTGGTAAGCGAGCGCGACGCTGAGCACGAGCCGGTCCTTTTCGTCCGGTAGTTGTTTCCCGGACACCAGGGATTCGCCGAGGTCTTCCAGAATTTTCGCGGCGTTCTCGAGATAACGGTCGATGATCTCGATCGCGGCATGGTCGCGGCGCTCCCTCCCTAGGCGCATGCGCAGCCGCGCCAGCACCGTCAGGCTCAAGCGGATGCGCTCGGCCTGTGTCAGCAACGACCGGTAGCGGATGGCTTCAACGCTTTCGTCACGGCTGAGTCCCGCCAGCGCGTTCTGTGCCTGCAGGCTTTCCGCAGTGGCCGGGGGAGATTTCGCTGCCATCACCGGCGTGCGCGTCGCGCGCGCCTGCGCCAGAAAAAGCTCGCCCAGGGCGCGCCGCTCCGGTTCGTAACGCCGCACCGGCCACAACGCCACGGAAATCCCCGTTTGCAGCAACCCTCCCGCGAGCGCCAACAACGCGGATTCCACAGCCTGGCGTGGCGTCAACGGCTGTGCTGCGTACACCACCAGCATCACCGTGCTGATCACTCCGACGTCGGCAGCCGTCGTGCCCAGCGAGACGAGCGATCCAGCTATGAAGCTCCACACCGTTACAATCGCAATTGCCGCCACGTTGTGGTGGCCGGTCAAACCTCCAAGCAGTACGGCGATGGAGCACCACACTGTGGAAGCCACCATGCGCTTCGCGCGTTGCGCGTAGGGATCGTTTCCATCCGAATAGGAAGCATTTAGCGCGCCGCTGGCCATGGCCAGGCCGCCGCGCGGCATCGCCAGTGCATATCCCACCATCAGCGGCAGGATGACGCCTATCGTGTTGCGCAGCGCGAGTTGCGGCTGCATCCTTTTTCTGTCGAACTGAAGAACGATTCGGAGCAGCCTTCGCCACCACTCCGAAGACGCCGCACTCGGAGGCTTCGCAGGCATGCCTGGCCGCTGTTCCGTCATCGTGTCGGCTGGAGACGCCATCGTCATCAGGCCGTTAGCATAGCGGATTCTGCCAGGCCCCACTCTCTTCCGAGGATTTTCATCGCGGCCCCAACGGTGGCCAATCGTGTAACTCTCACGATGTTTTTCGCATCCCACAAACGAAGGAAAATCTGGGAGATACCTATGAATTACCGGCATCTTGGCAAGAACGGGCCGCTTGTTTCCGCGATCGGCTTGGGATGTATGGGCATGTCCGAATTCTACGGAACGCGGGACGACGCGGAATCCATTGCGACCATTCATCGCGCGATTGAACTCGGCGTTACGTTTCTTGACACCGCGGATATCTATGGCTATGGAGAGAACGAAGTGCTCGTTGGGAAGGCGATTCGCGACTTGTGCGAAAAAGTTTTTCTCGCCACAAAATTCGGCATCGTGCGCGACAAGGCAAATCCTTCGGTGCGTGGCGTTAACGGAAAGCCCGAATACGTTCGAGCGTCTTGCCATGCGAGCCTGAAACGGCTGGGCGTCGAAACGATTGACCTGTATTACCAGCACCGCGTTGATGCCACCGTACCTATTGAAGAAACGGTTGGCGCAATGGCAGAACTTGTGAAAGCCGGCAAGGTGCGTTATCTCGGGCTCTCGGAAGCGTCGGCCAGTACCTTTCGGCGCGCACACAAAGTCCATCCAATCGCGGCGCTGCAAACGGAATATTCGCTCTGGAGCCGTGATCCTGAAGATGAAATCCTCCCCACGACGCGCGAACTCGGGATTGGCTTCGTGGCCTACAGCCCACTCGGGCGCGGATTTCTGACCGGCCAAATCAAGAGCTTTGAGGATTTTGCGCCGGACGACTACCGCAGGAACTCACCGCGCTTTCAGAGAGAGAATTTCGCGAAGAACCTCGATCTCGTTCGCCGTGTCGAGGCTATCGCCAAAGAAAAGAAATGCACGCCCGGTCAGCTCGCGCTCGCTTGGCTGCTTGCCCAGGGCGAGGACATTCTTCCAATCCCAGGGACAAAGCGGCGAAAATACCTCGAAGAAAATGCCGGTGCTCTGAACGTGAAGCTCACGCCCGACGATTTGCGGCGGCTTGACGAAGTGGCGCCTCGCGGCGCCGCAGCGGGGATGCGCTATCCCGAGCAAATGATGAAAACCGTGAACGTGTAAGCGATGGCTGCGAACTTGCCGCAGTGCTTCGGCCGTCAGTGGCCGCTAGTGCGAAGCGCGGGGAGCGTGAAAGTAGGCTTCACTTCCTTGCGTTTCGACCAATCGTGATACGTGTGGCACTCGAAGCAGCGGGACTCTGCATGATCCGGTCCGGGCGCATGACAAGTTTGGCAAGTCACAATCCCAGGTAGCAGAACGTCGCTCGTTTCCGTGCTCGTTAGCGCTTTCTCGTGGCAACTCACGCATGTGAAGCCCGTGTGGGCGCTGTGATCGAATTTCGCATGCGGCATCCACTGCAATGTGTTGTGCGAGGGAGCGATGCTCGGCAACTCCGCTGAAATGCCGGAGATCTCTGGAGAGCCGTCCGGCCGACTGGACACCTCGATCTTGCGTTGCGAGCTCTTTTCAAATGGCATGACGGTGTGGCACTGCTTACAAGTCTTTCGCCACAGCAGGTCTTCTGCTTCCGCGGTCCGTTCCGTCACCCACTGCGCCGGGGTGAGGATGCGAACCTCTGGCAAAGGCTTGCCAGTCAAGTCCCGATTCGGTTCGCGCACAATGCGGCTTTCGCTGGGGTGTGCGGCGATGTATTCGCGGAACTTTTTCACGAGAAATGCGTGCACGACCTCTGCTTTGTCGTGCGGGACGCCCTCATCGAAGCGCTTGTCAAACGTGAGCAAATGGCACGAGGAGCAAGCATTAGCGAATTTTGCCGGCGCCATCAATTCACGTCCGGTGATCGGGTGAGGAGGCTTGGGCGTTCCGACGTGCGTTGGCAGTACTTCGTTGCTCTCTTTGTAACTGACGGATGCAGCGCGGTACTTGGGGTCGGAGTACGTTAGGTCCGCATCGGCGGCAGTTGCGTGATGGCAGTTACCGCATTCGAGATTGACGATCGGGCCGGTGGGACCCCGGCGAATGGGTTTCAAATGGATAGCATGATTGAGTTTGATCGTGCCGGGATCACGCGCGGGGACTGCGGCCACCGTGCGCAACGCGGCGAATTCCGGGTGGCTGTCTTCGAAGCTGAGAATACGATTCTCGTAGTTGGACGGAGGGCCGTGACTCTGGAGATCACGATGACAGATAGCGCACGCCTGGTTGCTGGCGGCGGAAAGATTGATGCGGCCGCGATGCTCGGTGTGACACTCGGCGCAATGGGCTGATCTTTCCGGTGGAGAGTGGTGGACGGGGCCATCATGGCAGGAGGCGCAAGCCTTGCTGGCGGCTTTTGCGGAAAATGAGTCCGCTTGTTGCACATGGCAGGCGGCACATTCTTTCTCAAGGACGGCATGGACTTGGGACATCCGGCCGCTGGAATACACGCGATGATCACCAGATAGACCGCGCGAGGCGATCCAGATCAGCCCAAGCAGCGGCAGCAGGAGGCTGAGCCAGAATTTCGCGCGCTTCAGCGGCGTCGGCCTTTTGAAATAATTGAGGTCGATGCGCTGGGCGAGTTTCTTTGTTGTGCGTGTGCGTGCCACGTCAATCCAGATAATAGAAAATTGAAATTAGAAAATCGAAAACCGCCTCCAAACTAGTGACCAGTGCAACCGGCGAAACGAGTAATTCAGTAGTGCAGTGCCATCACGGCGTGGACGGCGCCGAGCAAAATCAGCGCGAGCGAAAGCGGAATGTGCAGGAGCAACCAATCATGCAGCCAGTGGTGCAATCGCTCCTGGCGCCGGAGCTGGCGCGCTTCGTCGCAAATGTCTGAAAGATCTTCGAGGGCGGCGTGCCCCGGGGCGGGCAACAGCGTTCGCAATCCGGCGAATGCGCTGGCCGCTTTCTGGGCATCGCCGAGGCGCTGGCCACGCTGTTTCGGATTCTCGAGGAACGGCCGCATTTCTTGGCCATAAAAGCGGCGGAGAGGCGCGCTCTCTTCATCGCTGAGCAAAATAATCTCAGGAGCAGCGGCGACAGCTGCGCTGGCGCCGGCGCTAACGGCGGCCGAAGTACGCAATGAAACCGCGGACGCGGCCATCGTGCGCAACGCCGTGAACCCGCCGGCGCGCTGGCCCTCTTCGCGCGAGGCGTTGCTGAGTCCCAGAGACCCGCAGATCGATTCGACGGCACGATCGGCTTCTTCGCGGAGGAGGGAGCGCACATGAACGATTTCGTCGTAAATGGTTTCGACCGGCACGTCGAAGGTCATAGCGCGAGGAACAAAGTGTTGCAGCGCGGCGCCAAAGACGCCGCTGAGCACCGTGATGATGAGCAGCCACATCAGGACGCGCGTGAGCGTGCCGCCGAAATGAAATCCGCCGTGAAACAAAATCATGGGCAGTGCGAGAAAACCCAGCCAGAGATGGCCGCGCATCCAGGCTTGCGCCCGGCCGATACGCCAGGTGGGCACGCGCTTTCGTGCGCCGAGAAACGCGGCAAAAAGCATGAAGGCAAAACCGATGCTGCCGAAAATCAGCCCAATCGTGCTGCCGCCGCGCGGTCCTTGCGGCGCATTGAGCGCATAAAGCACATAGATGATTGTGGACGCCGCCAGAATGGCCAGCGAGGCCATGGCCCAGCCGTGTTGGGTTCTGTCCAATCTCATTTCGGGTGGCCCTGGCCGAGCATGTCGGCAAAAAATACACGCGGGTCGACGCGGTGCGCCGCGTCGTGCGGACACGCGTACACGCAGCTAGGCTCCTTCAAGTGCGTGCATAAATCGCACGACGTAGCTTTCTGCTTGATAGCTGCCTTCTTGCGGCCGATGCGCTCCGGATCGTCGACCATCACTTCGAACGGATGCAAGTTGATGTTGCCGTAGGGACAATTCTGTGCGCAGAGGCCGCAGCCGATGCACCAATCCTCGATGATGACTTCGAGCGAATTGCGCCTTCGAATCGAGCCAACGGGGCAGCCGACCATGCAGAGCGGATCGCGGCATTGCCGGCAACTGGTGGCGACGAGATATTGGTCGAAGCGCAAGCCATCGCGGATGAGTCGAGTGACTCCGTCGTGTGCATCGGCGCAAGCATTCACACAGGCGTCGCAGCGCGTACAATTTTGCAAGTCCAGAATCAGCAAGCTCTGCGCTTCCATCAATCCTTGCGAGAGGAATTGATCGATAGGGACGTTGTGAACCATCTGCATGCGCTGCTGATTCGCGGCCAGGCGTTCGGCGGCGACGGCTTCAAGCCCTTTGCGGACGCTTGGGAAACGTTCCATCATTTGGCGGAAATCGCCGCCCGAGACACGCACGAGCTCCACGTGGTCGAGTGCCGTGCAGGTGGCCGTGCGCAAACCGCCGCCAAGCAAACCGATCTCGCCGAAGTAATCGCCACGGGAAACGTAAGCGAGCACCATCTCTCCGCCGGGATAATTTTCGGAGATTTTTACAAAGCCGATGCGCACGAGATAGAAACTGTCCGCCGGTTCGCCTTGAAGCGCGATCGCCTGGCCGGGAGCGAATCGTTGCAGTTCCACGCTTTCCTTCAGGTGCTCGATGAAATCCGGAGAAAGATCGGCGAACATCGGGACGCCGCGAAGATGATTCTCGAGGGCGCGGCGGCGATAGGTTTGGTCGAGCTGTGCGCGGAAAGATTTGTTCTTGAGCATGATGTCGAGAACGTTGCGCAGCATTTCAAAGGCGACGACATCGGATTCCGCGATCACCGTGGCGGAGCGCGGATAGAAATTCATGCAAGTCATTTCGCCAAAGAGATCGCCGGGACCAAGTTCGGCGACGGGGTTGCCGTAAGAAAGGTCGACCGACGCGTCGATGGGAATGGTTCTGTCCCGCGTTTCTTCTTCGCGCTTGTCTTCTTCGCGCGCGACAAGCGTGCTCGTGAGGCGTTTGAAAAGTCCCTTGGCGCCGCCCTGCGTCTTGACGTGGGCAATGGGCGTGGAAATGGAAACTTTAGCCTTGCCTTCGAGAATGTAGAATGCGGTGGAACCGAATTCACCTTCGCGGCAGATGATTTCGCCTTTGCGATAGCGGCGCTTGACGATGGCGCCGCGATTGAGCTCCAGAAATGTTCCCGAGACGCCCTTGAAAACGGGAATTTGAAGAAGGTCTTCGGCTTCGAACCCTTGCGCACCGGGGCCTGTGGCGATGGTGGTGCCAACGACCCCTTTATTGGTCAGTGCGCCCGTTGGGCAGGAAACCATGCACTCACCGCAGGAAATGCACGTGGAATCGCCCATCGATGAATTGAGATCGAAAGCGATGCGGGCGGAATAGCCTTTGCCCATGCGGCCGAGCACAAAATTATTCTTGACTTCGTCGCAGCCGCGGATGCAGCGATCGCAAAGAATGCAAGCGTCATGGTCGACAGCGATGGCGAGGGAAGAAGCATCCTCACCGCGTGCGACAGTGCGTTTGGCGAAGCGCGGTTGTGACGCTCCGGCCGATTTCGCGAGCGTTTCTAATTCGCAGTCGCTGGAATTCAATTGGCGCGTGCAAGGAGAAGGATGATCCGCCATCATCAATTCGAGCAGCGTCTTGCGCGCGCCCAAAACCTTCTCGGAATTGGTGACAACCTTCAGGCCGGGTTCGACGGGGCGAACGCAAGATGCGGTGAGAACGCGCGCGCCCGTGTCCACGACGCAGAGGCGGCAGACCCCGACGGGCGTTTGATTTTGCAAATGGCAGAGCGTGGGGATGTTAATGCCATTCATGCGCGCGGCGTCAAAAACGCTCGTACCGGCGGGCACGCGCACGGAATGACCGTCGATCGTGACGTCAACAAGGCCAGGAGGTGTTGTGGCGGTCGTCATATCAGGGGCGAATACCAAGGCGCTGCGCTTCTCCGGCGCGGGCAGCGGGAGTGAAACAGATCCCGCTGGCGCATTGGCCTTTCAAAACGTGTGCGTCAATTTCCGCGCGAAAATGTTTCAGGACCGACTGAATCGGTGCGGGCGCGATCTGGCCGAGGCCACAGATCGAAGTAAGGCTCATGGCTTGTGAGAGCTCGTCGAGCAGAGCGAGGTCGGCGCGATATTGGGGTTCGGGAACCCCTCCCTGCGTCCAGCGCACGAGCATGTCCGTCATTTTTTGCGAGCCGACGCGGCAGGGAACACATTTGCCGCAGGACTCGTTTCGATAAAAACGGACAGCGTTCAGAGCCATGTCCAGCATGCACGTCGTATCGTCGCAAACAACGATCGCGCCGGAACCGAGCATGGAGCCGGCTTCGGCCAGCGCCTTGAAATCGAGGCGCACGTCAATCATCGAGGCAGGAAGGTAGCCCGAAGAGGGGCCCGAAGGCGCGAACGCTTTCAGTTGGCGGCCGCCGCGAATGCCACCGGCGTGATCAAAAATGACTTTGCGCATGGGCGCGCCCATGGGGACTTCGAATATTCCGGGGCGAGCCACGTGGCCACTGACGCCGACAAACTTCAGACCGCGGGAGCCGCCGGCGCCCTGCGCGGCGAACCAATCGATGCCTCGCGCGAGAATTTGCGGCACGTTGATGAAAGTCTCGACGTTATTCAGCACCGTGGGCTTCTGCCACAGACCCGCTTGCACGGGAAACGGAGGCTTGTTGCGGGGTTCGGCTCGATGTCCCTCAATCGCCTCCATCAGCGCGGTTTCCTCGCCGCAGATGTAGCCGCCGGGGCTGACAAAGACTTCGAGTTCGAAATCAAATTCGCTGCCGAGGATTTTTTTACCGAGGAGACCGGCGCGCCGGCAGCGGCCAATCTCTTCGCCGAGGATTTCTTCCTGAAGATGATACTCATGGCGAATGTAAATAACGCCGCGCTTCGCGCCCGTGACAATGCCGGCAATGAGCATTCCTTCGATGAGAAGATGCGGCAGATGCGTCATGATAAAACGGTCTTTGATCGTGCCGGGCTCGCTTTCATCAGCGTTGCAGACGACGTATTTCACCGGGTCGCGCTCTTTGCGGACGAGATCCCACTTCACGCTGGTCGGAAATCCGGCTCCGCCCATACCGCGAAGTTCAGAAGCCTTGAGCTGAGCGAAGACGTCGTCGAAGGCGCGGGATTGCACGAGCTTGCGAACGACGCCGTATTTTTCGGCATCGTCGTACGGGTCGGCTTTGCATTCGACGCGCGCAACTTGCGGATGGGACTCAAGAATTTCTTCGCCGCGAATTGCGCCGCGAGCCATTTGTTCGGCAAGTGCGGCGGTGACATCCGTGAAAATATGATCGTTGACCGAGATGGCGGGCGCGTGGTCGCAGCGGCCGAGGCAGGAAACATCGCGGATCTGCACATCCTCGGGGCGCGCATTGGCGAAGCGGCGTTCGAGATCGGCGCGCAATTCGCAGGCGCCGTTGAGATGACAACTCATGTCCGCACAGACGCGAATTTCCGCCTTGGGAGGAAGCGCAAGATGAAAATGAGGATAAAAAGTGGCAACGCCATGGATTTGATAGAGCGGGATCTGGCCGCGTTTTGAAAGATCTTCCAGGTCCGCCTTGGGCAGAAAGCCGTGGCGCAGCTGGATGGCCCGAAGGTCGTCGAAGATCACGGCGCCCCGTCTCGCGCGAAGTGAGTGCTGAATCTCCTGCATACTACTGTGAGGGAAGCGCGCTGTAAATAGCGCCCCGTTGGCTTTTCGCGCAGCGCCGCGAAAAAGACAACGCCGCCCGTTGACTTCCCTGCAGCGCAGACGATATAAGCAAACAGATTCGCCGGCACACTGAATGCGCCACGCATCCAACACTTACATCCCAAGCGTGATTCTATGCGCATCGTTGCTTACAATTCCGGCCGCGCTTCCCGCACAAAAGGAACCGAGCAAATACATCGGTCCGGGTTCCTGCGCAGCGACGAGTTGCCATGGAAGCGTGAAGCCCGTCGCTGGCAGCCGCATTCTGCAGAATGAGTATTCGACGTGGATCATCAAGGACAAGCACAGCCGGGCGTACCAGGCGCTGACGGGGGACGTGGGCGAAAGAATGGCGCGGATTTTGAAACTCGGCGCGAAGGCGGAGGAAGCGCCGAAATGTCTGGCGTGTCACACGCTGAGTCCATCGCTGGAGCAGCGCGGACGTGCGTTTGAGGTTTCGGAAGGCGTCTCCTGCGAGAATTGTCACGGGCCGGCTTCGGGCTGGCTGGGGTCACACACCACGCGCTCGTGGCCGCATGAAAAATCGGTGGCCCTGGGAATGCACGACACGCGAGATGTGATTCACCGCACCGAGAAATGCCTCGAATGCCACCTCGGAACGAAAAACAAATTTGTGGATCACGAGATGATCGCCGCGGGGCATCCGGATCTTTTCTTCGAATTGGATTCGTTTTCAGCGGTGATGCCTCGGCATTGGAAGACGGCGCGCGAATCCGAGCCGGGGAAACCGGTCGAGGATCCCGCGTGGGTTGGGGTGCGCGAATGGAGCGCGGGCCAGGCTGTCCAGTTGCGCGCGGCAATGGAGCGGCTGGCGTGGCGCGCGAAGAATGAACGCTACGACAAGAAAGAGGTATGGCCGGAATATTCCGAGCTTTCCTGCTTCGCGTGCCATCACGCGCTGGGGCCGGCGAAAGACAGTTGGCGGCAGGAACATGGTTACGGCCGGCGGCGGCCGGGCGATCCGGCGTGGAATGGTTCGCGGTACGCCGTTTTTCGTTTGCTGGCGCAACAAATGGATTCGGCGAGTGCACAGGAGTTGGAGAGGCAGCTCTCTGCCGTCTCCGGCGAGATGAGCAGGCTCAACCCCGATCGCAATACAGTGGCGGCCGCAGCCTCGGCGGCAGCGCCAGTGGCGCAGCGCCTTGCCGAGCGATTGACGACAATGCAGTATGACCAGGCAGCCATCCTTCGAATGTTGCAGCGTATTTCCGATGATGCGGAAAATATCGCGCTGGCCGACACACGCGCCGCGGAGCAAGCCGCCATGGCGCTCGATTCGCTGTACATCGCCTACAGCCGCGACGCAAAGCCCGCCAATGCCGCCGAAGTGCGCGCGGCCATCAACGGGCTGTTCCAACAACTCGAGAATCCGTCGGCTTACAACGCGGATCAATTCGCTTCCGCACTCCGCCGCGTCCGTACGATGCTTCGCTAACTTGCCGATCCCACGATACAGTTAGTTCCATTCACGATTGTCCGTGATACTTATGAACCGGTTTGAAACGTTGTTTTGTGGCTCGTCATTTTGGCGCTATGTGACGCGACGGCAGTTGCTTCCCTGGTTGGTGGGCGAATCGGAGTTAGGCGGGCACGTGCTCGAGCTGGGGGCGGGGCCGGGCGCGGCGACCGAAGAATTGAAGTCGCGAGTGGGACGAGTGACAAGCCTGGAATACGACCGCGAATTTGCGGCACGGCTCGGTGCTCGCGTGAGAGGGACAAATGCCAGCGTGATTCAGGGCGATGCGGCAACACTGCCCTTCCTCGACAACACCTTTTCTTCGGCGATCGCAATTCTGATGCTTCATCATTTGCGTTCGAATGAGCTGCAGGATCGCGCCTTTGCGGAAATAGTCCGGGTGCTGCGGCCTGCCGGAGTTTTTCTTGCCTTTGAGATTCAGGATGGGTGGCTGCACCGCGTTGGACACATTCGGAGTACGTTTGTGCCGGTGGACCCGGCAACGGCGTCCGCGCGGCTGACGGCGGCGGGATTTTCGCACGCGACGGTTGACCTATGGCGCGGCGGCTTTCGAATCCGAGCGCTTTGCTAGTGCGGTTCCTCCGTCCAATACATCCCGCGTTTGACCAAAACAAAGCCACGGCATAGCATCGTTGCATGTGGCGCGCGGCTGGCAAAAAATTCCCTCCAGGACCCTCCGAAGGGCTCAGGCGGTGGTCGCTTGGTCCGCTCAATGACACTCCGCTTGAGTACTTCACCAGACTCGCGCGCGAGTATGGTGACGTCGCGGGAATCCGAGTCCTGAATTTCAAGACGATTTTCATCAACCATCCGGACACGATCGAGGAAGCGCTCGTAACGAATGCCCGCAAATACATAAAAGGACGCGTGCTGCGTGCGAACCGGCACGTCTTCGGCGAAGGCTTGCTGACTAGCGAAGGAGAGTTCTGGCTACGCCAGCGGCGGCTGGCGCAGCCGGCGTTTCATCGCGGGCGCATCGCTTCCTATGCGGCGACGATGGTGGAGTACACAGAACGAATGCTGAGCGGCTGGCGGGGAGGGGAAGAACGTGACGCGCATCAAGAAATGATGCGGCTGACTCTGCAAATCGTGGGAAAAACGCTATTCGACGCCGACGTGGAGCGTGATGCAAAGGATGTCGGCAAATCCCTCGAGCAGTTGCTGGAAATGGGCGCAAATTTCCGGCGGACCATTTTTGTTCCGCACTGGCTGCCCACGCCCACGAACCTGCGCATAAAGAGGGAAGTGGCTCAAATCGAGAAAATTCTCTACCGCATCATCGCGGAACGGCGTGCCTCCGGCCGCGACGCCGGGGACCTGCTCTCGATGCTGCTCGCGGCGCAGGATGAAGACGGTTCGCG
>WNFT01000635.1_pt1 | contig 29316 bp, 20 predicted proteins | sample 5400191 | NCBI WGS metagenome assembly WNFT01 (sample SAMN13153359, study PRJNA577476) | soil metagenome | isolation source: 80 cm saprolite under Madrone tree | place: USA:California | collected 2016-06-14 | reverse complement strand
GGTCGTACCCAACCTGACCTGGAGCAACATCGCGCGCGAGGTGCTGATGGACGCCGGTGTTGCACCGACCATCCCGGCATTCTCAACCATCATGGCGTGTTCGACGAGCATGATCGGGGCGATCGAGGCGGCAGGCATGATCAACGGGGTCGACCGCAACCTCGCGCTGGTCGGCGGCGTTGAGAGCCTGAGCCGGATCCAGCTCGGCCTGGGGCAATCCCTTTCTGACTGGGTCCGCAAGTTTCAGCAGGCGCGGTCGCTCGGACAGAAGATCTCGCACGTCTCGGATCTGAAGCTTGGCGACGTCAAGCTCTATATTCCCGCCGTAAGCAACCGCACCACCGGCATGAGCATGGGCGAGCACACCGAGGTCACGGCCAGGCAGTGGCAGATAGGGCGCGAAGAGCAGGATCGGGTCGCGCTGGAGAGTCACCAGCGCGCGGTCGCGGCGTGGGATCGAGGTTTCTTCGACGACCTGGTCATCCCGATCGGCGATCTGCGCCGCGACACCATCCCGCGCAAAGATACGTCCCTTGAGAAACTTGCGAAGCTGCCGCCGAGTTTCGATCGCACCAGCGGCCGGGGCACGCTGACGGCCGGAAATTCATCGCCATTGACCGATGGCGCTGCAAGTCTTTGGGTGGCCTCGCAGGTGGGTCTGGCCAGACTGCCGGCCAACATCCAAAAGGCCAGGTTGATCGACTGGGAGATCGCCTCCATCGATTTGCGCACGGAAGGGCTGCTGATGGCCCCGGCCTTCGCGATCCCGCGCCTGCTAGCACGCAATGGCCTGACCTATGCCGACATCGATCTGTGGGAAATCCACGAGGCTTTTGCGGCCCAGGTCGTGGCGCACATCAAGGCCTTGGAAAGCCCCGACTTTCTGCGGCACAGGGCTGGGGTCGAAGTGGCCTTGGGCACGCTTTCACGCGAAAAAATGAATCCGAACGGCGGCAGCGTCGCACTAGGCCATCCCTTCGGAGCAACGGGAGCGCGGATCCTGAGCCAGACCGTGAAGGAACTGTCTGCGCGGCCGGCAGGACAGCGCGCGATTGTCAGCATCTGTGCGGACGGCGGTCAAGGCAGCGTGGTTCTATTGGAAGCGACGTAGTTCGAGCACCAAGAACGGCTAACCGGCTGCAGACCGGTGTGAATCAAGGAGGCGTGATGGGCTCAACGGCGGTACCGCAGATCGACCGCAGGCTCTCCTGGTACAGCGGTCTCAGTCCGAAGCACTGGCGCGTGCTGACCGCCAGTTTCCTGGGTTGGGTGTTCGACGGTTACGAGGCGTACGCGCTGGTGATCGTGATCCCTTTCGTCTTGAAGTCGATGCTGACGCCGGTCCAGTTTGCCGAAAGGGCCATCTGGGCCGGCGTCGCGATTGGCCTGACGTTGCTGGGATGGGGGATCGGCGGCCTGGCAGGCGGCGTCCTGGCGGACTACGTGGGACGCAAGCGGATGATGATCTACTCGGTCTTCGGCTACGCGCTCTTCAGCGGGATCACGGCGTTCGCAACCGACTTCTGGACCTTCTGTTTCCTTCGCTTAATCACCGGATTCGCGATGGGCAGTGAGTGGAGCACCGGGGTCGCGCTGCTGGCCGAGACCTGGCCGAACCACGCGCGGCCGAAAGGGGCGGGCTTTCTGCAATCGGGATTCGGCTTCGGCACGCTGATCGCTGCGCTGGTCTGGTTCGGGCTGAGCCAGACCAATCCGCTCGGGCAGGATACGTGGCGCCTGGTGTTCGTCATTGGCGCGCTGCCCGCCTTGTTCTGCCTATACATCCGGCGTGCGGTCGACGAGTCGGACCGGTGGCGGCAGGCGATCCTGCAGCAGCGCTGGGCCGCAACCGAGCAGGGCGACTCTGCGCCGACCGCGCCCACGCGCGGCAAGCGACCGTTTACGCTGGCGGAGATCTTTCGCGAGCCCGAAGGCCGCAGACGCGCGCTGCTCGCCTTTCTGTTATCGATGACCACGACGATCGGCTGGTGGGCGATCTCGAGCTGGCTGCCCCAGTTCGCAGCGCAAATGGCCAGCGCGGCGGCCGCGCCCAACCCGGCGCAGTCGGCACTGCACGCGGTGCTGCTGTACACGTGCGGGGCGGTCGTCGCCTACCTGCTGTCGGGCTTCCTGGCCGATCTGCTGGGTCGCCGGGTGTACCTGTTCCTGACGTTTCTTGGCTCGCTGGCCACGACCGCTTTGGTATATCTTTGGACGAAGTCGCTCGACACGCTGCTGTGGACTTCGTTCGTCAACGGGTTCTTCACGCTAGGCTGCGCATATTCGTGGATGGCGATATACCCGGCCGAACTGTTTACGTCGAGCGTGCGGGCGACCGCGGCCGCGTTCATCTTCAACGCCGCTCGCTTGATCGCATGGGTTTTTCCGATCCTCGCGGGAACGCTGATCCATGCTTTCGGGAGCATCCCGCGCGCGGCGATGACGCTGGCATCGGTCTACGTCGTCGGGCTCATCGTGCCGTGGTTCATGCCCGAGACACGCGGCAAAGCCTTGCCCGAGTGACTGCGCCAGCGAGCCTGGTCACGCTGGTCGTGCATCATTGGTCGCCGAATATCGCTAGACTTTCCGGGGGAACAGATGATCGAGCTTGTCATTGAGCAGCGTCGCCGCGATCTTGGCGGCTTCGAAGTGGGACGCGTGCTTCCCTTCGCGAAGCGCCGCATGGTGGGTCCCTTCGTGTTCTTCGATCACATGGGTCCGATCGACTTCGCGCCGGGAATCCCGCGCTCGGTCGATGTGCGACCGCATCCGCACATCGGACTGTCGACCGTCACTTACCTGTTTGACGGCGAAGTGATGCATCGTGACAGCCTGGGCTCGGAACAGGCGATTCGGCCGGGCGAGGTCAACTGGATGACCGCCGGTCGCGGCATCACGCACTCGGAGCGCTTCGAGCGCGCGCGTCGTGAGGGCGGGCGCTTGCACGGCATCCAGGCCTGGGTGGGCCTGCCGCGGGAGTATGAGGAGATCGAGCCCGCGTTCGATCATTACTCGTCGCGCGACCTACCCGTGTACGAGTCGGGCGGCCTGTGGGCGCGTCTGGTCGCAGGCGAGGCGTTCGGCGCCAAGGCCGCGGTCCGGACGCATTCGCCGCTGTTCTATGTCCACTGGAGGCTCGCCGCGGGCACGCACGCGCAACTCGATGCGCAGTACCCGGAACGCGCGGCTTACATTGCCGCCGGGTCGGTGGAAGTGGAGGGCAGCACATTCGAAGCGGGGCGCCTGCTTGTCTTCGGATCCGGGCAGCCGATCGTTTTCAGCTGTGTGACGCCGGCCGTGGTCATGCTGCTGGGCGGCGAGCCGATCGGCGAACGCTTCATCGAGTGGAACTTCGTTTCCTCGTCGCGCGCCAGAATCGAGCAGGCCAAGGCCGACTGGCGCGAAGGGCGCATGAAGCTTCCCGTTCATGACGACGTCGAATTCGTCCCGCTGCCGCCCGACAGCGCAGAGCGGGCCAATCCGATGTCTTAAGCCGTTTCCTTGACCGGGTACCCGTGGAGTTGAAAAGTCTCCAACGGCTGAGGCCGCGCGATGCCAAAGCCCTGGCCATAGTCGACCCCGAGGTTGCGCACGGCTTCCAGCGTTTCCGCGTCCTCGACATACTCCGCGATGGTCTTGATCCCCAGAGCGTGTCCGATTTCGTTGGTCGCTTTGACGATCGCCAGATTGACCGGGTCCCGAGCGATGTTCTTGACGAACGTGCCGTCGATCTTCAGGAAGTCGACGGGCAGGTGTTTCAGATAGGCGAACGAAGACAGGCCGGTCCCAAAATCGTCGAGGGCGAATCGACAGCCGCGGGCGCGCAGCTCGCTGATCAGGCGAAGCGCACGATTCATGTTGGCGATGGTCGCGGTCTCGGTGATTTCAAAACACACGAGCCTGGGAGAAACTCCATACTCGACCAGCTTGCCCTGGATGTACGGTAACAGCTGCTCATCGGTGAGCGACGAACCGGACAGATTGATGCAGCATGTCTGCAAAGGGTGGGCGTCGGCGGGCAGGTTGCCGACGAACCGCAACGCGCTGTCGATGACCCAGCGATCGATCGAAGGCATCAGGTTGTAACGTTCCGCCGCCGGAATGAACGCATCCGGACCGATGATCAGCCCATTTTCATCGACCATCGAGACCAGCATCTCGAAATGCACGGGCGGGCCCGCGCATGAGGAAAGCGCGACGATGGGTTGATAGCGCAGGCGAAAGCGCCCGTCGTCGAGGGCGCGCGTGATGCGGTTGACCCAGCTCATCTCGGTCCGCCGCCGCCTCAGCTCCTCGTTTTCCGGGCGGTAGACCTGGACCTGGTTGCGGCCCGAGTCCTTGGCTGCATAACAAGCGGCGTCGGCTGCGGACAGCACGTTCGCCAGCGGAATCGAATCGCCGTCGATCGGAACCACTCCGATCGATGCTCCGACCGTGAAGATCCGCGATTCCCAGAAGAAGCGGAAGCCGGCGACGGCTTCGCGCAACTTTTCCGCCACCTGGCAAGCCCGGTCCATGTCGCAATCGAGCAGGAGCACTCCGAATTCGTCGCCTCCGAGGCGCGCCACCAGGTCATCCTGGCGCAGCGTGGTCTGGAGCAGGTGCGCCAGCTGGCGCAGCAACTGATCGCCGGCCGAATGGCCGCAGGTGTCGTTGACGATCTTGAATTGATCCAGATCGATGTACATCACCGCGTGTCGACCGGCCCGGATCTCGGGATCGGCCAGGACCTCGCTGAGGCGCTGATGAAAGTATTCCCGGTTGGGCAGCGCGGTCAGCGAGTCGTGATAGGCAAGGTGCATCATGAACCGCTCGGCTCGTCGGCTGGCGAGCAGATGACGTACGCGCTGCCGTAGCACCGGAAGCAGGATCGGTTTCGTGACGTAGTCGCTCGCCCCGCAGACCAGGGCGCGGTGGATGGAGGCGTCGTCATCCAGCGACGTGATCATCAGGACCGGGGTCGCTTTGTAGCGCTCCAGGGTCCTGATCCGGGCGCATGCGTCGACGCCGTCGAGCTCGGGCATGATGTAGTCGAGCAGGATCAGGTCCGCTGAAACGGACTCGCACAGACGCACCGCCTCGGCTCCCGTCTCCGCCGCGACGACCTTGTATCCCTCGCGCTCCATCACGCGCCTCAGCAGGACGCGTGTCGCCTTGTCGTCGTCGGCGATCAGGATCAGCGGCGAATCGGCGCCGTTGTCACGGGATTGGAGGACTGCTGACATGCTGCTTCGCCGGGTCCGATTCAGCTGACCGCGGACTGCGCGCACAACGCGCGAAGTTCGGGCAGCAGTTGTTCGAGTTCGCCGCGCAGCCTTCGATAGGACTGCTGCACGGTCTGCATGTACTCGTCGCGGCCGCACTGCTCGAGCTCGAGCGCCGTTTCATACAGAGGGCCGGTGCTGAAGGTCGCGACCGAGCCTTTCAGGGTGTGAGCGGCCCGCCGCAGCGCCTTGGGATCGCCCGCCTGCACGGCCACTTCCACCGCGCTTACGGTTGCCTCACAGGCCTCCAGAAAGGCCGCAACGACCTCCCTCAGAAGCTCCTCGTCACCGCCCATTTTCAGCAAAGCGGCGTCCCTGCTGAAAACGCAGGAAGCGGGTTCCGGCGCGGCCCGGGCGCGATTCGGGATTTGAAGCGCTTGAGGCTGCGGCTGGCCGGCAATTCGATTCAGGGCCGCGATCAGGTTCTCGATCTGGATCGGTTTCGATACGTAGTCGTCCATTCCGCCGGCCAGGCAGGCTTCGCGGTCGCCTTGCATCGCATTGGCGGTCATCGCGATGATGTGGATATGACCCCCGTCGATCGCCTCCCGGGCCCGAATCGCGGCGGTCGCCTCGAGCCCGCTCATGTTCGGCATCTGCACGTCCATCAGGATGGCGTCGAAACGGGAATCCCGCAGCATCGTGAGCACTTCGGTGCCGTCGTTCGCCAGGGCGACCGAGTGCCCAAGCTTCTCGAGCACACGCAGCGCGTACTTTTGATTGACCGGATGGTCCTCGGCGACCAGGATCGACAGCCGGTTCAATCCCCGCACCAGGCGCATCCCGGGATGCTCTTCGACCGCCTGCGCCCGGACCATCGTCGGATCCGTCGCGGAGATGATCGCGTCGAGCAGATCGGTTCCCGACACCGGCTTCAAAAGGAATTCGTTGACGCCGAGCGCCCGGCAGCGCTGCGGATCATGGCGCGCGCCGGAGGAGGTCAACATGACAAGCGCCGTCCGATTCAGGTCCGGCGAGCGCTTGATGGACCGCGCTACCTCGAAGCCGTCCATCGCGGGCATGCAGCCGTCAAGCAGCGCGAGGCTGTAGGGCGAGCCGTTCCTGGCGCAACGCTCCAGCTCGGACAGCGCCGTGAGCCCGTTTTCCACCGACACCGGTTGCAGGCCCCACTTGGCGAGCCACACTTCGAGCAATCGGCGGTTGGTGGCGTTGTCGTCGACGATCAAGGCGCGCATGCCTTTCAAGCGAGCTGCGTCCTGGCGCAGCCCGCAACCCGCCGTATCCGCTTGCAGCCCGAGGCGCATCGTGAAGCTGAAGGAGCTGCCCCGCCCGACGGCGCTGTCCACGCTGATGCTGCCGCCCAACAACTCGACCAGCCGCGACGAGATCGTCAGACCCAGACCCGTGCCGCCGTACTGGCGGGTGGTCGACGAGTCGGCCTGTGCGAAGGCTTCGAAGATGTGGTGATGCTTTTCCGGGGGTATTCCGATGCCGGTGTCCCGGACGCAGCAGCGCAGCGTCACCGCCCCCTCGGCTTGCGACACGGTTTCGATCCGCAGCTCGACCTCGCCGGAATCGGTGAACTTGATTGCATTGCCGACCAGATTCAGGATCACCTGCCGAATACGAACCGGATCGCCGATTACCTGGTCCGGAACGTCCGGCAGCACGGCGGCGATCAGCTCGAGGCCTTTCTCGTGCGCCCGCGAGGCGACGGACTTGAGTGCGCGCGTCACGCACTCGTGCAGCGAGAATGGCAGCGCCTCGAATCTGAGACGCCCGGCGTCGATCTTCGAGTAATCCAGGATGTCGTTCAGCAGCGAGAGCAGGGCGTCCGCCGAGTACTTGACCATCGTCAGGTATTCGCGCTGCTCCGCGTTCAGCCCGGTATCGAGCGCGAGTTCCGTCATGCCGATGATCCCGTTCATCGGCGTTCGGATCTCGTGACTCATGTTGGCGACGAATTCGCTTTTTGCGCGCGCCGCCGCCTGCGCCTCGGCCATCGCGAGCTCGAGCGCGCGCGTGCGATCGGCAATCCTGCGTTCCAGCTCGCTGCGATGCTCTTCGACCTCGCTGCGGTATCGCGACAGGCTATGGTTCATGCGCCCGAGCGAGCGAAGCAGGCCGCCGATGTCGCGCTCCGTGCCGACCTCTCCGGGCGGAACGAATTCGCCCTCCGCAACGCGATTTGCGACCCGGACGGCCTTTCTGAGCGGTCGGGTCAGGCCGACGACCATTCCTCGAATGAATACGACCGTCAGCACCAGCGTGGCGAGCATCGCGGACGGCACGACCCATGACTCGATTCGCGCCGTTTCCAGCGCCAGACGAATCGCGGCCTCGTGCTGTCTCTGGTATTGCAGCTGCAAGGCCTGCAGCGCCTGGGCGAGTCGGTAGATGGAGTCTTTCTGCGCCGACAGCGCCTTCAGTCCGGAATTGGCGTTCAGGGAGGAGATCGAGCTCAGCAGGGCGGAGGTCGTGCTCGGATCGAAGGCGGGGTCTGCCAACTCGATCCCCTGCAACGCGTGCCGCGTCTGCTCGAGCCCCTCGATCGCCGACGGGCCGAGATAGTTCCTGTCCACGGAATCGACGACGCCGTTGACAAAGGTGCCGTAGGCGGCCTGTGCCTCGAGCGACAACTGCCGCACCTGGAGCGAGTGCTGCACGACCGACGCGCGTTGCTGATCGAACCAGGTCTGTCCGGTCAGCACGAGCGTGAGCGGAGCCAGCACGGCAAGGAACTGGAGGATGATCCTGGCCCGCAAGGACTCGACCCGAGTCATTTCCTCTGGTCTCCTGTCTAATCGCCGCTGGCCACCTCGGTCGACCTAATAGGGCGTATGTATCTCTTAACGGCTTACCCATCTTCATCTTGAGGGGGAAAGTGCCCCGTTCCGGCCTCGTGGGGCAGGGCTTAAATCGCTAAAAAGCACGCATCTTCAACAGGTTATAGACGATACTTCGCGTGCGAACTGCAAACGCAGTGTCCGGCCGAAACCGACGCCAAATCCAAGGATTCGGCCAGCGGCCAGCGCTCTCCTAAGGCGAGCCGCCGCAATTGGGTGGCTGCGCCCGGTGGCTCGCGTCTCTAGCCGGCCTTGCGCTCGCGCGTCAGCGGCACGAAGCGGACCGGAAGCTTGTTTTCGGTCACCGTGCGCCCGTCGCTCTGCTTCGAGATCACCAGAAGTTCCTGATCCTGATCGGGGCCGACCGGCAGTACCATCCGGCCGCCTGGCTTCAATTGCTCGATCAGCGGATGCGGCACGTGATCCGGCGCCGCAGTCACGACGATGCGGTCGAACGGGGCCGCTTCAGGCCAACCCAGGTAGCCGTCGCCGACGCGCACCTGGACGTTGCGATACCCGAGCTCGGACAGCAGCGCGGTCGCGCGCTCGCCGAGCGAGCGCACGATTTCGACCGTGAATACCTGTGCAACGCACTCGGCCAGTACCGCCGCTTGATAGCCCGATCCGGTGCCGACCTCCAACACGCGATCGGCCGGCCCGCTGTCCAGCAGCTCGGTCATCAGCGCGACGATGAAAGGCTGCGAGATCGTCTGACCTTCACCGATCGGCAAAGGGCGGTCCGCGTAGGCAAATTCCTGTTGGGCCGATGGGACGAAGCGGTGGCGCGGAACGCGAGCCATGGCATCGCGAACACGGGCGCTGAGCTGCGTGCGCCCAGTCTGCTCCCCGGTGGCCCGCATCATCGCATCGATCAGGTCCAGCATACGTTCGCGTTGGCGCGCAAACGGCACCTGGCCCGGCGCCCGCGCCGCGAACGGCAGCAGCACGATCGTCGTCACCAGGCGACGGCGGCTTCTTTGACTGCATGACCGCGGCGGAGCCGCCGCCAGCTCGGTCATGCGGCCGCGACCCGAACGCGCCTGCGGCGGCCCCGGCCAAGTCCACCCTTGAACTCGTCAAACCGGCCGGCAATTCCTGTCCCGCATTGCGGACACTGGCCGCGCGCGTCGAGCCTGCACGACAAAACGTCGTGCCAGTCGCGCTCGATCAGCGGTTCGCGGCAGCGCGGGCAGAACGTCGTGCCACCTTTCACATCGTGCACGTTGCCCGTGTACACGTAGTGCAGACCGTTTGCGATCCCGATCGAGCGGGCCCGATGCAGCGTCGCAGCGGGGGTGGGCGGTACGTCGGTCATCTTGTAGTCGGGATGGAAGGCGGTGAAGTGCAGCGGCACCTCGGGCCCGAGCCGGTCGGCGATCCACCGCGTCAACGCCTCCAGCTCGGCCGTGCTGTCGTTCAGACCGGGGATCAGCAGCGTCGTGATCTCCAACCAGCAATCCGTTTCGTGGTGCAGGTACTGCAGCGTGTCCAGCACCGGGGCCAGATGCGCTCCGGTCTGCTGGAAGTAGAAGTCCTCGGTGAATCCCTTCAGGTCCACGTTGGCCGCATCCATCTTGGCGTAGAACTCGCGCCGCGGCTCGGCGTGAATGTAGCCCGCCGTGACTGCGACCGCGCGCAACCCGATCTCGTGACAGGCATCGGCGGTGTCCATCGCGTATTCGGCGAAGATCACCGGATCGTTGTAGGTGAACGCCACGCTCACGCAAGCATGGTCTCGCGCCAGTTGCGCGATTTGCCCGCCGGAGGCCGCATCGGTCAGCCGGTCCATCTCGCGGCTTTTCGAGATGTCCCAGTTCTGGCAGAACTTGCAGGCGAGGTTGCAGCCGGCGGTGCCGAACGAGAACACGCTCGAGCCCGGAAAGAAGTGATTCAGCGGCTTTTTCTCGATCGGGTCGATGCAGAAGCCCGAGCTGCGACCGTATGTCGTCAGCGTCATCGCATCGCCGGCGCGTCGGCGCACGAAGCACATGCCGCGCTGACCTTCGTGCAGACGGCAGTCGCGAGGGCACAGGTCGCACTGGATGCGGCCGTCCTCGAGCCGGTGCCACCAGCGCGCAGGGTACCCGGCGCCGCTGGAGCTTTCTTGTGCGCCCATCACGGGGGATCGAACGCGAAAGCGCCGTAGCCGACCACCCGGCGCAGGTCGCCCGTGATCTGGCCGGAATCGCGCAGATCGAGCAGCCGCGGCACGAGGCCGTGGTCGCGTGCCGCCAGCAGCGCACCGTTGATCGGGGTTGCACCGCAGGCCTGCTGTGGATCGAGGCGCGCGTCGAACTCCAGGATCTGCTGCGCGGTCGCGCGATCGACCAGTTGGGCGCGCACGTGCGGAAGGTAGTGCGACAGGTCCGAGCTCACGACGATGCATGTTTCGTCGCCACCCCAGAGCCGAACCAGCACCTGCGCGACCTCGGCCGGGCGCGCCTCGCCCGCCACGATCGGCACCAGGGTGAACTCGTCGAGCACTTCCTGCAGGAAGGGCAGCTGCACCTCCAGCGAGTGCTCGCCGGCGTGCGGCAAGTCATCGCGCCGGACCTGTGCAAGCCCGTCCAGGTCGGCGGTCGCGGCCTGGTCGAGCGGCACCTGGCCCAGCGGCGTCTCGAAGGCATCCACCCCGGGAAGCGCCATCGCCCGCAAGGCGGCTCGATGGGCGGGCCCGATCAGCACGACGCGTTTGACCGGGTCGCGCCGGCCTGACAAGCGCGCATACGCGTGCGCCGCGACTGCACCCGAGTACTCGTAGCCGGCGTGCGGAACGATCACCATCTTGGGCGGGCGCGCCGCACGGTCCGAACCGTATGGGCCGGATGCGTTCAGGCAATGCGCGATACGCGCGCGCAGGGCCTCCGGCTCGGCCGGGTAGAACAGGCCCGCCACGGCCGCTGGACGCACATCACGAGTAGGCCGCACATCGGCGATCGTGAACCGAAACCCGTGCTCGCGCAAATCCGCCTCGGGCAGTGGCCACATGCCTGTGCCGTCGTCGTAGGCATTCGTACGTGCCAGGGATCTTTTCATCACAATCTCGGCTGCAGAATACGAGGAAAGACCCATGACGAAGCCTGGAACGCGTTTTACCGAGGCGACCGGTGCACACTCGATTTCGCGTCGCGAGTTCACGTCCCTGTCGCTGGCGGCGTGCGTCGCAGCCGGCGCCCGCGTGGACATCGCTCAGGCCGCTGCGACGGTGAGCGACGAGATGGTCGATATCCGGACGCCCAGCGGCGTTTGCGACGCCGCGCTGGCGCGCCCGCAGGGCAACGGCGCCTGGCCCGCCGTGATCCTGTTTCCGGATGTGTACGGGCTGCGGCCGACGATGCGCGAGATGGGCAGGCGCCTGGCCACCGAGGGGTACACCGTACTGGTGCCGAATCCGTTTTATCGCTCGACGCGGGCTCCCGGCGTCAGCCCCGATTTCGATTTCAAGAACCCGGCCGACCTGGCCAAGCTCACGAAGTTGCGCGCACCGTTGACAAACGATGGCGTGATGCAGGATGCGGTCGCGTTAACCGCCTTTCTCGATACGCAGGCGGCCGTGAACAAGAAAGCCAAGATGGGGGTCGTAGGCTATTGCATGAGCGGTCCGTTCACGATCAGGGCGGCCGCCGGGGTGCCCGATCGGATCGGCGCGGGCGCATCGTTCCACGGCGGCGGGCTGGTGACGGACAAGCCGGACAGCCCTCATCTGCTGGTACCCAAGATGAAGGCGCAGTTCTATTTCGGGATCGCAGCGAGTGACGATGAGCGCGAACCCGACGCCAAGCGCAAGCTCGCCGATGCATTTGCCGCCGCGCACCTGCCTGCGAAGATCGAGGTCTACGAAGGCACGCTGCACGGCTGGTGCGTGAAGGACATGCCTTCTCGAGAGGGCCAGCCCGTTTACAACGAGGCGCAGGCGGAGCGGGCCTGGAAGGAGTTGCTGGCCCTGTTCAAGCGGGCGCTGGTCTGAATCCCGGGGCGGTCGCGGCCGCGCTCGCGAACGCGGTGTTCGCCGCGACGGGGGGTGTGGTGGCTATCCCTCTCCCTAGGGAGAGGGGCTTGGATACATGTAATCGCGTGTCAACGGCAGTGCCCGGGTGCCCGAGCCGGCCTTCACGGCCAGAATCTGGTGCAAGGCCGTCCATTCCTGAGCGAACGCGTAGGCACAGCCGGCCAGGTACATGCGCCAGATGCGCCAGCGCTTGTCCCCGGCGATTTCGCGCAACTGCTGATCGTGGGCCTCGAAGCGCTCGCACCAATGCGTCAAGGTCAGCGCATAGTGGCGCCGCAGGTTCTCCACGTCGACCGGCTCCAGCCCGGCGGCGCACATTTCGTACAGCGTGCGGCTGATGTGCGGCAGCTCGCCGTGCGGGAAGACGTAGCGCTCGATATAGTCGCTGGCGCCCAGCGGCGACTCGGCCGAATCGGGATCACCGGTCGTGATTCCATGATTCAGCACCGTGCCCTCGTCCTGCAGCAGCGAACGTATCTTGGCGAAATACTCCCGCAGGTGTTGAAGTCCGACGTGCTCGAACATGCCGACACTGGCGATCCGGTCGAATTTGCCGGTCACGTCCCGGTAGTCCTCAAGCCGCACCTCGCACCGGTCCGCGAGGCCCGCCGCGGCGATCCGCTCGCGCGCCAGCTCGTATTGGTTCGGCGACAGCGTGACGCCGACTGCCCTGGCGCCGAACTTTTCCGCGGCCCGCATGACCAGCGCTCCCCAGCCGCATCCGATGTCGAGCAGGCGGTCGCCCGGCTTCACGCGCAGCTTGACCAGGATATGATCGATCTTCTGGATCTGCGCGGTTTCCAGGCTATCCTCGGGAGAGCGGAAATAGGCGCACGAATAGACCATGTTCGTGTCGAGCCACAGCGCGTAAAACTGGTTGGAAACGTCGTAGTGGTAGCGGATTGCCTCAGCGTCGGCCGCGCGCGTGTGCCGGAACATCCGCGGTCCGCGGCGCGTTCGCGGAGCGCTGTGCGCGGCGAGGCGGATCGCCACTTGCAGGATGTCCGCGAGTTTGCCTTCGACCTCCATCACGCCTTCTACATAGGCCGTTCCCAGCCGGTCCAGCGAAGGGCGGATCAACTGCCGCAAAGACGCCACACTGGGAATCGTGAACGTCACGCGTGGCTCGTCCCCCAACACGGCCTCGAATCCGTTCCACAGCCGCACGCGCAGCGGTATCGCGTGGTCGCGCATCCGCGCGACGAACCGATCGAATTGTCGCTGCCAGAACAGGGCGGCCGGCGAGGCAATCCCACGCACGCTTCGCGACAATGAGCTCGGTTCTACGACAGCTTGCCTCATTGGGCCCTCCAAACGAGATGCAACCCGCTGCGTCGCAACAATGTCCCTCAACCAATCGCCGGGCGGCGATTGCCAAGCATCGGGCGCAAAAAGAAGCGATGAGCGCGACCGCTCTCTCTCTGGACCCTGATTCGTTTCAGGACGATACTAACCAAAACGAATTCCAATTCAACCGGTCGCGCTGCAAGGGTGTTGCGCGGCTGGCGCAAGGCCGACACAGGGGTCGGTCGAGGGAACACGCAATGAGTGAAGGGGCCTTTCCATGGACATGAACCGACGACAATTCTTCAGGGTGAGCGCCGCCGGGCTGGCCGGCTCGAGCCTGGCGATGCTGGGGTTTTCGCCGACCGGGGTTCTGGCTGAGACGCGCGAGTTCAAGCTCGCTCGCACCACCGAGACGCGCAATACCTGTCCTTACTGTGCGGTCGGATGCGGCGTGATCATGTACGGGCTTGGCGACCGGGCCAAGAACGTGACCACCTCGATCATTCACATCGAGGGCGATCCGGATCACCCGGTCAACCGGGGCACGCTGTGCCCGAAGGGTGCCGGACTGCTGGATTTCGTGCACAGCCCGAACCGGCTGAAGTACCCGGAAGTGCGCGAGCCGGGCACCAACGAGTGGAAGCGGCTGTCCTGGGACGAGGCGCTGTCGCGGATTGCGAAGCTGATGAAGGCCGACCGCGACGCCAATTTCGTCACGCACAACGCCGACGGCAAGGTGGTGAACCGCTGGCTGACCACCGGCATGCTGTGCGCGTCGGCTTCTTCCAACGAAACCGGCTACCTGACCCACAAGACGATGCGTAGCCTGGGGATGCTCGTATTCGATAATCAGGCACGTGTCTGACACGGCCCGACGGTGGCCAGTCTGGCCCCGACGTTTGGCCGCGGCGCGATGACCAACCACTGGGTGGACATCAAGAACGCCGATGTCGTGATGATCATGGGCGGCAACGCCGCCGAGGCCCACCCGTGCGGCTTCAAGTGGGTGATCGAGGCCAAGCAACACAACAAGGCGAAGCTGATCGTGGTGGACCCGCGCTTCACGCGTTCGGCCGCGATGTCGGACGAGTACGTCCCGTTGCGCGCCGGCACCGATATCGCCTTCCTGGCCGGAGTGATCAATTACCTGCTGTCCAACGACAAGCTGCAGCACGACTACGTTCGCCATTACACGAACGCCTCGTTCATCGTGGGCGAGGATTACCGGTTCGAGGACGGGATCTTCTCCGGCTACGACGCCGAGAAGCACAGGTACGACCCGTCCAGCTGGGGCTACGAGCTCGACGCCAAGGGGTACGCGAAAGTCGACGAGACGATGCAGCATCCGCGCTGCGTGCTGCAGATCATGAAGCAGCACTACTCGCGCTACACACCGGACATGGTCGCCAGGGTGTGCGGAACGCCGAAGGACCGGTTCCTGAAGATCTGCGAAGTGATTGCCTCGACCGCCGATGCAAAGCGCGCGATGACGATCATGTACGCGCTGGGCTGGACCCAGCACAGCACCGGGACGCAGATGATCCGCACGGCGGCCATCGTGCAGTTGTTGCTGGGCAATATCGGCATCGAGGGCGGCGGCATGAACGCGCTGCGCGGTCACAGCAATATCCAGGGCCTGACCGACCTGGGCCTGCTGTCCAATTCGCTGCCCGGGTACCTGACGCTGGCGCGCGATTCGGAACAGCATCTGGAGGACTATCTGAAGCCGCGCGCGCTGAAGCCCTTGCGCCCGGATCAGACGAGCTACTGGCAGAACTATCCGAAGTTCTTCGTCAGCATGCAAAAGGCGTGGTGGGGTGACGCGGCCACGGCCAGCAACGAGTGGGCGTTCGACTACCTGCCGAAGTGGGACAAGCTGTATGACATCCTGCAGGCCTTCGAGCTGATGTACCAGGGCAAGATCAACGGCTACATCTGCCAGGGCTTCAATCCGGTCGGATCGTTCCCGAACAAGGCCAAGATCGTGGCTGGCCTGTCCAAGCTCAAATACCTGATCGTGATCGATCCGCTCAGGACCGAGACCGCCGAGTTCTGGACCAACCACGCCGAGTACAACGACGTGAAGACCGCCGACATCCAGACCGCCGTGTTCCGGCTGCCGTCGACTTGCTTTGCCGAAGAGGACGGCTCGCTGACCAACTCGGGGCGCTGGTTGCAGTGGCACTGGAAGGGTGCCGAGCCTCCGGGCGAAGGCAAGGGCGATCTGGAGATCGTCGCAGCGATGTTCACGCGGCTGCGCGCCTTGTACAAGTCCGAGGGTGGCGCGTTCCCGGATCCGATCGTCAACCTGACCTGGCCGTACAAGATTCCTGGCCGGCCGAGTGCCGAAGAGCTGGCGATGGAGTACAACGGCAGGGCGCTGGCGGACCTGCCCGATCCGAAGGACAAGACGAAGACTCTGGTCAAGGCCGGCGAGCTGCTGGCCGGATTCGGCCAGCTGCGCGACGACGGCACCACGGCATGCGGCTGCTGGATCTACTCGGGTGCGTGGACCCAGGCGGGCAACCAGATGGCCCGGCGCGACAACTCCGACCCGTACGGCGTCGGCCAGACGCTGAACTGGGCGTGGTCCTGGCCGGCGAATCGCCGGATCCTGTACAACCGCGCCTCTTCGGATCCATCCGGCAAACCCTGGGATCCACGACGCCGGCTGATCGCCTGGAACGGCAAGGCCTGGGGCGGTGCCGACGTGCCCGACATGCGGCCGGATGCAGCGCCCGACGAGGAAGTCGGGCCCTTCATCATGACGGCTGAGGGCGTGGCCCGTTTGTTCGCACCGACCGGCTTGGCCGAGGGACCGCTGCCCGAGCATTACGAGCCGCTCGAGTCGCCGCTGCCGAACAACCCGATGCACCCGAACAACGACAAAGCGCGCGCCAACCCGGCCGCGCGCGTCTTCAAGGGGGATCGGGAGCAATTCGGCACCGCGAAAGACTTCCCGTACGCGGCGACGAGTTACCGGCTCACCGAGCACTTCCACTACTGGACCAAGAACGTGTTGACCTCGGCGATCATCCAGCCGCAGCAGTTCGTCGAAATCGGCGTCGAGCTCGCGAAGGAAAAAGGCATCGCCGACGGCGACTGGGTCAAGGTCAGCAGCAAACGCGGCTACCTGAAGGCGGTCGCGATCGTGACGCCGCGGATCGCCTCGCTCGACTGCGACGGCAAGAAAGTGCACACGGTGGGGCTGCCGAACCATTGGGGCTTCGTCGGAGTGGCCCGGCAGGGGTATCTGGTCAATACGCTGACGCCCTTCGTCGGCGACGCGAACACCCAGACGCCCGAGTACAAGTCCTTCATCGTGAACCTCGAGAAGGCCTGAGGGGGCTGCCATGTCATCGCTTCAATCGCTCGATATCGCGGCCCGCTCGGCCACCACCTTCCCCTCGCCGTCGGTGCGCCGCGAGCCCGAGGTGGCCAAGCTGATCGACGTGACCAGCTGCATCGGTTGCAAGGCGTGCCAGGTCGCTTGCATGCAGTGGAACGACCTGCGCGATTCGGTCGGCGACAACGACGGAACGTACGACAATCCGCGCGATCTGACGCCGGCGTCCTGGACCGTGATGCGGTTCTCCGAAGTCGAAGTGCAGTCTGGACGCCTGGAGTGGCTGATCCGCAAGGACGGCTGCATGCACTGCGAGGATCCAGGCTGCCTGAAGGCCTGTCCGGCACCCGGGGCCATCGTCAAATACGCCAACGGCATCGTCGACTTCATCTCCGAAAACTGCATCGGTTGCGGCTCGTGCGTCACCGGTTGCCCGTTCGACGTTCCACGGATCTCGAAGAAGGACAGCAAGGCTTACAAGTGCTCGCTGTGTTCGGACCGGGTCTCGGTGGGCCTGGAGCCCGCCTGCGTGAAAGTCTGCCCGACCGGCGCGATTCGATTCGGCACCAAGGAGGACATGAAGGAGTTCGCCGCCACCCGGATCGTGGACCTGAAGGAGCGCGGTTATCAGCAGGCCGGCTTGTACGACCCGCCGGGCGTGGGCGGCACGCACGTGATGTATGTGCTGCAGCACGCCGATCAGCCACAGCTGTACCACGGCTTGCCGGCCGACCCGAAGATCAGCCCGCTGGTGTCGCTGTGGAAGGGCGTTCTGAAGCCGCTCAGCGTGCTGGCGATGGTCGGTGCCGTGGCCGGCGCGTTCTTCCATTACATGAAGGTCGGTCCCGACGAGACCGAGTCTGAACACTAGGGAGCCGACGATGGAAGAGACCCGTTATCTGCGGCGCTATTCGGACGGTGACCGGATCAACCACTGGGCGCTGGTCATTCTGTTTTTCTGCACGGCGCTGTCGGGCCTGTCGATGTTCCACCCGTCGCTGTTCTTCCTGTCGGTGCTGTTTGGTGGCGGCCCGTGGACGCGGATCCTGCACCCGTTCATCGGCGTGCTGGTATTCCTGTCTTTTGCCGGGATGTACCTGAGGCTGGCGCGCGACAACGTATGGAACGCCGATGACCGGGTCTGGCTCGCCGGCGCCGGCGCTCTTCTTTCCGGTCGCAAGCACGAGATGCTGCCGGCGGGGCGCTATAACGCGGGGCAGAAGATCCTGTTCTGGTGGATGGCGATCACGCTGGCCGTGTTGCTGGTCACCGGATTGGTGTTCTGGCGGCCGTATTTTGCGGGGTACTTTCCGATCGGCCTGGTGCGCCTGGCGACGGTGGTGCATTCGCTGACGGCGGTCGGTCTGATCCTTGGCATCATCGTCCATATTTATGCTGCGATCTGGGTCAAGGGCACCACGCGCGCGATGACGCGCGGCCTCGTGTCCGAAAGCTGGGCCAAACGCCACCATCCGGGCTGGGTCGCTCAGATGACGCAGGACAAGCGCTGACGAGTGTCGAAGCTGGAACGCACTCGTTTCGCCACTCCGGAAGAAATCGCGGTTCGTGCCGGCGAGCAACAGGCGCCGTTTTTGCGGCTGCCCGATGCGGCGCACGAATTCGCTCAGAGGCAGGCGCGCCTGCAGGCACTCGCCGCGCGTCATCCGATCGGGGAGTATCTGCTGTTCGTGGCCGCGATTGCGCGGGCACAGCAACAGGCGATCGATGCGTTGCCGCCCCTGGACGTGCCGGAAGCGTCGAGCCTTCGGGCCAATATCGAAGCGTCCGGCCGGCCCTTGCCGGCGGTGGGGTGGCCGCGCGCCCCGCAATGGCGAGACGCGCTGCGCGCGATTCTGACGACGCTTGTGCCGAATCTGGACTCCGCGGCGGGCGAGTCGGTTCGGCGCCTGGCGGATCAGTCCGATGCATTCTTCGAGGCCCAGGCGGACCGCCTGCTCGGCGGCATTACTCTCGGCCTCGATCTGGGCGCAGCGCCCTTGATCGGCGCCGCTTTGCAGGTGCACTGGGTGCGGCTGGTGGCCGGCGCGGCCGCGTGTTTCGGCAGCTCGACTTTCGAGCGGCGTGCGCCGGAGTCGCTCTGCCCATGTTGCGGCACGCGCCCGACCGCCAGCGTGGTCCGGATCGGAGGCGTGGAGGCCGGGTACCGCTACCTGCACTGCGCGCTGTGCAGCACGCAGTGGCATCTGGTGCGAATCAAGTGCAGTCACTGCCTGAGCACCAAGGGCATACACTACGAGGCGCTCGACCGCGCCGACGCCGCTCGGGACCGATCCGAGGTGGTACGCGAACGGGCGCCGGTGACTGCCGTGCGGGCCGAATGCTGCGACCAATGCGGCCACTATCTGAAGATACTGTCGATGGAAAAAGACCCTGACATAGACCCGGTAGCCGACGATCTGGCGACCGTCGCGCTCGATTTGCTGCTGGCCGAGTCAGGCAGAACGTCGGCCGGCGTGAACATGATGCTGCTGTACGGCGACCCCGGGGACGGCTGATGGCGGCGCCCATCGAGTCCATCGTGCATGGCTCGAAGGCGACGTTGCAACAACTGCCTTCGATCGATCGGCTGTTGCGCCTGCCGGCGGCGCGTGTCCTCGTCGAGCGGCACGGTCATACGCTGGTCGCGGAGCAATGCCGCGGCTTGCTCGCCCAGCTGCGCGAACGCGCCCACGCGGACCTGGATGCGAGCGAGTTGCAGGATGCGGCGCTGCTCGAAGCGCTGCAGAGCCGTTGCCGGCAGGCGCTGGCTTCAAGCCTGAAGCGTGTCGTCAACCTGAGCGGTACCGTCATTCATACGAATCTGGGTCGCGCGCCGCTGGCCGACGAGGCGATCGCACAGATCGTCGCGACGATGACCGCCCCCAGCAATCTGGAGTTCGACCTTCGGGACGGGGCCCGCGGCGACCGCGACAGCCTGGTGGAGCCCCTGTTGCGCGAGCTGACCGGCGCCGAGGCTGCCACGGTTGTCAACAACAACGCGGGCGCTGTGTTGCTGACGCTGGCCGCGCTCGCGCGCGCCAGGCAGGTGATCGTTTCGCGCGGCGAGCTGGTCGAGATCGGAGGGTCGTTCCGGATGCCCGACGTGATGCGGGCCGCCGGCGCACGGCTGGTCGAAGTCGGGACCACCAACGGGACGCACCTGGCCGACTACCGGCGTGCGATCGGCGAGCGCACCGCGCTGGTGATGAAGGTGCACACCAGCAACTACTCGATCCAGGGTTTCACCTCGAGCGTCAGCGAACGTGAGCTGGCGCCGCTGACGCGAGCATCCGGTGTCCTGCTCGCCTGTGATCTGGGCAGCGGCTCGCTGGTGGATCTTTCGAACTACGGGCTTCCGCGCGAGCCGTTGCCGCGCGAGATGATCGAGGCGGGCTGCGACGTCGTCACGTTTTCCGGCGACAAACTGCTCGGCGGGCCACAGGCCGGACTGATCGTCGGACGCAAGGAAGCGATCGCACGGATCCGCGCCAATCCGCTGAAACGCGCGCTGCGCATTTCAAAGCTGCCGCTGGCTGCGCTGGAGGCCACGTTGCGCCTTTACCTGGAGCCGGAGAAGCTGTCGCAGCGGCTGCCGGCGCTCAGGCTGCTGTGCCGTTCGCAGGCATCGATCCGTGCGATCGCCGAGCAATTGGTCGAACCGATGCGTCGCGCGCTGGCGCCGCGCTACGCGGCCGAGGTCGCCGACATGGCGAGCCAGATCGGATCCGGGTCGCTGCCGGTTGAGCGGCTGCCCTCGGCTGGCCTCAGGATCACCCTGCAGCAGGCGCGGCGCAAGGGCTCGGGCGCTGCGTTGAACGAGCTGGCGGCGGCGCTGCGCGCGCTGCCTGAGCCGGTGATCGGGCGCATCGGCGACGATGCGCTGCAGCTGGATCTTCGATGTCTGGAGGATCCTGCGGTGTTGCTGGCGCAGCTGCCTGCACTCGCCCAGGTACTCGGCAGGTGATTGTCGGTACCGCCGGCCACATCGATCACGGCAAGACGACGCTGGTGCGCGCCTTGACCGGCGTGGATACGGATCGTCTGCCGGAAGAAAAGCGGCGCGGCATCTCGATCGAGCTCGGTTACGCTTTTCTGCCGGCTCCGGACGGCCCGCCGATCGGGTTGGTCGACGTCCCCGGGCATGAGCGGCTCGTGCACACGATGCTGGCCGGCGCGACCGGAATCGATGCGGTGCTGCTGGTGGCGGCGGCCGACGACGGCGTGATGCCCCAGACACGCGAGCACCTGGCGATCGCGTCGTTGCTCGGGATCCGATCGGGCGCGGTGGTCTTGACCAAATGCGATCTGGTCACGCTGGCCCGAATCGAGGAGGTCGGCGCGCAGATCGCTGAGCTGGTGCGCGAGACCCCGTTGGCGCACACGCCGCTGTTCCGGACCGCCGCAGCAAGCGGCGACGGAATCGAGCCGCTGCGTCAGTGGCTGATCGAACTGGCGGCGCGAACGGCGAGGCTCAACGATACGGGCCAGGCATTCCGGCTGGCGGTCGATCGGGTCTTCACGTTGGCGGGCGTAGGCACCGTCGTGACCGGCAGCGTATTTTCGGGGGCGATCTCACCGGGGGACCTGGTTCAGATCGTTCCGACCGACCGGCAGGCGAGGGTCCGCAGCATCCACGCGCAGAACCGGCCATCCGACAGTGCGCGCGCCGGGCAACGTTGTGGGTTGAACCTGGCCGCATTGGGCCGCGACGAGATCGAGCGCGGCCAATGGGTGTGTGACCCGAGCGTCGCGCTGGCGACCGACCGCCTCGATGCGCTGATCACCGTGTGGCGCGGCCAGGCGTTGGCTCTGCGGTCGGGCGCCGACGTGCATGTGCACGTAGGGGCGGTCGATGTGCTGGCGCGGGTCGCGCTGCTGCAATCGGATCCGCTGCTGCCGGGCGCCAGTGGCCCGGTCCAGCTGGTGCTGCGTCACAAGATCGGCGCCTGGCGGGGTGACCGCGTCGTGCTGCGGGACGCGGCCGCGGCTCGCACGATTGCCGGAGGCGAAGTGCTGGACCCATGGGCACCGGCGCGTTATCGGAAAACGCCGGAACGGCTGGCGCAGCTGTCGGCGCTCGAATCGGCCGACGACGGGCAGCGGATCGAAGCACTGCTTCGGGCTGCGCCGTTCGGTGTCGCTGCGAGCCGCTTTCGGCGGGCCTGGGTGCTGACCGCGATGGAGCCGATCCTGCCCGAGACCTCGGTACGGATCGGCGCAGCCGAGGGGACCTGGCTGTTCGACGCATCCCGATGGGGCGCGGTGCAGCAGTCCTTGCTGGGGGCGCTTGGGCAGCTGCACCTTCGGGAGCCCGATTCGGTCGGCGTGGAGGCGGGCCGGCTGAAACGGATCGCGTTGCCGCGGGCCGATGTCGCCGTTGCGGATCAGGCAATCGAGACGCTGCTGTCGCAAGGGCGGATCGTCCGGCAGGGTGCGTTCCTGCAGCTTCCGGAGCACGCGGTGCGCCTGTCGGAAAAAGAGCAGCAGCTCGCGCAGCATTTGTTGCCGCTGCTGCAGGCGGGCGATTTGGACCCGCCCTGGGTGCGCGACCTGGCACGCGACCTGAAGCAACCCGAGGCCGTGGTTCGGAGTGCGCTGGCGCGCCAGGCGCACCTCGGCGCGGTATTCCAGGTGGTGAAGGATCTGTACATGCATCGATGCGCCGTCGAGAAACTGGCGGCAACCGCGCGCGAGATCGCTCAACGCGACCGCGTCGTGCGCGCGGCGCAGTTTCGTGATGCGACCGGTCTGGGGCGCAAGCGGGCGATCCAGATCCTGGAATTCTTCGACCGGATTGGCCTGCTGCGCCGGGTCCGAGACGAGCATCTGCTGCGGCCGGGTACCCGACTGTTCGGCGAACAGCAGCACACTTCGTTGTAACGCCGGAGGAGCAACGTCCCCGGTGGGACGGCCGGGCTTCAAACCCGGTGGGTGGCGCCAAGCGCCGCCGGGTGGGTTCGACTCCCGCGCTCCTCCGCCAGTGAGCTGCGCTCCGCTCCTTTACGCTGCGCCGCCTCGGGTCAGAGCGGCTACCGCGTACTGTTTTCGCGTGCGTTTTCCACCTGGGTCAACGAAACCCAATGTGGAGCGATCCCCGTGTTGTAGGGGATTGTGTCGATTCTCCAGAAGACTACGCTGGGTGGTGAGGGGTTCTCTGCAATCGCGTTTCTGTCATGACGACAAGCCAACCACCGAAAGAGACCGCTCGACACGGGTCCACCGGCTATGGCATCGTCATTCCCGGAGTCGAAGTGGTGCGCCATGGCCGGGTGGAGCCATTCCTGCATGCTCGCCCCACGCTAACGAGCACGGCCGCTCAGTGGGCGGGCCTTGCCCTCGAGGGTTTCAGCGTTCCGGCGTGCGTCATTCCACGCCACGAGCACATCGAGAATTTCCTGCACGTGGTCTTGAGTGGGCCCGTCAAATACGAGGTGCTCACCCGAGGCAAGGCACTCCGCTTTGGTGCGGTCCCGGGTACGACCTTTGTTCTGCCTCGAGGCACCGTCGACGAGCTGCGGTGGGAAGGACCGACGCGTCGCATCGCCGTCGCGATCCACCCCAGCCTGTTGATCAACGCGCTGGACGAAACCGCTCACGCGAGCGATGTCGAGTTGGCTGAACAGTGGGATGTGACCGACCGGCACATCATGGCCGTGCTGCTTGCCATGACTGCCGACCTCGACGAGGGCTCGCCTGCAGGACGCCTCTATGGCGAATCGCTGGCGAATGCCCTGGCGGTGTATCTGGTCAACCGCTATGCGACGCGGCCGTACGCAACGACGGTCTACAAGAGAGGCCTGCCCGGATATCGTCTCAGGCGTGTGCTGGACTATATCGGCGACAACCTGACGGAAGATCTCAGCCTGTCGCAGCTCGCCGCGCTGGCCGGCATGAGCCCTCATTACTTCGCCGAGCTGTTCGGGCGGAGCACGGGTTGTGCTCCACATCGCTACGTTTTGTTGCAGAGGATCGAGCGCGCCAAGCAAGCGCTTCAGGATTCAAGCCGTACCGTCATCGAGGCCGGAGTTGACGCGGGTTTTAAGAACCCGAGTCATTTCGCCCGCATGTTTCGCAAGTTCGTCGGCGTCAGTCCTTCAAGATTCAAGTTCGATCGGACCCATTGATCTCCTAAAAATACTTAGACGCGATGGCTCGACAGCGCCGATAGCGTCGGACAAGCAGGCAGCAATGGCTCCACCCGGCCTGGCGGACCACTTCGACTCGGGGAAAATCGGAAGATTTGCACAAAGCCGGTTCTTCGGAACCGCACCGACGCGGGCGCGCTGCTAGCGTGACAGCGTCGCAGCACTCCCGTAGTGCGCCTGTCTGGGATTTATTCGATTGGTTTGCACCTGATCGACGCAGCGGACACCGAACCGCGGCGTGAACAACCAGCCACCCCCTCGCCATGAAGCTTGGCCATGCAACGATCGTCACCGAGGACCCCGAATCCGCGCGGCGTTTCCTTTGCGCTATCGTTGGCCTGAGCGAGGGTCCGCGTCCACCATTTAGCGTGAACGGCCACTGGCTGTACGCAAATGGGCAGCCGGTCATCCACCTGATCGAGGAGCCTGGCGCCTCGCGGGCAACATCGGCTTCCTCTCGCATCGACCATGTCGGATTGCCCGTCAACACTGCTCAGGAATGGTCGGCGTTGCTCGACCGCATACAGGTCAGCCGCGTTCCTTACGAGATCAGAGAAGTGCCGCTCTGCGGCGAACGCCAGCTCTTCGTGCTTGTGGCGAGACTGGTTCAAGACCATGTCAGCCCATCACCTGCTCAGGCTTTCTCGCGTATCGCACAGGAAGGACTGGATCGACGCAGACTGTCCCGCGTGTTGGACTACATACAGGCTCACTTGGAAAGCGATCTTACGGTAGATCAACTGGCAGGGATCGCGTGCCTGAGCCGCTTCCATTTCGCACGAGCATTCAAGGCCTCCATAGGTCAATCTCCTCACCGATACGTCAGCGCGAAGCGTCTCGAGCGCGCCAAAGCGCTGTTGATACGAGGAGATCGTTCCTTGATCGATATTGCTCTCACACTGAGCTTTTCCTGCCAGGCCAATTTCACACGGGCATTTCGTCGGGCAACCGGTCGGACACCTGGTCAGTACCGGCGCAGTTTCAGGTCTAGCGACGAAAGCCGTCGCGAGGCCCCTGTGGTCGGCCGCTTTTTAGAATTCGGTCGTGACGGCGAGCCAGTCGTCACCTGATCGATTCCTCGTTGTCTCTAGTGCCCGCAATAAATGACAAAAACGTAGCAACCGGCGCGGAGACACGGCCCGTCGAGTTGATCATCATTTCTGTCGGATAGGCCGCCTCGGCCCGTTGTTCCACCGCTCATCGCGAGGCGGTGTGTGCTGCGGGTTGTCCGGCCTGCCCTGGTTCGGCGCTCCAGCGCTCCTTTCCTGGAAGTGGAGATTACCTCCACCCAAGTCGGTCTACTGCGGCGAATTGGGTTGAGATAGAGTGAATTCATTGCCCGGAGGGAAGCCATGGAGCATTCTTTGGGTGGATCCTTCTCACCCAGTCGTCGCGGGACCCTGCAAACCATCGGTGCGACCGCCATGCTGGCAGTCGCCTCCGGCACCGCCAACCTAACAGGCTCTGCCGAAGCTGCTACGCAAGCGGGCAGCGAGCCCGACCGCGTTGGATCCGCTTTCTGGCCGAACGGCGCACGATTGGCTGTGAGCTTTTCGCTCATGTTCGAGGGTGGCGGCCAGCCGATCTCCGGCGCGAGCGGCGCGATCCCGGATCCCATCGAGAAGGGCGTTCCCGACCTGCCGACCAACGCTTTCTTCGCCTACGGTCACTATGAGGGCATCCCCCGGCTGCTTGACCTGATGGACAAGCATGGGATCAAGCTGAGCTCGTTCATGATTGGGAAGGCTGTGGAAACCTCCCCCGACATCGCCGTGGAAATAGTGCGGCGCGGTCACGAGGCTGCCGCGCACGGACGGGTGTGGGACAACTCATACCCGCTTCCACGGGATGACGAGAAGCGCTTCATCGCGGACAGCGTCGAAGCAATCCAACGGGTCACCGGGCAGAAACCGATTGGCTGGAACGCGTATTGGATGCGCAACTCCATCTACATTCTGGAGACCCTGCAGGATCTCGGCTTTCTTTATCACATCGACGAACCGAGCCGCGACGAGCCGTTCATCATTCCGGTACGTGGACGGGATTTCGTCACCGTTCCGTATACCTTCCACATGAACGACATTGTGGCCTTCCCATTCGAGGGCTGGAACGCCACCGCCTACGAGCAGGCGCTGCGGGACGAGTTTGATCAGCTTTACGAGGAAGGCAAGCATCGTCGCCGCATGATGGTCGTCAGCCTGCACGATCGCATCTCCGGCCATGCGAACCGGGTACGGAGTCTCGACCGGTTCCTGACCTACGCCAAGAGCAAGCCGGATGTCTGGTTTGCGCGAAAGGACGAAATCGCGCGATGGGCTCTCGCCAATCGAAGCGCAACGCCGATTGTGAAACGTGGTTCGCCGACGGTCACCGGCTTGCCCGGTCCGGCGGCCTAGCGTTCGCGCAAGTCTGCGACGGCGCGCCGAGCGCGATAGGTTCACAGGTAAAGTCGGCATGAAGCGTTTCTATCTCGAGGAACCGATGTAATGCGTATCGATGACTATGCGCGCTGGCTGAGCCGTGTGACACTGGCCACCGCAGTCGTAATGATCGGATGGGGCTTAAGCGTCATCCTTAGCCAACCTGTCACCGCGTGGTTTGCCACCTCGGCCACGATTTGGATGGCGGTGCTGGTGGTATCCGCTTTTTGGCAGCTAAGTGGCTCCTTGACGGCCATTGCGGCCCTGGCACTGGCCACCGCGGTGGTTTCGCGCTTGTTCAGCATTCTGCGTTTGAACCCCCCGGCCAGCCTCGCCGGTTTGAACCCGCAGGATCTTGACCTGCTGGTTGCGACGGGCCCGGGCGTGCCGGGGTTTGAGCTTCTGGGTTGGTTCCTGGGCGCTCTTGTGTTCGCGCGATTTATCCTGCGGGCTGCATCGCTCGCAGCATCGGCCGATTCGAGAGAAGCAGCGATCAATGCCTCGGCACTGACGTTCATCAGAGTCTATGTCGGCCTGATGTTCGTGCCTCATTTCGGAAGTCACGTCCTCGGCGGACCCGATCAATTCAAGATCTACGTGCTCTATTTTGAAAGCCTGGGGCTTCACATGCCCGCCATTCAGGTTGTACTCGCCGGAGGGATCGAGCTCATTTGCGCCATCGGACTCACATTGGGACTCTTCACGCGCCCGGTTGCCTTGCTCGGATCGGTGTATTTGCTGATGTCGATGCTGTGGGGCGGACATTTTCAGATCGGCTACGTATGGGCGTTGCCGGAAGGCGGTTACGAATTCGGCGTGGTTTGGGCCGCCATGATCGCGGTGTTCGCGGTGGTCGGTGGCGGACCGCATTCGGTCGACCGCATCGTGCGGCAAAGCGATTTTCAGAACCGGTGGCCGTGGCTCCGTCCGGCGCGCCTTCTGTTCTTCTAGTGGACGACTTGCTCCGAGCGTCTCGGTGGGTGCCTGTCGCCTCGGCGCTGGGACTCGCGATGCTGCTCTCGGCTACAGTGCCCCTGGCGGCGCGGGAGGTACGCGTTGGTGTCCTGATCGATGGCCCTTCGGCACGGGAAGGCATCAGTGCCGAGGCTCTCGAGCAGGCAGCCAGCGCGGTTTATGGCGAGGGCCTTACGCTAACCGTCCCGCCCCCAATGCGGCTGACTGGCCATTGGAGCGTATCGGCGCTGAACGCGGCACTCGATCGACTCGAAGCCGATCCTCAGGTCGACGTCGTCGTCACGTTGGGGTTTGCGGCAAGCCACTTGATCGCGCATCGAACTCAGTTGCCGAAGCCCACGATTGCGGCCTCCGTCCTGGATCCTGTGCTTCAGACCTTTCCGATGAAGAGCGGCACGAGCGGCCGTCACAATTTCACCTACGTCAGTACGTTCAATAGGGTCGAGGACCAGGTCGCCACGTTTCATCGCATCATCGGGTTCTCACACCTGACGGTGCTGGTAGATCCGCTGGCGCTTCAGGTTGTACGTGAACTTCAGCTCAAGGCCACGGAGCTCCAGGCTGCCACCGGTGCAACCATTGTGCTGCTCCCGACCGCCAACCTCACCGATGGCACCGCCCGTCTCCCGCCAGACACAGACGCCGTATATGTCGCACCGCTGATGCGGCTGTCCAGCGATGACCTCCGGTCGCTCGCGGATCAACTGGCTCAACGGAAACTGCCGAGCTTTTCGCTGCTTGGTCGAAGCGAGGTCGAGCAGGGAATTCTGCTGGCAACTTCGTCCGACACGGAACGCACTGAACGTCTTGCGCGCCGGGTCGCGCTCAACATTCAACGAATCGTCGAGGGCGATGACGCGGCCAACATCGAGGTCTCCTTTCCCAGCGAAGGGCGCCTCGTCGTCAACATGCGCACCGCCCAGGTCATCGGCTTCTCTCCGCACTGGGACGATCTCACCGATGCAGTTCAGGTGGCCGCCGAAAGCATGGCAGACCAACGGCCGATCAGCTTACTTCAGGCCCTGGATGCGTCGATCCAGAGGAATCCGACTCTTCGTGCAGCACAGCTTGGAGCCGACATTGCCACCGACCAAACCTTGATCGCGCGCAGCGCCTTGTTGCCCAGTCTTGCGGCGGACATTTCCCACACGCAGATTGACGCAAGCCACGCCAGTCCGCTGCTATTGGCCCAGCGCACCAGCGAGGCCGGGGTAACCGCGCAACTACCGCTTTACAAGGACAGTGCCTGGGCCGGCTGGTCGGTGTCGCGGCACCTCGCGGCCGCGGCCAGCGAGCAGGCGCGTCAGGAACTGTTGGATACGCTCCAACAGACCGCTACCTCATATTTCGGCTTGCTGCGCGCGAAGTCGGTCGAAAGCGTACGCCGGCAGAATGTGGAGAACACGCGTCAAAATCTCGAGACCGCGCGTGCGCGCGAGGCTGTCGGCCTGTCGACGCGATCCGACTATCTGCGGTGGGTGGCCCAAATGGCCGGTGCCCGCCAGGACCTGCTCACAGCCGAGGCCAACGAGCGGCAGGCCGCGGCAGAGTTGGGTCGGCTCATCCACTACGAGTCGTCGGAGCCAGTGGTCGTCGCTGAGGCGGGAATCGACGAGCCTCTCAAATGGATCGCGAGCCCACATACCAAAAAATATCTCGATACCCCGGTGAACTGGAAGCTCTTTCGGGAATTCATACTCAGCCAGGCGCGCGACTATTCACCCGAGCTGAAGCGGGTCGATGAACTGATCGGCGGACAGCAGCGCGAGGTGACTTCGGCCCGCCGCGCATTCTTTATTCCGGATGTGGTTGCTGTCGGCACGGTCTCAAACGAGTTCAGCCGCAGTGGCGCCGGGTCGGAGCGCACGGCTTTGACGCCCAGTAGCACCGGTTGGTTCGTCGGGATTCAGGCGACGATACCTGTGTTCTCCGGAGGCGCACTCCAGGCGAAGCTCTCAGAGAGCCGACATCAGCTCCGACAGCTCGATGCCCAGCGGCACGCCACCACGGATGCTGTCGACGCACGGGCGCGGTCAGTGCTTGCACGCCTTCCGTCTTCGTAT